>LULK01000110.1_pt1 | contig 42410 bp, 40 predicted proteins | sample 728181 | NCBI WGS metagenome assembly LULK01 (sample SAMN03860291, study PRJNA289734) | marine metagenome | biome: seawater column; feature: ocean; material: water; isolation source: Red Sea water column Station 169 - depth 10m | place: Saudi Arabia: Red Sea | collected 2011-10-15 | depth 10 m | reverse complement strand
AAGCTACCAGATGCTGATCCGTGAGAACATTTTACATCATCAGCATAAATTTCTAATTCTGGTTTTGCATTAAACTCTGATGTTTCATCGAGCAGTATTGCTTTACTCAATTGATATCCATCAGTTTTTTGAGCTTTTGAATTTACAAATATTCTTCCCTGATATGCAGATTTTGAATTTTTTCCGAGAACACTTTTTATAAGCTGATAACTTTTTGTGTTTTCTACTAAATGATTGATTGTAGTTCTAATTTCGTGTTGTTGATTTTCCTTTAAGGAAAAAATACCATTAATGAATGCTGATGAATGCTCACCATTTAAATTACAATTAATCTCATTTTTAAAATAATCTGAACCAGCTGATAATATAAATGTTTCTGAAACACTGTTCTTATCCTGTTCAATATTGTTAAAAGAGTATTTTAAATTATTATTTCTAAATTTATCAATTTTGTAGTTTTTCAAGATTGAGTCTTTTTCTAAATTGAAGTTATAAAAAATATTAATAAAGTTTTTTGCTGTGGTGTTAGCAAAATAATCAATCAGTTTTAAACAACTATTTTCACCTAATTCAAAATCTAATCTCAAATTAATATTAGTGGACTTTATTTTATCATTAGTTAAATGATAAATTATCACAGGTTTCTTTAGAGAATAATCTTTTTTAATTAAAATTTTAAAAATTTTATCAATAAATGCACTATTCAAATCAATTAATGAATTTTTATAATCAAATGATATATCTTTTTGAGTTTCGTCAATTATTTCAATTTTATTTTGGTCTTCGAAGTTAAAATCAATTTTTTCAATTTTACCATTTATAAATATAATCTTATTATGCTCCAAACCATCAACTAAAACAGATGAATCAATTTTATTTGATTGTGAATAGTCATTGAAAAAACTTAAATCGGTAATATTCTTTTTAATAATCTGACTAATATCTAAAAACTTCCAATCTTCTTGCTTTCTATTTGGAAAACCTTTTTTAATGAAATTATTTAAAAAATTTTTTTTAAACTTTATTTCTTCACTAGAAAATTTTGAAGTTTTTATTAATTTATCAAGGTCTGACTGCAATTGCTCACTCATTTAATTAAAACTTTCATAACCTTTTTTTTCAAGCTCTATTGCTAATTCTGGGCCACCAGATTTAATTATTTTCCCATTCATCAAAACATGAACAAAGTCAGGTTTTATGTAATCTAGTAATCTTTGATAGTGAGTAATTATTAAAAAAGAATTATTTTTGTTTCTTAATGTATTAACTCCATCAGCTACTGTTTTTAAAGCATCTATGTCTAAACCCGAGTCCGTTTCATCTAAAATAGATAATTTTGGAGCCAACATTGACATTTGCAAAATTTCATTCTTTTTTTTTTCTCCTCCAGAAAAACCAACATTTAATTGTCTGTTAAGTTTTTCCTCATCAAACTTTAATTCTCTAGATTTTTGTTTAACAAGCTTTAAAAATTCAATCGCATCTAATTCTTTTTCTCCACGTGCTTTTCTAATTGCATTCAATGATGTTTTTAAAAATATATTTGTATTTACTCCTGGAATTTCTAAGGGATATTGGAAAGCTAAAAATATTCCTTTATGCGCTCTTTCCTCGGTCTCAAGATCAAATAAATTTTTATTTTCAAATAAGATTTCGCCTGATACCTCGTACCCTTTTTTTCCTGATAGAATATTAGATAATGTGCTTTTTCCTGATCCGTTTGGGCCCATTATTGCATGAACTTCGCCAGGATTTATATCTAAAGAAAATCCCTTTAATATAGATTTATTTTCAACATTAGCATTTAAATTGTTTATTTTAAGCATTAACCAACACTCCCCTCTAAGCTAATACCTACAAGCTTCTGAGCTTCCACTGCAAACTCCATTGGTAATTGTTGAAGCACTTCCTTACAAAAACCATTAACAATTAACCCTACAGCTTCTTCAGGATTAAGACCTCTTTGTTGACAATAATGTAATTGTTCTTCACTTATTTTTGATGTTGTGGCTTCGTGTGCAATATTTGAGTCAAAATTTTTATTTTTAATATAAGGTACTGTATGCGCACCACACTTATTTCCCATTAATAAAGAATCACATTGTGTGTAGTTACTAGAATTTTTAGCTTTTGAGTTAATATCCACTAAACCTCTGTAAGTCATGTCTGAAAATCCAGCACTTATACCTTTGGAAATAATTTTACTTTTAGTATTTTTTCCTAGATGAATCATTTTTGTTCCAGTATCTGCTTTTTGATGATTGTTAGTAATTGCTATTGAATAAAATTCACCGATTGAATTATCACCTTTTAATATACAACTTGGATACTTCCACGTTATAGCTGAGCCAGTTTCAACTTGTGTCCAAGAAATCTTAGAATTTTTTCCCTTACATAATCCTCTTTTAGTTACAAAATTATAAATTCCTCCTTTGCCATTTTCATCGCCTGGATACCAATTTTGAACAGTAGAATATTTTATTTCGGCATCATCTAAAGCAATCAATTCAACATTCGCTGCGTGTAATTGATTTTCATCTCTCATTGGAGCAGTGCACCCTTCGAGGTAACTCACATAACTTCCTTTATCTGCAATAATCAATGTTCTTTCAAACTGTCCTGTCTCTGATGCATTAATTCTAAAATAAGTCGATAGTTCCATGGGGCACTTAACACCTTCAGGAATATAAACGAATGATCCATCAGTAAAAACAGCAGAATTTAGTGTGGCGAAGAAATGATCAGTAACTGGTATAACTGTACCTAGATATTTTTTTACAAGATGAGGATGTTTTTGAATTGCCTCTGACATTGAGCAAAAAATAATTCCATGTTTAGTTAACTCACCTTTAAAAGTAGTGGCAACTGAAACAGAGTCAAATACAGCATCGACAGCAATTCCATTCAATCTTGCTTGCTCTTGTAATGGAATTCCAAGTTTTTTATATGTTTCTAAAAGTTTAGGATCAAGCTCGTCTAAACTTTTTGGCTTATCTTTCATACTTTTTGGAGCTGAATAATAATATAAATTTTGATAATCTATTTTAGGATATTTTGGCTTTTGCCAATCAGGTTCCTTTAAATGTTTTAATCGCTCATAAGCCTTCAATCTAAAGTCTAACATCCATTGTGGTTCTTTTTTGATATTAGAAATAAACTTGATCACATCCTCGTTTAAGCCTTTGGGTGCTTTGATATTCTCTATATCAGTAGTAAAACCGTATTTATAATCTTTTAACTTTTTTCATTTATATGATTTTCAAGCTCGTCCCATAAATTGTGAGTTAAACATTTATTAGGTTTACCGTTACAACCTTTTTTTGACTCTTTTTTACACTGTACAGTTTTTACTTTTTCATCAACCGCATCGAAAATATTATTAAGTTTTATTTCATTTGCTTTTTTATTCAAAACATAGCCACCCTGATTTCCCCTAACACTTTGCACAATTTCTTTTTTTCTAAGTTTAGAAAAAATTTGTTCTAAATAATCGAGGGAAATGCCTTGTCTTAATGATATATCTCTAAGAGAAACTGGATTAATATTGTTAAAGTTCGCCAGGTCCATTAAAGCCATTACCGCATATCTGCCTTTAGATGTCAGTTTCATAAGTCAATGTTTTCAAGGATATATATAAACCTGACTAAATTAGTCAAGTATCTGACTACAAAAAAAAATAACATTTTGTCACGCACATGTGATATGTCTAATTTTTTTTTGAGAATAGTTATCAATAACAATTATGGATAATAAAATTTTAGAAATTTTTATTCCTGGTCCAGCTGGAAGGCTCGAGGCTAAATATTATAAAAGTAAAAAAAGTACTTCACCAATAGCATTAATATTACAACCACATCCTCAGTATGGAGGAACGATGAATAACAAAGTTGTTGTGGAAACATTTCACTCTTTTATGGATAACAACTTCTCAGTTTGTCGGGTAAATTTTAGGGGTGTTGGAAAAAGTGATGGCGAATTTGATAATGGCCAAGGCGAACTTGCTGATGCAGCTGCTGCATTAGATTGGCTAGAAAGAGAAAATTTTGATAATTCACAATGTTGGGTTTCGGGTTTTTCTTTTGGCTCATTAATTGCAATGCAACTTTTAATGAGAAGACCAGAAATAAATAGATTTATTGCAATATCACCTCAGCCAAACGTCTATGATTTTTCTTTTTTATCACCTTGTCCTACATCTGGATTAATGGTTTATGGAAAAAAAGATGAATTAGTACCAGTTGATTATATCAACGAATTAAATAAAAGATTAAGCGACCAAAAAGGTATAAAAGTTGAATTCCAAGCTGTTCAAGATGCTAATCATTTTTTTTCGAAAAATGAGACCAATTTAGTTAAAGTTTTAGATAAATACATTAAAAAAGAAACTGCTTTATATTAAAAGTTCTGAACTATTTCACCTCCAGAAATTGGTTTTTTACATCCAGTTGTATTAGGAAAAGAAATAGGTAAATTTAAAATAGATCTAATTGCAAGATATCCAAAAGCTTGTGACTCTACAAAGTCACCGTTAATACCATGCTCCTCAACAGGGTAAAAGTTTATTTTTTTTGAGTCTTTAGTAATATCAAATGATCTTAAGATTGATTTCATTAAATATTCATTTTTTCTACCTCCGCCACAAACCAAAAATATTGTTTTTTTTTCTGGGTCTTTAAAATATTTGAGAGCTTTTGAAATTTGTGATGATGTAAAATCTGCTAATGTCGATGTTCCATCTTCTAAAGAAAGACCCTTTGCAAAAGATATATCAAAATCTTTTATATCTAATGAATCTTTATAAGGTGGACCGATATTAAAATTTTCTAAAGCTTGATTTAGAATAAATTCATCTGTTTTGCCAATACTTGCTAGTGATCCACCAATATCATATTTCTTTTTTGATTTTTTTCTAACCCACTCATCTATCAAACAATTTCCTGGAGCTATATCACATGCTTTTATATAATTTTTTTTTTCATCTAATTCATCCCATTTAACTGTTTGTGTAATATTTGAAATTCCTCCAATATTAACAAAATTAACAGAGTAAGATTTATCCAATTTTTCTTTTAAATATTTATTTGCAATTAAGTTATGAAAAATCGGTGTTAATGGAGCACCTTGACCTCCATTTTTTAAGTCGTTTTGTCTAAAATTATAAACTACCTTTTTTTTTGTTAATTGTGATAATAGTTTTCCATCACCTAATTGTTTAGTAATTTTTTTTTTACTATCATGAAATATCGTTTGCCCGTGAAAGCCTAATAAATCTACATCTATTTTAATATTGTTTAAAATTTCCTTAACTACATTTGAATGGAAAAGTGTAATTTCTCTTTCGATATCTTTAATTTCGCTTTCATGTTTAATAAGGTGATCTGGAACTAAAATTTTTGCTCTAATATCAAGTATTTTTTGTCTTATTTTATCCCCATACTCAAAATACCTGTCAAATAAAGCTGAATATACTCGCTCACCATCAGACTTTATGATAGACGCATCTACTCCATCCATTGAAGTTCCGCTCATTAATCCTAAGACTGTATATAACTTACCCATTATTATTTTTTTTTAAAAAAATTTGTATATTGTAAGACTATAAACTTATGAATAAATTTTTAAAAGAATTTAAAGAAAGAGGTTTTTTTTATCAATGTACTAGTGAGAACGAGCTCTCAGAGTTATTAGACAAAAAAAAAATTTCAGCATATATAGGTTTTGATTGCACTGCTGAAAGTCTTCATGTAGGTAGTTTACTTCAAATAATGTGTTTAAGGCTTCTCCAAAAACATGGTCATAGGCCAATAGTGTTATTAGGAGGAGGCACTACAAGAATTGGTGACCCATCTGGAAAAGATAAAACACGTAAATTACTATCTGAAAAAGAGATTTTAAAAAATTCAAAAAATATTAAAAGAATATTAGAAAAATTTTTAGATAAAAAAAATAAGAAAACTAAACCAATATTTGTGGATAATTATAAATGGTTAAAGAACCTTAACTATATTAATTTTTTAAGAAAAATTGGTAAACACTTTACTATAAATAAAATGTTGTCATTTGATAGTGTTAAAACACGTTTGGAAAGAGAACAGTCATTGAGTTACATGGAGTTCAATTATATGATACTCCAGGCATACGATTTTTTAGAATTAAATAATAAAGAAAATTGTATTTTGCAAATAGGTGGGTCAGATCAGTGGGGGAATATAATTAATGGTGTTGATTTAATCAAAAAATATTCTGATAAAGAAGCTTTTGGTTTAACCACGCCTTTAATTACTTTGGCAGGTGGAGCTAAAATGGGTAAAACTGCTGATGGCGCGGTTTGGCTTGATAAAAAATTTCTTACACCATACGACTATTGGCAATTTTGGCGAAATACAGATGATAGAGATGTAAAAAAATTTTTAAAATTTTTCACAGATATTGAAATTGAAGAGATTGAAAATTTTAGTGACCAAAATATAAATCAGTTAAAAATTTTACTTGCAAATAAAACAACTGAAATGCTTCATGGTAAAAAAGAGTCATTAAAATCAGAAAAAATCGCAAAAGAAGCATTTTCAGATAATTCTTCAGGTTCAAGTCTTCCATCAATTGAATTAAGTAAAAGAATATTGAGTGAAAATATAAATATTATTGATTTAGTTGTTTTGGCAAAATTTGTGCAATCAAAAAGTGAAGTAAGGAGATTGATTAAAGGGAAAGCGGTCAAAATAAATAATCAAATTATTGATAATGAAAAGTTTATAATTTCAGATAAAATTTTTAAAGATAACTATGTAAAATTATCGATTGGAAAAAAAAGACATATCAGAATTCAATTGAGTTAGTTTTTTTTAATTTTTTCTAAAGTTCTTGTTATAAATCTTGGAGTCAAAGTCTTAATCGGATTAACAGATGTCTCTAAATTTTTAGCTGGACCTTTAATCTTAAAACTTACACCAAAAACACCCTCTCCAGTCTTCGAGCCAACTAATATTTTCCCCAAAACAGGAATAGTCCCTATTGCCTTATTAATTGTAGTTGCTGGAACCAATGTTCCCCTCAAGCTTATCAACTTATCTTTTTCGACATACCCATTCATCAATACAGATATCGCAGGCCCTATTGCATAGATTTCATTTATAGTCATTAACTTTTTTTCATTTTCAAACTTCATCTCAAATTCATCAAATCTTATTCCCTCACCAGACAAAATATCAGCAATACCTTGTAAAGATGCAAGAGTTAGTAATTTGGTTAAAGTAGGAAGTTCTTTTAACTTAAAATCATAGATTTTTAGGGTAGAATTCGAAACGTCACCATCTTTAATACTATAAAAGTCTAAAATCCCATCATCAAACCCTTTAATAAATTTATATTTCTTAACTATTGGTTTAGCAAAATCTAAAAATAAAGTAGTAATAGTTTTATTATCTTTCGTAATAACTGTAAATTTCATCTCTTTTTGGTTTGTAAAATCTCCTTTGAGATTTCCTTCAAACAATTTTTGTTTTTTAAATTTTAAATTGCCGGATAAATTTTTTAAATTAAACTCGCTATCTAAACGAACATTTTTAATTTTCAGTATCAATTCAAAATCTTCATTAAAATAATCTTTATTCTCATCACCAACCAAAATATTTTCAAGTAGGCTATCCCCATTAAAAGCACTTCCCTGTAGCACATATTTATTATTAGTTTTTTTTATGTCAAAAATATTTTCTTGATTTTGGGTGTCTACATAATCAGCATTAATATTAGTAATACTTTTTATCTTAAATTTAGAGGAAAATTGGATATTTTTTGCCTCAATAGTATTTTTATTTTCATCGAGCCTAACCGATTTTAGAAAAATTTTATTTGTAGCGTCACTATATCCATTAAATTTAATTTTTGTCTCATAATTTTTATCTTTTTTAAAATTTAAGAAATTTATGATGAAAGGATTTTTGTCTAATTTTATCAAACCCTCAAAATTTATTAATTGATTTTTTTTTTCAACTTTAAAATCAATATAATCTTTATTATTTTGTAGATAAATATCACCCTTTCCTTCAATATAAAGATTATTTTTATTATATTCTATTTTCAGATTATTATTTTGAATGAAAATCTTATCATTAATTTTTGGGAAAACATTTTTTAATTTAAAATTGTTTGTTATTTGAAATTTTTTAATATCAATATTAGAAAGTATATACTCATTTGAAATTTCAAAATTTTTATCTAAGTTGAGTGAAAATTCATTTTTCGAACTGAAAATTATTTTTTCAACACCTAAATCTGGGATAATTTTTTCTTCAAATAAAGCAAGATTTTTATTGTTTAACTCAACAATCTTATTATTAAGATTTCCTTTTAATGTATATCCTTGTTTATTTTTTATAAAATTTATTTTATCTGAAATAAAATTAATATCATTTAATATAAATTCACTATCTTGAATTTCTAAGTTATCTTTCTCAATTTTAAATACAAAATTTAAGTCATCTAATTTATAATTCTTAAATAAACTCAATTTTGTATCTTTTACATATCCTTTTACAAAATAATTATTTTTTATATTTCCTTTATTATCAAAATTAATTCTTAAATCTGCTACAATAAAACCTTTAACTTGAAAAAATTTTTCAAAAATTATGATATTGGGGTTATTATAAAAAGTTTTTGTAAATGATATTAAATCTTCTATATTTATAGACTTGGTTGAAATATCAAGATTTTTTATCACGAATTCGTTTTTAAAAAAGGAAATTAACGATATTTTAGTTTTAATACTTTCAGTTTCTAAGACCTCTTTTTTATTTTTGATTTTCGAGCCCAAAATTTTTACATTTATTTTTAATTTTAATGGGTTAAGCTTTAAATTTACTTGCTTTAGTTCAAGGTCAAGGTCCTTATTTATATTTATCAATTTACTTTTTATTTGATTGTTAAATTGATCTGTTTCAATACCTACCAAACTAAAATAAGTTAAAAATAAAATAATAACTAAGGTAAATATTATTGTGATTTTTGAAATTATTTTCATATATCTTGATACAATGATTTCTCTAAAAACTGATCAATATCTCCGTTTAACACTTTATCTGGATCTGAACTTTCATGATTTGACCTATTATCCTTAACAAGTCTATAAGGTTGTAAAACATAAGATCTTATCTGATGACCCCATCCAATTTCTGATTTTATAGATTCATGACTTTGATTTTCTTGTTCTTTTTTTTTTATTTCAAAATCATAAAGTCTTGCTTTAAGCATATTTAAACATGTTTCTTTATTTTTATGTTGAGATCTCTCATTTTGGCACTGAACAACAATTTTTGTAGGTAAATGAGTAATTCTTACAGCGCTATCTGTAGTATTAACATGTTGCCCGCCTGCTCCACTCGAACGATAAGTATCAATTCTTAAATCTTTATCCAATATTTCTATATTGATGTTTTCATCTACAACCGGATAAACCCAAATACTTGCGAAACTTGTGTGTCTTCTAGCACCAGAGTCGAATGGTGAAATTCTCACCAGTCTATGAATACCTGACTCTTTTTTTAACCATCCAAAAATATAATCTCCCTCAATTTTAATTGTAGATGACTTAATTCCTGCTTCGTCACCTTTGTGTTCACTAATCAAACTTGACTTAAACTTTTTTTGAACAGACCATTTTAGATACATTCTTCTCAACATTTCTGCCCAATCCTGACTTTCTGTGCCACCCGCACCTGCATGTATCTCTATATAGCAATCAAGAGAATCTGCCTCATTTGACAAGAAACATCTTATCTCATTTTTTTTTACTAATTCTCTTAAACCTTTAATATTTTTTAATAATTCATTTTGAAAACTTGTGTTTCTTTCCTCAATAGCTAATTTATTTAGTTCATCAAAATCTTTTAAATTATTTATAGATTTTTCGTAGGAACTTACTAATTCTTCGTACAATTTTTTTTCTTTAATAACTTTCTGGGAGGTTGATTTATCTTTCCAGAAATTTGCTTCAAGTATCTTTTTATTATGGCTTTCTAATTTTTTATAGATATCGTTCTTTTCAAAGATACTCCTTCACTCTTTGATTAATTTTTTCGATATCCTTTTTAAAGTCTAAGTATTTTGAATCCATTAATAAAACCTTAATATATTATTGCTATCTAATCTATTATTATTTGAATATAATATTTTACCATCAATTACATTCTTGCTTTTATAAGCCTCTAAAATTGTGTTCTTTGATGTAAATTTAGCTTTTTGTCCAGTTAATTGATCAACTACCATCATTGTAATACCTTTTGATACTTTAAAAGGTCTCGCATCTGACTTTTTCACAGCTCTTTCAACAAATTTTTTAAATATAGGTAAAGCTGTTTTTGAGCCGGTTTCAAACTTACCCAAGGGTTCAGGATTATCCATTCCTACATAAACACCTATAACCAAGTTTGATGTAAAACCAATAAACCAAGTATCAGTATTTTCGTTAGTTGTACCAGTTTTGCCTGCTAGATTTAAGTTAAGATCTCTTAATTTTTTTCCAGTTCCTCTTTTAACTACTCCCTCTAATAATGACGTAACTTGATAAGCTGTTTGAGGTGAGAAAATTTGTTTATAAGTATCTTTAATTTCAGGATAAGCGCTTCCAGTAAATGAAATCATATCACAATTACTACAGTTTCTTTTTTCATTATTTAATATCGTATTTCCCTCACTATCTTGAATACGATCAATTAAAATTGGTATTACTAACTTGCCTCCATTAACAAAAGCAGAATAAGCAGAAGTAAGTTTCAATAGTGTAGTTTCTGCGGAACCTAAGGATATTGATAAAAGTTCGTCAGGTTCATCATATATACCAAGATTTTTGGAAAATTTAGCCAAATTTTTAATGCCTATTTTTTGCGCAATTCGAACTGTCATCAAATTTCTAGATTTTTCTAAGCCTACTCTTAAAGTAGAAGGACCATAAAATTTTTTTCCGTAATTTTCAGGCTTCCACATCTTCAAATCTGATCCTTGATCTAAAACTAGAGGTGCATCTAAAACTAAAGACGAAGGGGTAAAATTATTTTCTAAAGCTAAAGCATATACAAAAGGTTTAAAAGCTGATCCTGGTTGCCTTAAGGCTTGTGAAGCTCTATTAAACTCACTATTTTTAAAACTAAAACCCCCTGAAATAGCCATTACTCTTCCAGTGTAGGGATCCATAACAACGATACCTCCATTAATTTTAGGAATTTGTTTGAGACTAAAATTATTTTTTGAAATTTGCTCGACATAAACAACGTCTCCAACTTTTAATAAATCATCAAATTCTTTTTTAGTCCAGGTTATATCTTGGTATTTTATAAAGCCTTTTAAGTTATCTTTAGTTTCTATTTCAGCAGAAAATTTATTTATTTTTTTTATTATCGCTATTTTCCAGTTTATCGACTTTTCAATTTCGTATTTATCAAGATCATTAAACCAATTTTTGTTTAATTTTTTATTCTTAATTGGTCCTCTCCAACCTTTTCTTTTATCATACTCAATTAATCCCTCTCTTAGTGATGCAGTAGCAATTTTTTGCAATTCTAGATTGATAGGTGTATTGATATTAAATCCTTGTTTATAGACTTTCTCATAAGTTAAGGTTTCAATTACGTTTTTTCTCACATCCTCAATGTAATATTGAGCATCTTCTAAGAAGACCTTTTTCGCTTTTTTAAGTTGGATTTTTTGAGATTTAAAATTTTCATATTGATTTGAATTGATAAAATTATTTTCTAATAAATTTTTTAATACTAAATCTCTTCTGAATTTAGCTAAGTCCAAATTACGGTATGGGTTATATTTACTTGGTGCCTTAGGTAATGCTGCTAGCATCGCAGACTCAACATAATTTAGTTCTTTTATTGATTTATCAAAATATTCCAAACTAGCTGCCGCCACCCCATATGCACCACTTCCCAAATAGATTTGATTCAAGTATAACTCAAGTATCCTTTCCTTCGAAAGTGCTCTTTCAATTCTAAATGCAAGAATTGCCTCTTTAATTTTTCTATTTATGCTTACTTCATTAGTTAATAAGAAATTCTTTGCTACTTGCTGTGTAATCGTAGATGCTCCCTCTAATCTTTTTGAGGTAAATATATTGCCAATATTGTTAATAATTGCTCGAATGACTCCTTTTGCATCTACACCAGGATGTGAAAAAAAGTTTTTATCTTCCGCAGATAAAAAAGCATTGATCACTTTTTGTGGGATCGAACTATAGGGAACAAATATTCTTTTTTCTTTTGAGAAGTCGGATACTAATTCGCCATTTCCTGAATACACTTTACTAGATACTGGCGGTTTATAATTCTTTAAAAACTTATAATCAGGGATATTATTTGAAAAATTCCACAAAATTACTGTGATTAAAGTAAAAGAAATTAATGAAATACCAATAATACCAATAAATATTTTTTTTAAAATTTTACTCATTTTAATTCCATTATATACGGGAATTTGTTAAAGATATGGCATAAAGAATACACAAAATTTATAATGAATTATCTAATTAAAAAATCAAAAAAGAAAATATGGAGAAAAATTTATATATTGATGCTTCGCATCCAAATGAAACTAGAGTTGTACTTAAATTCAATGATAATATTGAGGATTACGAGTACGAGGGCTTAAAAAATAATTTAATTAAAAATAATATTTACTTAGGCAAGGTAAGTAGAATTGAGCCCTCTTTGCAAGCTGCATTTGTAGACTTTGGGAGAGAAAGACACGGATTTCTATCTTTTAATGACATTCAATCAGACTACTATCAAATCCCTAGAAGTGATCTTGAAATAATTAAATTAGAGGAAGAAAAAGCTCGAGAAGAATTATCCAAAAAAGTAGAGGAAAAAGAAGAAGAGCGTATTGCTGAGGGAAATTTAGAGTTAGAGGATCCAATTGAAATAAAAAATCAAGATGAAAAAGATAATATTGAAGATACTAAGGATAAAAAAAATAATAATAAAACAAAATTTAAAAGATATAAGATACAAGAGGTAATCAAACCTAATCAAGTAATACTTGTTCAGGTTATAAAGGATGAAAGAGGTCAAAAAGGAGCAGCATTAAGCACTTTTATATCCATAGCAGGTAAATATATTGTTTTGATGCCTAATACGCCCAAAGGAGGAGGAATTTCTAGAAAAATATTTAACCCATCTGATAGAAAAAAAATTAGATCAATACTTAATGAAATTGAAATACCAAAAGAAATGGGATTAATAGTTAGAACAGCTGGAAGCAATAAAACAAAAAATGAAATCAATCATGATTTAACAACATTGATTAACACCTGGAATCAAATAAAAGAAAATGCAATTAATTCTATTGCACCCTCTCTGATACATCAAGAAAGTGAAATTATAAAAAGAACACTTAGGGATATGTTCGATGAAAATACTCAAAACATATTTGTTGAGGGAAATGAAGGTTATAAAAAAGCACAGAATTTTATGAAAATGATGATGCCTTCACACGTAAAAAAAATAAAAAAATATAGAGGTAAAAATCCACTGTTCATCGAGGAAGGAATTGAACAGAAGCTTAATCAAATATTTGAAACAGAGATAAAATTAAGATCTGGAGGATACTTAGTTATAAATCCAACAGAGGCTTTAGTTTCAATTGATATAAATTCAGGGAGTTCAATAAAACAAAAAAATGTAGAAAATACTGCTTTAGACACCAATCTTGAAGCAGCCGATGAAATTGCAAGACAAATTAAAATTAGAGATTTATCAGGGTTAATAATTATTGATTTTATAGATATGCTTAGTTATGGGAATAGAAAATTAGTAGAGAGAAGATTAAAAGAGAAATGTAGAGCTGATAGAGCAAGAATACAAATCGGAAGGATAAGTAATTTTGGCTTACTAGAAATGTCTAGACAAAGGTTGAGAGAAAGTGCAGTTAAATGGAAAATAAATCTTACCGATGAATCTTTTGCATTAAAAATTTTAAAATTAGTCGAACTTAAAACAGTTATAAATAAGGCAAAATATGTAACTTTAAAAGTATGTGAAAAAATCTCAAATTTTTTAAAAGAAAATTTTATTGAGGATTTAAAATATTTTGAGAAAAAAAACAAAATGAAAATAGATATAATATCTGATAATAATCTAATTATACCTGAATATATAATTGATTTAAAGAATAAATCAAAAAAAACTCTTGAACTAATAGAACATTATGAAAAATTAAAAAATATAGATAAAACAGTATTACAGGAGAATATAATTCAATTAAAGAATAAGAAAGTTTACAAAAAGAAAATTTTTAAAAAAAAAAGATTTTATAAAAAAGCTAAATAATTCCTTTTGGTGGAGATGAAGCACTACCCATCAAATTTTTTTGAATCCTACCAGAAAGATAAGATTGTCTTCCTGCTATTACAGCATTTTTAAATGCGAGAGCCATATCAAAAGGTTTCGTAGCTTTTGCTATTGCAGTATTAACTAAGACACCATCACACCCAAGCTCCATTGCAATCGTTGCATCTGACGCTTGACCAAGACCAGCATCAATAATTAAAGGCAATTTTGTTTGTTTTCTAATTATTTTAATATTTGTTTGATTTTGTATACCAAGACCTGAACCAATTGGAGCAGCTAAAGGCATAATTGCACATGCTCCAGCGTTTTCTAATCTCTTAGCCATTAAAGGATCATCGTTACAATAAACCATAACTTTAAATCCCTCTCTAGACAAAACCTCAGTTGACTTCAGCGTTTCAATCATTTCTGGAAATAAATTTTCCTTATCACCCAAAACTTCTAGTTTTACTAACTTCCATCCTCCAATCTCCCTTGCTAATCTTAGTGTTCTCAAAGCTTCTTTTGAGTTGAAACAGCCTGCGGTGTTTGGCAAATAAGTAATTTTCTTTGGATCTATATAATCCATTAATAGAGCTTTTTTTTTGTCGGTTATATTAACTCTTCTTACAGCTACTGTAACTATACTTGCGCCTGATAATTTCACCGCTTTAGCACATTGCGACATACTTTTATATTTTCCTGTCCCAACAATCAAACGAGATTTAAAATTTCTTCCAGCAATTATAAATTTATCTTTCTTCAAACTAACCGCCTCCAATAAAGTGAACTATTTCTATTTTATCATTATTTCTTAAAATTTGATTATTTAGTTTTTTTTTATCTTTTTTCATCGTATATAAAAGCTGAATGAATAATAAAATAATTATTATTAATGGTCCAAATCTTAATCTATTAGGTGAAAGAGAACAATCACAATATGGCTCAGTTACTTTTAAAGAACTAAAAGAAATCTGCGCTAAAAAATCAAATGAATTGGGTCTAAAAGTTGAATTTGCTCAATCTAATGTTGAGGGAGAATTGGTGAATATAATTCAAGAATCCAGAAAAAAATTTGAAGGAATTATAATTAATGCTGCTGCTTTCACACATACATCAGTAGCCATAAGGGATGCTTTGGATGTATTTAAAAAACCTATTATAGAATTACATATATCAAATATATATAAGAGAGAAGAATTTAGACAAAAATCTCTTATAAGTGATATAGTGACTGGTGGAATTTTTGGATTAGGTACAGACGGTTATATTTTAGCCATAATTTCTATGCAGAAACTCTTGGAAAATGAAAATTGATAAAAAAATAATTAAAGAATTAACTGAATATTTAGACGAATTTAAGCTTACTGAATTAGAATATACAGTTAAGGATACAAAAATTAAAGTTTCAAAAAATAGTATATCAGTAAACAGTCAATCTTTTCCAAATCCAAACCTTGTTTCCTCATCAAGTTCAGATGCAAATATTTCAGATGATATTGTTTCTGGTATAGAAATTAAGTCTCCGATAATTGGAACTGCGTATCATGCACCAGAACCCGGGGCAAAAAAATTTGTTGAAGTAGGAAAAAAAATTAAAAAAGGTGATACAGTTATGATTGTTGAAGCTATGAAAACAATGAATCATGTTCCTTCAACTTCAGCTGGCGTTGTAAAAAAAATTTTGGTGAGTGATGGACAACCTGTTGAATTCGGCCAAGTCTTAATCATACTAGAATAATGTTTAAAAAAATCCTAATCGCAAATCGCGGAGAAATTGCAGTTAGAGTAATAAGAGCATGTAAAGAATGGGGAATTTCTACTGTTGCTGTTCATTCAGATGTTGACAGAAATAGCATGCATGTAAAATTAGCTGATGAGAGTATTTGCATTGGCTCACATCAACCTTCCAGTAGTTATTTGAATATACCTGCTTTGTTGTCTGCTATAGATCTTACAGGAGCTGAAGCTGTCCATCCAGGCTATGGTTTTTTATCAGAAAATGCAAACTTTGCGAGAATGTTGGAAGAAAATAAAATAAAATTTATTGGTGCATCATCTAAACATATAGAGATGATGGGTGACAAAATTCAAGCTAAAAAAATTGCAAAAGAAAATGGTCTACCAGTTATTGAGGGATCAGAGGGTGGGGTTAAGAACGTAGTTGAAGCAAAAGAACTCTCTAAAAAAATTGGGTTTCCAGTTTTAATCAAGGCTTCTGGTGGTGGGGGTGGAAAAGGAATGAAAATAGTTCATAATGAGGAAGATTTTGATTTATTATTTGCAACTGCTAGATCAGAAGCAAAAAAATATTTTGGTAACGACGAGGTCTACATAGAAAAATTTTTTCAGAATCCTAGGCATATTGAAGTACAGATATTAGCTGGAAAAAATAGAACAATTCATTTGCATGAGAGAGATTGTTCTGTTCAAAGAAGACATCAAAAATTAATTGAGGAAACTCCAAGTCCAGTTTTAAATAATGAAATTAGAAAAGATCTTTTTCAAAAAACTGTCAGTATGGTGAAAAAAATTGGATACGAAGGTGCTGGAACAGTGGAGTTTATATATGAAGATGGAAAATTTTACTTTTTAGAAATGAACACGAGAGTACAAGTAGAACATCCAGTCTCTGAAATGGTTACTGGTATAGATATTATCAAAGAACAAATATGGATAGCTTTTACAGGAGAGACCGCACTAGAACAATCAGACGTTAATCCAAGAGGTCATGCTATAGAATGTAGAATTAATGCAGAAGATCCAAGTAATAATTTTCAACCCTCTCCAGGAACTATCACAATGTGTAATCAGCCATCAGGATTTAGAACTAGAGTGGATGGGGCGATTTTTCAAGGATACAAGGTTACACCATATTATGATAGCTTGATTTGTAAATTGATTTGCCATGGAAGAAATAGAACAGAGGCTATTCAAAGAATGAATAGATCTCTTGACGAATTTGTGATTGATGGAATTACAACAACGATACCTTTACACAAAAAACTACTCAATCATGAAAAATTTATTAATTCAGATTTTAATGTGAGTTGGCTCGATAATGAAAAAATTGTCTAATAACATTTAACAAGCCATATATCATAAACTGGATGATCAAATGGTGCTATCGATGGGCTCGAAGAAAACATCCAACCATTGAATACAAATACATCATCTTTATTTTTATTGCTTAAGTCTCTTACCTGAATGTAAGCTGTAATTTCAGGATTGTCATCAAATTCTGAATTTTTACATTTCATACTTTTTATAGAAAGATCTTTATGTAGAGTTTCATCACCATGCTTTAGTTTCAATAATATATTTTTTGAACTTATCTTATCCAATACTTTAATTTCAGTTATAGAGCCCTCCAAGTCAGAACTTAAACTCAAATTGCTATTAAGATTTAAAAATAAAAATAAGACTAAGAATAAAAATTTAAATTTAATTTTTCCAACTTTTATATTTTTTATCATTTACATTTTTATTTTTATTTGGATAGTAAGCAGAATCTGTTCCTGTTAAATTTGGTTTGTGTGGTTTTTGCCATTTGTATTTATCGAGTTTATGGTTTTTTTCAATTTTATTTGACGTGAAATGCATCCATGAATACCACTCCACAGGTATTTTACTTGCATCAATTTCATCTGCATAAATAACCCATCTCTTTCCTTTTTTGCTTTCATAATATTTATTTCCAAAATCATCTTTACCAACAAATTTTCCAAAAAAAATTGTTTTCAATCTTGTGCCAAATGTATCTCGATTCCACCAAGTGAAAATTTTTTTTAAAAGTGTCAACATATAAAATTAAAATATTTTCAATTTAAAATTGTATAAAATAAATTAGACTAAAATTTGTTTTTGTATATAAATAAATTGAATCGTAAATCAAATTATTTTTTTATATTGAGATTTTATGGCAAAATATTTAGTCGAAACATATTATACTTGTACATTTAAAGTAAATCATCATTTAGATAGTCTGAATGAAACGGAGTTAAAAAATTTAGAAAAAAGAGATGATGGGGAATTTCAAATATTAGATGTTAAACTTGATAATAGAAAAACAAAAAGTTTAGATCTGAATAATAAAAAAATTCTAGAAAATACTAGCTTAGATATTAAATCTGAAATTAAAAAAACTAGTCAAAAAAATTTAGAAAAAATAATTAAAAAAACATCTAATAATTCAGAAGTACATGAAAAAAGATTTAGTATGCCTGATAGAAGAAAAGGCTATATTCAAAAAGCAACAATAGGTGATCATAAAGTTTATTTACATACTGGAGAATACGAAGATGGTAAAATTGGTGAAATTTTTATTGATACAAGTAAAGAAGGTGAGTTGGTAAAAGCCTTAATGAATAATTTTGCAATAGCCATATCACTTGGTCTTCAATACGGTGTTCCACTGGATGAATTTATTAATGCGTTTGTTGGAACAAAATTTGAGCCATCTGGTAAAGTTTATGGAAATGATCGGATTTTAAGTGCCACTTCAATTTTAGATTATATATTTAGAGAATTAGCTATTTCTTACCAAAATAGAGAGGATTTAGCTCATACACCAGCTATAGGAAATAATGAAAACACAAATTTAGATGAAAAAAATCCTGAGGAACAAAATCAATTATTAAAAATTGTTAAGGATATGACTAGTAAAGGCTTTGTTAGAAATAACTATAAAAAAAATCTAGTGGATTTGTCTGACGTAAAAATAAGTCTCAAAGGTAAAAAATAACTATTTTTTTGTTTTTAAAGATATATTCAACTCTTTTAATTGATCATTGCTAACTTCTGAAGGAGCATTCATCATCAAATCTTGGGCATTCTGATTCATTGGAAACATAGTAACTTCTCTTATATTTTTTTCATTTGCTAGAAGCATAACTATTCTATCTAAACCTGGGGCAATACCCCCATGTGGAGGTGCACCATAATTCAAAGCATTTATCATCCCACTAAATTTTTGATCTACTTGGTTTTTATCATATCCAGCTATAGAAAATAATTTATACATTAATTCAGGGATATGATTTCTAATAGCACCAGAAGATAGCTCAATTCCATTACATACAATATCGTACTGATAAGCCAAAATTTCGAGGGGATTATCAAAGTCAATTTTATCTATATTCCCTTGAGGCATGGAGAATGGATTATGACTAAAATTAATTCTTTTTGTCACTTCATCTCTTTCATACATTGGATAGTCAACAATCCAACAAAATGCAAAAATGTCTTCATCTATTAGATCTAAATCTTTAGCAATTTTGTTTCTGGCTAATGAAGTGATTACTTCTAAATTTTTTTCGTTATTACATGCAAAAAAGATACTATCACCTATTTTAGCACCTGTTTTTTTCATTAATTCTTCTAGAGCTTCATTTGAAAAAAATTTTCCAACAGGACCTTTACCAAAAACTTCTTTATCTTTTTCAAAAGTAAAATAAGCCATTCCAGATGCACCCTGATCTTTAGCCCATTTATCAATCCCATCAAAAAAACTTCTAGGTTTATTTTTCGTATTTTTTGTGATTATACATCTTACTTTAGAACCAGTTTTAACTAATTTTTTAAAGATCTCAAATTTTACATCGTCCCTTAAAAAGATCTCTGTTATATCATTAATTATAAGAGGATTTCTAAGATCGGGTTTGTCTGTTCCATATTTAATCATTGATTGCTTGTAAGGAATTCTTGGGAATTTTTTTTCTAATAATTTTTTTTTTGAAAAATTTTTAAAAGTATTTACTAAAAGTGTTTCTACTACATTAAAAACATCCTCTTGTTCAACAAAAGACATTTCCAAGTCTAATTGATAAAATTCTCCTGGACTCCTATCTGCTCTAGCATCTTCATCTCTAAAACAAGGTGCAATTTGAAAATACTTATCAAATCCTGAAACCATAATTAATTGTTTAAATTGTTGGGGAGCTTGAGGTAGCGCATAAAATTTCCCTGGATTTAACCTGCTTGGAACTAGAAAATCTCTCGCTCCCTCAGGACTTGATGATGTCAAAATTGGTGTCTGATATTCTAAAAAACCAAGATTATTCATCTCATTTCTTATAAATGAAATTACTTTTGATCTTAGAATAATATTTTCATGAATTTTTTTTCTTCTCAAGTCCAAAAATCTATATTTTAACCTAATCTCCTCTGAATATTCTTGATCACTAAATATTGGCATAGGAAGTTCTTTGCATGTTCCTAAAACATTAAAATTTTTTATAACAACTTCTATTTCTCCTGTGTTTATTTCTTTATTAATTGTCTCATCTGATCTGTTAACAACTTCCCCATCAATTTTTATAACTGTCTCTAGTTGCATTTTTTCAAGAATTGAAAAGTTTTTATTTTCTTTGTCTATTATACATTGTGTAATTCCATAATTATCTCTCAAATCAATAAATAAAAGATTACCATGATCTCTTTTTTTGTTTATCCAGCCAGAAAGTAATACTTTTTTACCAACATCTTTTTTTCTTAATTCATCGCAATTATGACTTCTATAAATGTTCAATTATTCTCCTAAGATTTCTTTTACTAAATTAATATTAATAGGTTTTTTTTTTTTTAAACTCATTTCGTCGATCTTATATATAAAATCAAATATTTTACTATATGATCTATGAATCCTTTTAACTATGTAATTAAGTAACTTTTTTTCTATTAAAATCTGTCGATCTGATAAATTTTTAATTAAAAGTGCGAAAATCAACTCATCATCAGGTTTTTGAATATCTTGGATCAAAAAGTTTTTTGCTCTTGACCTTAAATCATTTAGATTAAAATTAAACTTAGATATGGACTTATATGATGTAATAATTAGATATTTGCCATTTTGTTCTACTGTATTGATTAAAGTATAGATTAATTTTTCATTAATCTTATTGTTCAAATTTTCTAAGACTATATTTTGATGAATATCTAAACTTGACAAGTTATCGTTATCAAATGTATCAGCCTTAAAAATAACACCTTTAAACTTTTTTATAAAAATATTTATTAAATGACTTTTACCTGAAAAGTTTTCTCCACAAATATTTACAAGATTTTTTTCCCAATTTGGCCAACTTAGTAAAAAATCGTGAACATGTTTATTACTTTTTGACACAAAAAAATCACTATCTTTGAGATTTTTTTCATGTGTAAATTTTATAATCTTTTGATCCATATGTCTCATGTCATTTAATTGACCAAATTTTATTTTGAGTATTGAAATTGTAATCTTTTTCTTCCATTGTTTTTAAGAAAGAACTTGGAGTTCCATTAAAAATTACTCGATAGTAAGTATAATTTTTATCAAATTTAGTTATAAAAAAATGATTTATTAAATCTAGATTGTTCAAGTTTTTTTCGAAATCAGATAAAATTTCACTATTTTTATTACTTATTTTAATATTTAATAAAAGTTTTATTGATGTATTAATTTGATTTATTTTCTTCCAATGATCCTCATAATCTAACTTTAATTCATCAATTATTTTATTAACCTGGTCTTTATCATTCAAATCTTTTGAGGTAAAAGACTTATTTTTTATGACTACGTTGTCATTGTAAGTTATCCTTGACATAACTCTTAATCCAACTCCATCTTTAAAGATTAGTGATATAATTGAGTCATCTAGATTATATTTTGAAATTACTTCTTTAAAATCATATTGTTCAATAATTTCATAATTTTTTTTTATTTGATCCAAGTCCTCAAGATCTTCGGTTGGCAATAAATATTCAATTAAATGTGTTTTTTTTGAGTTATTATTCCAATTTTTAAATATTTCGTTTTTATTAAAGATTAAAAGATCTTTTTTATTTTCATCAATTATTATTGGAATAAATAAGAATTTTCTTTTTTTTGGCACTGAGGGAAAAATATTTCTTTCCTCTAGATATTTATAGATTTTTTTTTTATTGAAAGATACTCCCAAATTTACATAGTAAATTTCGTTTATAAACTTTTCCTCTTGTATGGAAAATGATTCGATCATACCTTTAAGCTCATTCAATTTAATGTTATTTATTTTATTTTTATCACTTGAACTTACTATTAATGAAATTAGTTCAAAAAAAGCACGTTTAAACCCTTCATTAATTACCTGATTTTTATCAAAGTTTATTTCGAATGGTCTTGATATATCAATGTTTTTTATATCAAAAGACTTTGCAAAAATCTTATCTGTGGAAAAAAAAAATATATTTAAAGATAGTAAAACTAAAAAAATATATAAGATTTTAAGTATATTTTTTTTTATTTTAAATATCATAATAAAAATTAATGATTAAAAACACATTAACATATAAAAAAAGTGGTGTTGACATTAATGCTGCTGATAAATTTGTAAAATTCATATCTAATATTTCTACAAGAAAAAAGGGCAAAAAAAAGTTGAATAACATTGGTGGTTTTGGCTCAATCAACAATATTCCCAGAAATTTAAAAAATCCTAAAATTGTAGCTTGTACGGATGGAGTTGGCACAAAAATTGAAATCGCAAATGACCTTAATAAATATAATACTATAGGAATCGACCTAGTTGCTATGAGTGTAAATGATCTGATAGTTCAAGGTGCGAAACCATTATTATTTTTAGATTATATATCAATCAATAAAATTAATTTATCAAAGTTAAAATCAATTTTAAGTGGAATTATAAAAGGATGTAAAATTTCAAAGTGTAGATTAGTTGGTGGTGAAACTGCGGAGATGCCAGGTACATATGCTAAGAATAAATTTGATATTGCAGGTTTTGCTGTTGGAATTGTTGAAGAAAAAAAAATACCTAATGGAAATAAAATCAAAAAAAATGACTTAATTTTAGCAGTTCCATCTAGTGGATTACACTCGAATGGATATTCATTAGTAAGAAAATTGATAGATATAAAAAAAATAAATATAAATAAAAATAAATTTCTTAAAAAACAATTAATTATGCCTACTAGAATTTATGTTAAAGAAGTTTTAAATCTTATTGATAATAATCTTCTTAATGGATGTGCAAACATAACAGGAGGAGGAATAGTTGATAACTTAAAAAGAATTTTACCATATAATCTTTGCGCTAAAATAAATTTATTTAAAATTAATCCTCTTAAAATATTTCATTGGTTAAAAAGTCACAATATAAGTGATGAAGAAATGTTGAAAACGTTTAATTGTGGTGTTGGTTTTTGTCTGGTTATAAATCCAAAAAATTACAGTAAAGTTATAAAATTTTTTCCTAAGAAATATAAACCTTATATCATAGGAGAAATATGTGGTGGAAAAAAACAAATCAAATTACATGGTAAAATCAATTGGTATTAAAAAAAAGAACAGCGATTTTTATTTCTGGTAATGGAAGTAATATGAAAAATTTAGTCAAATTTTCTAAAAAAAAAAATGCCCCAATCAAAGTTGATTTCGTTATATCTAGTAATAAAAAAAGTAAATCAATACAATTTTTAAAGAAAAATAAAATTTATTATAAAATTTTTGACTTCAAACGAAAAAATAAAGATGAAAAAAAAATTTTTGAAATTTTAAAAAAAAGAGAAACTCAATTAATTTGTCTAGCAGGATTTATGAAAATACTCTCAGAAAGTTTCATTAAAAGATTTAAAGGTAAAATATTGAATATACATCCCTCACTATTACCTAAATATAAAGGACTAAACACACATGAAAGAGCTATATTTAACAAAGAAAAATTTTCAGGTTGTACTGTTCATTTTGTCAATTCAAAACTAGATTCTGGTAAAATCATTATTCAGAAAAGGGTAAAGATAAATAAAAAAGATGATCCAAAATCCTTGTCAAAAAAAATCCTAAAACAGGAGCACTTGCTATATCCAAAAGCTTTAAAAAAAATACTTTCTAGGACTTAAAAAAAAAGTCAATTTCAATTCTTGCATTCTCTTCACTGTCTGAACCGTGAACAGAATTTTTATCAATAGAAATTCCAAATTTTTTTCTTAATGTACCCTCTGCGGCTTCTTTTGGATTTGTTGATCCCATTAATTCTCTATTAGCTATAATAGCATTTTCCCTTTCAAGTATCATAACTACTATTGGTCCTGAGGATAAGTAAGAGCATAAATCATTATAGAATGGCTTTGTCTCATGAACTTTATAAAATTTTTCTGCCTCTTGTTTTTCTATCTGAATTTTTTTTTCTTGAATAATTTTAAAACCATTATTTAAAAATTCCTCTTTTATTTGACCATCTAAATTCCTCTCTACAGCATCGGGTTTAATTATTGACAATGTTTGTTTAACATTACTCATAATAATCCTCGATTAATTGATTTAACAATCTTACTCCATAACCAGTAGCTCCACCCGAGTTTAACGCTCCTCCATATTTTGAAAAAGCCATTCCCGCAATATCTAAATGTGCCCAAGGGGTTTTATTTAAGATAAATCTTTGCAAAAATTGAGCAGCAGTAGTTGAGCCTGCACCTCCAACATAATTTATATTTTGCATATCAGCATTCTTTGAATTTATTAATTTATCAAAATTTTCATGCAACGGCATTCTCCATAATTTTTCCTCAACTTTTTTACCTGCATCAATTAATTCTTTTGATAATTTCTCATCATTTGAAAAAAGACCTGCGTATTCAGATCCTAAAGATACAATTATTGCTCCTGTTAATGTAGCTAAGTCAATTATAAATTTAGGTTTATATTTTTTTTCTGTAAATGTAATTGCATCAGCTAAAACTAATCTTCCCTCTGCATCTGTATTTAAAATTTCTATCGTTTTTCCACTATAAGATTTTACTATATCACCTGGCCTTTGAGCGTTTCCACTAACCATATTTTCTACTAATCCTACGACACCAATCACATTTATTTTTGCTTTTCTTAATGCAAGATTCATCATTAATCCAACAACAGCAGCTGAGCCAGCCATATCATAAGTCATGTCCTCCATGAACTTAGCGGGTTTTAAAGAATAGCCACCTGTATCAAAACAAACTCCCTTACCAATAAAAGCTAGGGGTTTTGAATTATTCTTGAGACCTTTCCACTCCATAGTAACAAGGTATGAACCTCTTATGCTTCCTTGACCCACACCTAGCAAAGCATTCATACCTAGCTTCTTCAATTTTTTTTGATCATAAATATTTATTTTTAAACCATATTTCTTTAGCGATTTTATTCTTTTTACATATTCGTCAGGGTGTAACACATTACCTGGTTCTGAAACTAAATCTCTTGCATAAAAAGTTCCCTCCTCTAAGGATCTAAATTTTAATTGATCTTTGACTGAAGTGTTATTTTTTTTTCCAAAAACATTTATATTAATTAATTTTTTTTCATTTTTTGTTTTATATTTTCTAAAATTATATGATTTTAATTTCAGTCCATGAAGAAAGTGTCCAATAAAATTTTTATTACTACTAATAATGCTGTCGGAATTGACAAAATATTCAGTGCTTTTTGCATTATTAATCATGCCATGTAACTCTGCTCCTAAATTTTCAATCTCATAATTGTTCATGCTTTTTTTAATTGAAATTAAAACTATTTTTTTTTTGGAACTTAATTCAAAAATTAACAATTTTTTTTTTAAATCACTTGTCTTCAATAAGTCAGATATGAAAGAAAACTCTGAACTCGAAATATATTTCCTGATCAATTTTATATTGAATTTTTCATCCACAAATAAGACCAAATTTGAGGAGATTTTTCCTAAGATACTTTTTTTAAAGCTTATTTTTATTGACATTTTTTATATATGTGTACTTTAAGTTGTATATTAATTGTAAGCTAATTTTTAAATTATATAATTAGTATTTATTAGATTTCAATGGAAAAAATATTATTTAGAAAATTATTATCTGATTGTTTAATCTTTTTCCTAATTACTCTTTTTAGTGCAAGTATTATTATCTGGGTATTTCAAGCAGTTAATTTTTTAGACATAATGATAGAAGATGGCAGAGACTATTTGGTATATATAAATTATTCATTGCTCAATTTTCCAAAAATCCTTAGCAAAGTTTTGCCTTTTGTATTTTTTTTCAGTTTTTTTTATGTAATCTCAAAATATGAATTAAAAAATGAATTGATAATTTTTTGGAATTTTGGTGTCAATAAAATTCAACTCATAAATTTTTTATTTATTTTTTCAGTTTTTTTAACATTTATGCAAATAACCTTAGCTGCATTTGTAGTTCCCAATTCACTAGACAAAGCAAGATCTTTTTTAAGGACATCTTCCGTCAATTTTTTAGAGAGCTTTATTAAGCAAAAAAAATTTAATGACACTATAAGAAATGTTACAATTTATAGTGATGGTAAAGACAAAAATGGAAATTTATTAAATATATACTTAAAGAAAGAAGAAAATATTAATAATTTTCAAATTACTTATGCAAAAAAAGGAAAATTTGTTGATAAAAGAGATTCTCAGATATTGGTACTGCATGAAGGAGAGACAATCAATTTTATAAATAATAAAATTACGAATTTTAGATTTTCAAAATCAGATTTTAATCTTAAGAATTTAGAAACAAATACTACAACATATATAAAGACCCAAGAAGTATCTACATCTAAATTAATCAAATGTTATTTAAAAATCAATAATATAAATTTTTTCAGTATAGACACAAATAATGTTGTAATTGAAAATTGTGTTTCAACAAATTTAAATAACGTAATTAAAGAATTATACAAAAGGTTTATTATACCTTTTTATATACCACCCTTAATGTTAATTATTTTGTGCTTATTACTTAAATCAAAAGAAAACATAAATTATTTCAATTATAGAATTTTGATTTTTCTATTTGGATTATTGCTAATAATTTCCTCTGAGATGAGTTTAAGATTTATAAAAATTGACATTCTCGAAAATTCCAAAATTTTCATAATTCCTTTGATTATAATAATTTTGATATATTCGATAATTTATTTCAATTTAAATTCCTATAAAGAGAAAAAATGAAGACCTACGTAAAATTTTTAAGTAAAATTTATTTAAATTCTTTTTTTTATGTTTCATTGATAATGTTTAGTTTGATTTTCATACTTAATTTACTTAGTGAATTAGATTTTTTTAAAGACATTAACGTTAGTAGTTATTTTCCAATATACTTATCACTTCTAAATTCACCAACTTTTATTTTTGAAATGTTCCCTTTCATTTTTCTTATTTCTACTCAACTTTTTTTCATTACATTATTTAGTAATAATCAATTAAGTATTTTTAAATACTCTGGTCTTAAAAATTCAAAAATTTTATTTATAATTAGTTTTATGAGTTTTATTTTAGGTATGTTAATTATAACTTTATTTTATAGCTTATCATCAAGTCTAAAAAATTTTTATTTAGATTTAAAAACTAACTATACTTCTGATGGTAAATATCTAGCTGTTATAACTAAAAATGGACTTTGGATAAAAGACGTAATTGATGATAAAATTTTAATAATAAACTCTGTTAAAATAGATCAAAATTATTTAATCGATGCATATATTTCTGAGTTTAATAGTAATTTTGAAATTAAGAGAAATATTGTGAGCCCAAAAATTGATATATCTAATAAAAATTGGATAATATTCAATGCAAAAGTTTTTAACAAAAATATAAAACAAAAATTTGAAACTTTAGAAATGAGCACAAATTTCGACTATTTAGTTGTTCAAAGTCTATTTTCTAACTTGTCTTCGCTATCAGTAATGGAGCTTTTAGAACTCAGGAAAAACTACAAATCTTTAAATTATTCTTTAATAGAGATAGATATTCAGCTTTTAAAACTTATCTCATTTCCAATATATTTGGTGCTCATGACTATATTCTCTAGCATCATAATGATGAGTACTAAACAACTCAAGAGTTCAATTTTAAAAATTTCAATTGGTTTGTTCTTTTCTGTTTTAATATATTACTTATTTAATTTTTTTAATGTTCTCGGAAAAACAGAAAAAATTGATTTATTTAGCTCAGTATTGTTGCCTATAGTATTATTGACAGTTGTGAATTCTCTAATGATCAGAAGGTTTAATGAAAAATAAAATCTTATTAATACTTATATTTTACTGTATAAATTTTTTTTCAATAGGGTTATCTAATGCTCAAGATCAATTTAATTTTAATATTTCTGAAATAGAAATTTTAGAAAATGGAAATAAAATTATAGGTTCAAAGAGAGGAGAAGTCTCGACTGATGATGGTTTTGTAATTGAAGCTGATAATTTTATCTACGAAAAAATCGAAAATATACTTAATGCTAGTGGTAATGTTATTATTAAAGACACACTAAATAATTATAACATATATTCGAATAACATTGCATACGAAAAAAATAGTGAAAAAATATTTAGTAAAGGAGAAACTAAAAGTGAAATTGGTTCAAGATTCATTTTAGACTCAATTGATGTTACCTTCTCAAGAGATAAAAAAATATTAAGTTCAAGCAAAGATACTTCAATATTAGATAATAATGAGCAAACTCATATCAAATTAAAAAAATTTAGCTTTTCTATTGATGAAGAGTTATTAAAAGGTGAAAAGATTTTAGTAAATTTAAATTATAATTTACCACAAAATGATAAATTATTTTTTGATAGTGGATTTTTTGATTTTAAAAAAAAGAGTTTTGTTGCAAAGGATGTTCAAATAAACTTAAAGAAAAATATATTTAACAACATAAAAAATGATCCTAGACTGAAAGGCGTATCTGTGCAAAGTGAAAATAATATTACCACTGTTAAAAAAGGAGTTTTTACAAGTTGCTCTGATGATACTGATTGTCCTCCTTGGGTTATCACCGCTGGTGAGATTAAACACGACAAAAATAAAAAACAGCTTATTTATGATGATGCTTTATTAAAAATTTATAACGTTCCAGTTTTATATTTTCCAAAGTTTTTTCACCCTGATCCAACTGTAAAAAGACAATCAGGTTTTTTAAAACCAAGCTTGAATAATTCAAATGTTTTGGGATCATCTTTAAATTTACCTTACTATCATGTAATTTCCCAAAATAAGGATTTTACATTTAGACCTACAATATTTGATAGTGACATAAAAATGTTTCAAAACGAATTCAGGTTGGTAAACAAGAATTCATCAGCAATAGTAGACTTTGCTTATGTTGATGGATATCAATCATCACTCTCAAATAAGAAAAATAGCTTAAGTCATATATTTGCAAAATTTGACCTAAATTTAGCTTGGGAAAATTTTAATCAAAGTGATTTATTTGTTTCTCTCAAAAAAGTATCAAATGATACATATTTAAAAATTTTTGATGGAAATATATTTAAAAATAACACAACTCCTACAGACTATGACGTATTAAATTCTGAAGCAAAATTAATAGTAAATAACAATGATTTTAACTTTATTACAGGTTTTCAATCATTTGAGGATCTAAATAAACCTAGTTCTGATAGATTTCAATTTATCTTACCTTATTATAATTTTGATAAACAATTATTTAGTAATTTTGAAAACGGGTCAATTAACTTTAGCTCTAGTGGGAGTAATGATCTAAACAACACAAATAATCTGAGAACAAAAATAATAAATGACCTAAATTTTCAAAGTTTAAATATTATAAATAAATATGGTTTTATGAATGAATATAATATTTATTTAAAAAATCTTAACACTATAGGAAAAAATGACAGTTTATATAAATCTAGTCCACAAATGGAGGTTATGAGTATTTTTGAGCTTAATACAAGTTTACCGATGATTAATCAGACTGAAAGAAATATAAATTATCTCACTCCAAAAGCCTCGGTTAGATTTAATCCAGGTGATATGAAGGATTATACTTCTAGTGATAGATCTATAAATGTTGATGGTATTTTTGATATTAATAGATTAGCTATAGATGACTCTTTCGAAGAGGGAAAATCACTAACTTTAGGAGTCGAGTATAAAAAGACAAAATTGGATGATATAAATAAATTTTTTGAGGCAAAGATTGCTACTGTATATAGAGACAAAAATGAAAAATTTATACCGCAATCGAGCGGTATAGGTGGCAGAGATCCAAATATATTTGGATCAATATCAAATAACCTCTCAAATTCTTTAAATATTTCTTATAATTTTATCTTAGATAATGATCTTAATACTTTAGAATATAATTCATTAAACACATCGATTAATTATAAAAATTTAAATACCTCTTTTAATTTTATTGAGGAGGACGGGGTAATTGGTGACACAAATACAATTGAAAATAAAACTTCTATTAAATTTAATGATAAAAATTACTTAACATTTAATACAAGAAGAAATAGAAAAATTGATTTAACAGAATATTATAATTTAATTTATGAATATAAAAATGACTGCTTAATTGCTGGAATAAAATATGATAAATCATACTATGAAGATAGAGATCTAAAACCTTCAGAAAATTTGTTATTTAGTATAACTTTAACTCCTTTGACAAGTTTTGAGCAAAAAATTGATCAATGATAAGAATTATTTCTGTGAAACTTATAGTCGCTATTTTTGTAATTTTTTTTTCGACAGTAATAAAATATTCATTATTAGCAAGTGAAAATAAAATTCTAATTAAGGTTAACAATGAGCTTATTACAACTATAGATATATTAAATGAAATTAATTATTTAAAGTCAATTAATGAAGATATAAATAATCTAGAAAATAAGAAAATTATTGAGATCGCAAGAAATTCATTGATAAAAGATAAAATTAAAAAAATTGCGCTTACCCCAATTATAAAAAAAATTGAAATAAGCGATGATGATTTCAAAAGAATTTTGATTTCAAATTATTCAAATACAGGATTTACAAAAATAGAGGAAATATCTCAACATCTTAAAGAATATAATATAAACCCTAAATTAATAAGAAATAAAATGACTATTAATGCTATATGGAGTCAGTTTATTTATGATAAATACTCAAAAAATATCAAAATTGACATTGATAAATTAAGACAAGATATTCAAACAAATGAAGGTCAAACTGAATATCTTCTTTCTGAAATTGTATTTGATTTAAAAGAAAAGCAAACGATAAATGAAAAATTCAGTATCATTAAAAATGCTATAGAGGAAAATGGTTTTGCAAATACTGCTTTAATTTACAGTATTTCTGAAACATCAACTTCTGGGGGAAATATTGGTTGGGTGAGTGAAAATTCTATAAATAAAAAAATTTTAAAAAAAATTATGGAAATTAATATCAGTAATTTCACTGAACCTTTGGTGATACCTGGTGGTTATTTAATTCTTAAAGTAAATGAAAAAAGAATTACAAAAAAAGATATCAAACTTGAGGATGAATTAAAAAAAATTATTGAAATTAAAACTAACAAACAATTAAATCAATTTTCAAACATCTTTTTAAATAAAATTAAAAAAGATATTATCATTAATGAACTATAAACCAATAATATTAGTTGCGGGAGAGCCTAACAGCATTTTTTTTGAAATTTTATTTAAAGTGCTGAAGACCAAAAGAATTAAAAGTCCTTTAATTTTAATTGCATCACAAAAAATTATCTCGCTTCAAATGAAGAAGCTTAATTTTAAGATAAATATAAAACTTTTAGATTTAAAGAAAATAAATGATTATAAACTAAATAACAGTTCAATTAATCTTATAAATGTTAGTTATAATCAAAAAAAAGCTTTTGAAAAAATTAGTGCTAAATCAAATGATTACATAAGAAAATGTTTTGAAATAGCTATCTTTTTAATTAAAACAAATTTCTCTAACAAATTAATTAATGGTCCAATTTCAAAAAAAAGTTTTTTAAAGAATAAATTTCTAGGTATCACAGAATTTTTTGGTAAAAAATTTAAGAAAAAAAAAATTGCAATGCTAATATATAATAAAGATCTATCAGTTAGTCCTGTAACAACACATCTTCCCTTAAAAAAAGTTTCTAAAACAATAAACAAAAAGTTGATAACTGAAAAAGTTGTATTAATTGATGATTTTTACAAAACATTTATTGGCTATAAGCCTAGAATCGCATTAACTGGCCTAAACCCACATTGTGAGAGTATTAGCAATTTTAATGAAGATGAAAAAATTATAAAGCCAACGGTTAAGAATTTGATGAAACGAAAATTTAAAGTATCTGGACCATATCCTGCAGATACAATTTTTTTAGAAAAAAATAGAAAAAAATTTAATGTAATTCTAGGCATGTACCATGACCAAGTTTTATCACCTATCAAAACTCTCTTTGAGTATGATGCTATTAATATTACATTAGGTTTACCCTTTGTAAGAATTTCACCTGATCACGGACCTAATGAAAAAATGCTAGGTAAAAACGTCTCAAGTCCTTTAAGTTTATATAAAGCGATTTCTTTCCTTGAGAGACTTAAGTGATAAAAGCTAAAAAAAACTTAGGTCAAAACTTTTTAATAGATGAAAAAATCCTAAAAAAAATCACTGATATAACTGAGATTAAAGGCAAGACTATACTTGAAGTTGGTCCTGGAACTGGAAATTTATCAACATTTATATTGAAAAAAAATCCAAAAAAATTTTTTGTTGTAGAAAAAGATCATAGACTTATTTCAAATTTACAAAAAAAATTTCAAAACCAAATTGAGATAATTAATGAAGATATACTAAAAATTGATGAAAAAGAATTTTCCCAAGATAAGTTAATTGTTTTTGGAAATTTACCATATAATATTTCTACCGAAATATTATGTAAATGGATATTAAATTTAAATGATAATAATTTTTGGTTTGAAAACATGATATTAATGTTTCAGAAAGAAGTTGCAGATAGAATTATAGCAAATGTGAATACTTCTAATTATGGAAGACTAGCTATACTGGCAAAATGGAAATTAGAAATTAAAAAAATCTGCGATGTACTACCTTCATCATTTTACCCTAAACCAAAAATAGATAGTTCTTTATTGTTTTTTACACCGAAGAAAAGTTTTTTTAAGATAAATGAGCCAAAGAATATTGAGATAATTACTAGACTTTTTTTTAATCATAGAAGGAAAATGATAAAAAAACCATTTAATCAATTATTCAATGCAAATACAGGAGTTCAAAAAAAATTAAATTTAAGTTTAAATTTAAGGCCACAAAATTTGGATTTCAATACATATTATAACTTGGCTAAAGAATATGAAAACTTAAACAGTTAATTTTTCTACATGCTTTCTTATAAAATCTTTATCATAATCTTTTGAACCATTTTTTAACTCTGCATCAATTAAATTAATAATTTTTGAAAAACAATTGTTCAATGTATCGTTTATCACAACGTAATCATAGTTAATCCAATGTAAAACGTCATGGCTAAATTGATTCATTCTTTCCTCGACCATAGTCCTATCACCCATGTGCCTATTTGATAACCTTTCGAATAAAACCTCTTTACTCGGGGGTAAAATAAAGAAAGTTATAAGTTTATAATCTAATTTTTTATTTTTTATTTGATCAGCACCCTGCCAATCAATATCAAATAAAACATGTTTTCCTTTGTTTAATCTCTCAATTACTGGTGTTCGGGTAGTTCCGTATAAATTGTTAAAAACTTTAGCATATTCTAGAAATTCCTCATTTCTTATAAGCCTTTTAAATTCATGTTCACTTACAAAATAATAATCTTTATTTTGTATTTCATTTTGTCTTGGACTTCTTGTTGTATGAGATACTGAAATTTCAAATTTAGGATTTTGAGATAATAATCCAACCAGTGTAGTTTTTCCTGCTCCAGAAGGAGAGGAAAGAATAACCATTACCCCATCATTATTCGTGGGCATTAATTGTTAGTTAGCTTTTCCTTCAATAAATTTTACAGCATCTCCAACTGTTAAAATTTTTTCAGCCTCACTATCAGAAATTTCTGAACCAAACTCCTCCTCAAAAGCCATAACTAATTCCACAGTATCTAGACTGTCCGCACCTAAATCATCTATAAAACTAGATTCCTCTGTTACTTTTGCTTCATCTATACCTAAGTGATCTGCAACTATTTTTTTAACTTTACTTGAAACATCTTCTGACATTTTGATCCTTATTGTTATAAATTCTTATTAGTTTAAAAACCTATTTTGTCAAGCCATATACATGCCTCCATTAACATGTAAGGTTTCTCCATTTATATAACTTGAGTGACTAGAACATAAAAAAAGTACAGCATTTGCAATATCATCTGGCTCTCCTAGTCGGGCAGAGGGAATTTTTGATATTATAGCCTCTTTAAATTTATCATCTAATTTATCCGTCATAGCTGTTTTAATAAAACCAGGTGAAATACAATTTATATTTATATTTTTCTTAGCATATTCTATTGCCAAACTCTTAGACATTGCAATTATACCTGCTTTAGAAGCTGTGTAATTGGCCTGCCCTAAATTACCTGTGTGTCCAACGACTGAAGTAATATTAACAATCTTTCCAGATTTATTTTTAAGCATTTTTTTAATTGCTGATTTGCTCATCAAAAAAGTTGATGTTAAGTTAACATCAATAACTTTTTTCCATTCATCTAAGCTCATCCTTATTGCTAAATTGTCTTGGGTAATGCCTGCATTATTAACGATACAATCTAAACTGCCACCAAGTTCTTTAGTTGCTTTTTCAACAAACTCTTCAATTTTATCGCTTTGAGAAATATCAAACTTTAATATTTTAATATTTCCGTATTTACCTTTTAATTCCTCAAGTTTTTCTATTCTTGTACCTGAGGCTAAAATATTTGCTCCTGATTGATTTAATTTTTCAATTATTGAATTCCCTATCCCGCCTGAAGCACCAGTAACAATAATATTTTTACCTTTTAAATCAGTCATATTTTTAGACCTTCAATATCGCCTTGAGAATTAATTGTATCAATTTTTACATTTCTATTAATTCTTTTTACCAAACCTGACAAAACTTTCCCAGGTCCAATTTCTATAAAATGGTCTACATCATTTTTTATCATATAAATCACACTTTCTCTCCATCTAACTCTATTCTCTATTTGCTTAATTAAGAGATTTTTAAGCTCATCTGGGTCTTTAATCTCATTAGCAGTAACGTTAGAAATTAATCTATTTTGCCCATTTTTAAAATTAAGTTTATTTAACTCTTCTTTCATAATTTTTGTAGCATTATTCATTAGTTCGCAGTGAAAGGGTGCACTTACAGGAAGTTTAATATTTTTAATTGAACTAGCCTTAAAAATTTTAATCAATTTTTCTAAGTCATTAGTTTTCCCGCTCAAAACAATTTGACCCTCAGAATTGTCATTTGCAATTTGCGCTTTTACATTTTCTTTATTTTCCATTAAAATTCTTTCAATCTCATCAACTGTTGAGCCCAATATCGCAACCATCCCTCCCTGTCCTTTAGGTACAGAGTTTTGCATAGCGTCCCCTCTAATTCTCAATATTTTTAAAGTATCTGAAAAATCCAGATATCCTGCGCATGACAATGCCGAATACTCTCCTAAAGAATGTCCCGCAAAGTATTTTGCTTTATTTAAATCTATGTTGAATTCATTTTTTGCTAAATTAAATATTGAATAACTTATTAAAAATATTGCTGGTTGTGTATTTGCTGTTAAATCTAATTCTTCTTTTGGCCCTTCCAGGATAAGCTTAGAGATAGAAAAATTTAATGTGTCGTCTGCCTGTTTAAAAAGGTCTTTTACTATATCAAATTTATCATAGAGCTCTTTTCCCATTCCAACTAATTGAGACCCTTGACCTGGGAAAATTACTGAAAACATAAAAAAAACCTATTTTTCAAACTTTTTAGCTATTGTAATTAAAGATTTATAATAGTATATCCTCATTTTTTTAAAAAGTTTAAATGAATTTATACGAACATACAATTATAGCAAGACAAGACGCTTCACCAAGTGATATACAGCAACTAACTGAAAAATATTCAAAAATTGTTGAAAAAAATGATGGTGAAATAATTAAAACTGAAAACTGGGGTTTATTAAATCTTTCATATTTAATTAAAAAAAATAAAAAAGGTAGTTATATACATTTCAAGATCAAATGTGATGGTCAGGTAATAAACGAGTTAGAAAAAAATGAATCGATAGATAAGAAACTTTTAAGATACTTAACAGTTAAAGTTAAGAAATTTGATTTGAAAACCAATTATTTCAATAAGAAAGAAGACACAGAAAAAGAAAACAAATAGATAGATCGATCATGCCAAAAAAACAATTAGGAAATAAAAAAAATAAGCAAAGCAATTTTGCCAAACTTAGTATTTTTCAACCAAATAAATATAAATTTAAAAAAAGCTGTCCTCTTTCCGCCAAAGGTGCTCCAACTATTGATTATAAAAACATAAAATTATTAAAAAAATACACTTCTGAAAATGGTAAAATTCTTCCATCACGAATTACTAATGTTAGTCAAAAAAAACAAAGGGAGCTATCTTTATCTATCAAAAGAGCGAGAAATTTAGCGTTAATATAATATGAAAGTAATCTTGCTTGAAAACTTAAAGAAAATTGGTTCTATAGGTGAAATAATAGATGTTAAAAGAGGATTTGCTCGAAATTTCCTTATTGCAAATAATAAAGCTTTATACGCATCCAAAGAAAATGTTACCAAAGTAGAAAAAATTAAGTCTGAGCTTTCAAAAAAAGATAACGAAAAAAAACAAGAAGCAAAGAGAATTTCAGAAAAGATTAACAAAAAAGAATATAAAATTGAAAAATTATGTACTGAAAATAACGAATTATACGGTTCGGTGAAACCAACAGAAATTTCAAAATTAATAAAAGAAATAGATGATCAAGGAATCAAGCCTTCAATGATCCAGCCAATAAAAGATATTAAGTCAATTGGAAAGTTTAAGGTAAAAGTAAGCCTACACCCAGAAGTTGATGCTGAGATAATTATTAATGTAGTTTCATCGGAGACAATTCAATAATTATACAATTTTCTCCCCAGCAAATTTAAAAAATAAATTTTCTACAATATTTGTTATATTCATCTATGGAAAAAAGTTTAAGTGTTCTAAAAGACAGTTTTAAAGAATTGCCAAACAATATTGAGGCGGAGCAATCTGTTATAGGATCGATTTTAGTATCTAATGAAATTTTTGATGACATCAATACAATTGTATCTAGTTCAAATTTTTATGATCCAATGCATCAAAAGATTTTCAGTGCAATAGAAAACTTAATCTATAAAGGAATGTTAGCAAATCCAATAACACTTAAGAATTATTTTGAATCTGACAAAGATGAAATAAATATACCGGAGTATCTTGTAAAAATCACTAAATTTTCAACATCTACTAGACAGGCTACTGAATACTCAAAAATAATTTATGATATGTTTGTTAGACGTGAGTTAATTAAAATCTCAGAACAAACTATTGATACAGCTAAAATTAATGATCTAAATATAAATGGTCAAAATATAATTGAAAATTCTGAAAGATTGTTGTTTGATTTAGCTGAAAAAGGATCTTTTAATTCGTCATTAGTAAAATTTGATGAGGCCATGAAAAAAACAATTGAGATGGCCTCTGTTGCATATAAAAATGAAGAAGGGATTGTCGGAGTTCCAACTGGTTTAAGAGATCTAGATGATAGACTAGGAGGTCTGCATCAATCTGATTTAATTATCATAGCAGGTAGACCATCAATGGGTAAAACTGCTTTAGCAACTAACATAGCATTCAATGCAGCACAAAAACTACAAGAAGGTCAAAGGAAGTCCTCAGTCGCTTTCTTTTCCCTAGAAATGTCCTCTGAACAATTGTCTACCAGAATATTAGCCGAACAATCTAGAATTAAATCAAATGATATAAGGCGTGGAAGAATTTCTGATGAACAATTTGACAAATTTATTGAAACCTCAAAAAACATTGCAGAGCTTCCATTATACATTGATGAAACTCCAGCTATTAGTATCGCAGCCATGAGTAACAGAGCTAGAAGAATAAAAAGGTTATTTGGTCTCGATATGATAGTAGTTGATTACATTCAATTAATGAGAGGATCAATCAATAACAAAGATGGTAGAGTTCAAGAGATTTCTGAGATAACACAAGGTTTAAAAGCTATAGCTAAAGAGCTTTCGGTACCAGTTGTTGCACTATCTCAACTTTCAAGAGCAGTAGAGCAAAGAGACTTAAAGAAACCTCAATTAGCTGATTTAAGAGAATCTGGCTCAATTGAGCAAGATGCAGATGTGGTTATGTTTGTTTACAGGGAGGCATATTATTTGGAAAGACAAGAGCCAAGACCTGCAACCGTGGAACATGCTGAGTGGCAAGCGAAAATGAATGAAGTATCAAATTTAGCAGAAATAATTATTGGTAAACAAAGGCATGGTCCAACTGGAAATGTAATGCTTGAGTTTGAGGCTATGTTTACCAAATTTAAAGATACTCAAAATACTTAAATTAAAATATAAATAGGGTAAATGTTCACCCATTTTTATCAAAATTTTATACTTAAAAATCCTAAGTTTATATTTGCTCTTTTGATAATTGCGTTAATAAGTTTTGGATATCACTCAAAAAACTTTAGGCTAGATGCCTCATCTGATACTCTATTAATTGATGGTGATCCTGACCTTAAATATCTTCAAGAGGTAAATGAACGGTACGGATCAAAAGAATTTTTAATTTTAACTTATACGCCAAATGAAGGTATGATTACTGATACCTCAATAAATAATCTCTTAAGTTTAAAGTATAAAATTCAAAGTTTAGAGTGGGTATATAGCGTAGTTACTTTACTAGATATTCCCTTATTGAATAATTCAGAGGCTCCATTACAAGAAAGATTGGAAAATTTTAAGACTCTTAAAGATGAAGATGTAAATAAAGATAGAGGTTTTAAAGAAATAATAAGTAGTCCAGTTTTTAGAAACTTCGTTATTAGTGAAGACGGTAAGACCAGTGGGATCATTGTTTATTTAAAAAGAAATAAACCTTTAGATAATATTGAAAATAAATCAAAAGAAGAAATTGAAATTTATAAGGACCAGATAAAAAAACAAAATCATAAAAATATTATTGAGATAAGAGACGTAATTAAAAGTTATGAAAATATAGGCAAGATTCACTTGGGTGGTATTCCCATGATAGCAGATGATATGATGACATTTATTAAAAGTGACATAGTTGTTTTTGGATTAGGTGTTCTTTTATTTATAATTGCAACACTGTGGTATATCTTTAGAAAATTAATTTGGATATTGGTTCCAATTAGCAGCTGCTTTTTCTCAGTTATTATAATGACTGGTTTACTTGGTTTGTTAGGATGGAAAGTTACAGTGATTTCCTCAAATTTTATTGCCTTAATGTTAATTTTGACTATGGCAATGAATATTCATATGAGCACACGTTTTTTACAATTAAAAGAAAATTTTCCAGATAAAAATGTTTTGGATATTTTGATTTTGACTACTAAGAAAATGTTTTGGCCAATATTGTATACTGTAATGACAACAATTATTGCTTTCTTGTCTTTAATTTTTAGTGAAATAAAACCTATAATAGATTTTGGTTGGATGATGACTATGGGTTTGGTGATCTCATTCATTATTACATTTACGTTACTACCAACCCTTATTAATTTTGTGCCCAAAAAAAATGTTTCTCTTATTAAATATGAAAAATCTAAAATTACGTCTTTCTTGTCAAAGATTTCACAAGAATATCAAAAGTCAATTTTCGTCCTAACTGGAATTGTGATTTTATTTAGCATCATTGGCATTAGCCGTCTTGAAGTTGAAAATAGTTTTATAAATTATTTTAGTAAGAAGACTGAAATTTATAAAGGTATGAAGCTTATTGATGAAAAATTAGGTGGCACCACACCTCTAGAAGTAATTCTAAAATTCCCAAAAAACAAAACTGAGACAAACGATGATGAATTTGAGGATTGGGAAAATGAAAATAACGAAGAAGATGAAAAAAAATATTGGTTTACAAAGGATAAAATTGATAAAATTGCATCAGTTCACAATTATTTAGATACCCTGCCTGAGATCGGTAAAGTTCTATCTTTTTCCTCAATTATTGACGTCGCAACTTTGCTTAATAATAATAAACCATTGGGAACTTTAGAAATGGGAGTTCTTTATTCAAAAATTCCTGAAAGTATTAGAACAGAAATTGTCGATCCCTATATTTCTATAAAAGATAATGAAGCTAGGATAAATCTCAGAATTATAGACTCTAAAAAAGACTTAAGAAGAAATGATTTAATAAACAAAATAAATAATGACTTGCAAAATAAATTAGGACTTGAAAAAAAAGAATTTAAACTTGCTGGAGTTTTAATTTTATTTAACAATTTACTTCAAAGTCTATTTAAATCACAAATTTTGACCCTTGGGTTTGTTATGATTGGTATATTTGCAATGTTTCTAATTCTTTTTAAAAATATGAAACTTTCATTAATTGGTGTTATTCCAAATTTTATAGCAGCTTTTTTTATCTTAGGAATTATTGGTTTACTTGGAATTCCTTTAGATATGATGACAATTACAATAGCAGCTATAACTATAGGTATAGCTGTTGACAATAGTATTCATTATATTTATCGTTTTAAAGAAGAATATAACAATCTGAATGACTATAGTGAAACAGTCGAAGTCTGTCATTCAACAGTTGGTAAGGCAATTTTAAATACATCAATCACTATTGTTTTTGGTTTTTCGATCTTAATTTTATCTAATTTTATTCCTACTATTTATTTTGGTATTTTTACTGGAATTGCCATGTTGCTTGCGATGATATCTGTTTTAACTCTTTTACCATCCTTAATCTTATTGATTAAACCTTTCGAAAAATAAAATTTAAAATGGAAATTTTAAAAGAGTTTTATAATTCAATATCAGTTTTAGACTTGGTTTACTTAATAATAACAATATTATCCTTAATCAAATGCTATATAAAAGGTTTCATATTAAGTGTATTAGCTATGGCCAAATGGTTATTAGCATACGTCTTAACTTTAATTATTTTTCCACGAATTAAACCTTATGTTAAAGGTATTATAGATAATGAATATATTTTAGATATTGCTCTAGGTATAAGTATTTTTATAATAGTAATATTCTTTATCTTATTGATTAATAAAGGGATCAACAAAGCTGTTAAATATACAGGGCTTGGAAATTTAGATACAATATTTGGCTTTTTTTTTGGATTCGTAAGATCTTACATAATCGCTGTTTGTATATTTTCTGCAGTACATATTGTTTATAATCATGATAAATGGCCCATAAATCATGATAAATCATACATCTTTCCATATTTGAAAAAAGGTAGTAATTATTTATTAAAAGAATTTCCGGATGAAAAAACTTATCAAGAATCTAAAGAAAAAATTAAAGAACTTTAATCCAAAGCTTAAAGAAGAATGTGGAGTTTTTGGTATAAGTGATAACAAAGACGCTTCAGCTCTAACTGCCTTAGGTTTGCATGCACTTCAACATAGGGGTCAAGAAGGTTGTGGAATAGTAACATTTGATGGATCACATTATTTTTCAGAAAAAAGATTTGGTTTAGTAGGAGATAGCTTTAATAAAGAAAAGATATTAAATAGATTGAAAGGAAATTATGCGATTGGCCATAATAGATATAGTACCACTGGTGAAAATACTTTAAGAAACATACAGCCTTTTTTTGCTGATACTAATGCAGGTGGTATTGGTGTTGCTCATAACGGTAATCTTACAAACTCAATTTCATTAAGAAAAAAATTAGTCGATGAGGGTGCTATTTTTTATACAACCTCAGATACCGAAACTATTGTTCAATTAATAGCTAGATCAAAGAGAAAAAAAACTCTCGATAAAATTGTAGATGCGATATTTCAAATCCAAGGAGGTTACTCTTTGGTCATGTTGACCCAAACTTCACTGATAGGTGTGAGGGATCCTTATGGAATAAGACCACTTGTGATTGGTAAACTGAATAATAGCTACGTTCTTTCATCAGAGACTTGCGCTTTAGATATAATTGGTGCCAAATTTGTGAGAGAAGTTGAAAATGGAGAAATAGTTTTAATAGAAGATAATAAGATGCAAAGTATTAAACCTTTTCCCCCTAGAAAAATAAGACCATGTGTTTTTGAATATATTTACTTTTCAAGACCTGATAGTATTTTAAATGG
>LULK01000058.1_pt1 | contig 42914 bp, 44 predicted proteins | sample 728181 | NCBI WGS metagenome assembly LULK01 (sample SAMN03860291, study PRJNA289734) | marine metagenome | biome: seawater column; feature: ocean; material: water; isolation source: Red Sea water column Station 169 - depth 10m | place: Saudi Arabia: Red Sea | collected 2011-10-15 | depth 10 m | reverse complement strand
GAAGAAGCACCTGCTGAAGAAGCACCTGCTGCTGAAGAAGCACCTGCTGAAGAAACACCTGCTGAAGAAGCACCTGCTGCTGAAGAAGCACCTGCTGAAGAAGCGTCTGAAAATCCTGAAGAAGAAAAATAATTCTTTTTATGAAAAAGCTAGATTTTCAATATCTAGGTGAATTCATTAAGTTATATAGTTTTAAAGGTGAATTGATTCTCTATTCAGAAATTAAATCTGATAAAGTTGAACAACTCAATTCAATCTTTATAAACTTTAATGAATCTCATGTGCCTTTTAAAATTGTTAAAGTAAAATCTCACAAAAAAAATATTTACAGAGTAAAATTAGAAGATATTTTGAGTGAATCTGATGCAAAGAAGTTTATTAAAAAAGGTATATACACAGAAAAAATTGAAAATACTGAGAACAATAATGTTGACAACTTTAAAGTATACAATAAAGATAAATTTATAGGAATTGTAATTTCAAGTTTTAATAAAACTGGGCAGATGATTATTGAGGTTAAAATGAATGATAAACTTGTTTTAATTCCTTTTGTCGATGATTTTATTAATCAAATTAGTGAAGATGAAATATATATGACTCTTCCTGATGGATTATTGGATATTAATTGATGGGTATTAGAATAAATAAATATTTAAGTCAATTTGGTTTTACGTCAAGACGAGAAGCTGACAAGTTGATTTTGGATGGTAGGGTCACCGTAAACAATAAAATTATACAACCTGGTTACAAGGTTCAAGAAAATGAAATTGTTAAAGTTGATGGTGAAAAAATAAAATCCAATTTTAAAAAAAATATTTATATGGCCTTTAATAAGCCTAAGGGAATTGTTTGTACTACTGATACCGAAAAAGAAGAAAATAATATAATTGATTATATCAATTATAATAAAAGAATATTTCCAATAGGAAGATTGGATAAATTAAGTGAAGGATTAATTCTATTAACTAATGATGGTGACATAGTAAATAAAATTTTGAGATCTAGATATAAAAATGAAAAGGAATATCTAGTTACAGTAAATAAAAAGATTTCAAAAGATTTTTTAAAAAAATTAGAAAATGGTGTTCCAATATTGAATACAACAACAAGAAAATGTAAAACAACATTAATCAATGATTTTCAATTTAAAATCATACTGACTCAAGGACTTAATAGACAAATACGAAGAATGTGTGAATATTTTGATTTTAGAGTTAAAAAATTAGAAAGAATTAGAATAATTAATATAGAATTAGATGTCCCCTTAGGAAAATGGAGATATCTGAGCCAAGAAGAAATCAAATTTTTAAAAAACCTTTAAACTACTTTCAAATGATTAGACTGATATTTTTTTCTATTTTTTTATTTTTTTCAACAATAAATGTATCTCAACAAAACCAAAAAATTAATGATACCATTAGTTTAGATGCTGTTTCCCTGCAGGCACTAAAAATACCCCTTCAAGAAAAAAAGTCAATGTACCCCGTTAGTAAATTGAGTTTTAAAAATTATCAAAATTTGACACCACAGCTGAATCTTAGTGAATATCTGAAAAATATTCCTGGTCTAGTTATCTTGAATAATAATAATTATGCTCAAGATGCTAGGATATCAATCAGAGGATTTGGTTCAAGAGCTAATTTTGGTGTAAGAGGAATTAAGATTTTTGTAGATGGTATTCCAGAAACCTCACCTGATGGACAATCACAAACAGACAACATAAATCTTGAAATCATTGAAGATATAGAAGTTTATAGAGGAAACAACTCTTCACTATTTGGAAGTTCATCTGGTGGTGTTATTTCTATTAATACTATAGAAAATTTTAATAAAGATTTTGTGAATATTGGTTATTCATCTGGATCATTTAATACATCAAAAAAACAAGGTACAATTGGATTAATCAATGGAAATCAGAAGATGATTTTCTTTCTTTCAAACACAAAATCTAATGGGTTTAGATCTCATAGTGGATATGAAAATTCTAATTTAAATTTCAAATATATCAAGGAGCTTAACCCTAATAATAAATTAAAAATAATTGCAAATTTTTTAAATAGTCCAGATGCTCTTGATGCTGGTGGATTGAACCTCGAAGAAGTTCAGTCAGATAGATCACAAGCAAGATCTAGAAATGTACAATACGACGCCAGGGAAAAAGTTAAGCAATATAAGATTGGCCTTAATTTAAGCTCAATTATTAGAAAATTAGAATTAACTAATTCAATTTATTACAACAAGAGGTTATTTGATGGTAAGCTACCTTTTAGTTATGGTGGAATAGTTGATTTAGAAAGAATTTTTTGGGGCTATAATCTTAACGCTAATATTAAAGCTGGTTTAAATTATGATTTTGGATTATCTTATAATAATCAATCTGATGACAGGCAAAGATTTATGAATGATTCTGGATTAAAAAAAGATCAGGTAATGGGTCAAAATGAAAATTATAATAACATCAGCTTATATTTTTTTGGATCAAAAAGCATTAAAAAATTAAACTTCTCGACTGGTGCTAGAGTTGAAAATAATTCGATATCACTAGATAATTATTTTGGATCATCTGATGAGAAAATAAAAAAAATTAATTCTTTTAATCCATCATTAAATATTTCTTATGAATTTGATAAAATCGATGTTTTTACAAATTTTTCAACTGGATATGAAACACCAACACTCAATGAACTTTCTGCAACATCAAGTCAATCAGGATTTAATGATGATTTAAATTCAATTAAATCTACAACCTTTGAATTTGGTGTAGCTAACTTTGATAAAGAGAGTAAATTAAATTTTAGTTTAAGGTTGTTCAACATTTTAACTAAAAATGAGATCACACCCTATCAAACAAGTACTGGTTTAGTACTCTACAACAATGCAGGAAAAACAATAAAGAAAGGTTTGGAACTTGAGCTTAAAACCACAATTTTTAAATACCTTAATATAGATTATACACTAACTAGTGGTAGCTATAAATTTGATTCATTTAAATTTTTAGAAAATAACTATTCAAAAAACTATATGCCTGGCATTCCAAAAAGTAATCAGAATTTAAAGTTTAGTTATAGTAGTAGCAATAACCTAAATATTATTTTTAATTTAAAAAGTGTTGGTAAAATATATGCTGATAATGCCAATAATACTGAAATTGCAGGCTATAATTCCATTGGTTTTAAAATGTCAAAAGACTTAACACTATTTCAACAGAACGTAACACCATTTATTTCAATTGAAAATTTATTAAATGAAGATTATTTTGATAATATTCGAATAAATGCATTTGGGTCTAGATTTTATGAACCCGCAAGTGGAATCAATTTTGTATGTGGACTAAAACTTCAGTTATGAAAAAAAATGCGGTTGTAGTTGGTGCAGGAATAAATGGATTAGTTGCTTCAAACTATCTTCAAAAAAATAACTTTGATGTTACGTTAATTGAAAAAAATAATTACATCGGTGGAGCTTGCATAAAAGATACTATTGAATATAATAAAGAGAAGATTTTCTATCCTAAAGGAGCAACAGTATTAGGGATGATGCAAAAATTTATCTTTGATCAAACTGGACTGAAAAAAAATATAGAACTTTTTTATCCAAAATCTCCTAAACTAGTTTATTTTCCAAATGATACAGAACCAACTAAAATTTATCAAAATGTAGATGATTTAAAGAAAGAATTAAAAGAAAAATGGAATGAACATGGTGATGTTGAAGCATTCAGAAATGATGAAAATAAGGTCATCGATTATCTTCAAAAAATATATGAAAAGGGCGAAAGTCCATGCCTAGAAAAAGCAAAAGATTTTTTAGGTAAAAAAATTACAAATTTATGGATTATTGGATCCGCATATAATTTATTAAACAACTATTTCACATCTGAAAAGACAAAGCTTTACATGGGTATGACAGTAACTGAAAGTGGTCCTGCATCTATATTTGAAGATGGCACTGCATTTACAATCCCACTAATGGATTCAGGTTCGATATTTCATGGATACTGGGGGTTTGTAAAAGGTGGCATTTGGGAAATTACCAAACAGCTTGATTTAATTAATAATGAATTAGGAGTCAAAACACTATTATCAACTAATATTAATAAAATCGATACGTTCAATAAGAAGATTTATTACGATAATGGAGAAATTGATTATGATGTGTTGATTTTTGGCACCGACCCTTTAACTCCATCAAAATTACTTGACGATAAAAATGGTCTTAAAAAATTAGAAAGTAAAGACCTAATTGGATCTAGTGGAAAAGTCACTGCATTTTTTAAAAATCCCGTCAGGTGGAAGAATGCATCAGATATAGACTGTGAAAGTTCATTTAGGTTTATTTTTTCTAATACCAATCTTGACGAGTTTGAAAAGTCAAGTCAAGAAACTAAAAAAAATAATGTTGATTACTCAGAAGGTTATATTCAAATTTATCCCGAGGGAGCAGCACAAAGAAAAATGGGTAATAATGAAAAACTTGATAAATTAATTTTGTTTACGAAGAATTTTTCTTTTGATAAAAACTCTAATGATTTATCACATACTAGAGATAAAATTATTTCATTATTGTCTAAGCACATTGAAAACATAGAGGATCTTTGTGAAACAAAATTCCTTACACCAAAAGATCTCAATGAGCAGTTTTATTTTCCAAAGGGGAATATTGATCATATGACCTTAACAAATAATCAAAACTTTAATAAAAGAACATTTTCCAATAATCCTCAGGAAAATTTTTATCAATACTTACACTATCAAGATCTATATTATTGTGGTGCTGGTTCTTTTCCGTGCGGGAGCGTAGCTGGAACACCTGGATATATTTGTTCCAAACAAATAATTAAAAAATATGCTTAACTTTTATTAATGAGAATTGATTCATTTGAGTTATATACTGCAAAATTAGAGCTCAAAAAACCATTTATAACGTCTCTTGGTGTAATCAAATCATCCGATCATATATTTCTAAAAGTAATTTCTGAAAATGGTGAATATGGATGGGGAGAGTGTGCACCAGCACACGATATTAATGGAGAAACAATTGAGACTTGTTTATCAATTTCAAAGAAACTTACTGATTCAATTATTGGAACTTCATTTTTTTCCCATGATTTAATTCATAAAAAACTTAATAGCGTTATTTATGGAAACCAAAGTATAAAATCAGCAATCGATGTTGCATGTTATGATCTAGCCTCTAAATCTAAAAGTGTACCTCTTTACAGATATCTTGGTGGAGAATTGAAAAAAAAGATTTACACTGATTATACGGTAAGTTTGAATGACCTGGATAAAATGGTTGAACAATCAATTGAAATTATTGATAATGGATTTAAAATTATAAAAGTAAAGTTAGGCGATAATGGCAAGAAAGATGTTGAGAGAATTAAAGCTATTAGAGAATGTATCGGAAAGGATATCCAAATCAGAATTGATGCAAATCAGGGTTGGGATGTTGACGAAGCAATAGAGGCTCTAAATAATATGAATAAATATAATATTGAATATTGTGAGGAGCCAATAAATAGAGACTTATCATTTAGATTGGGTGAGGTGAAGATGGCTAGTCCAATTAATATAATGGCTGATGAAAGCTTATTTACTTCTTATGATGCTGAAATGATGATTCATGGAAATCATTGTGACATGTTTAATTTAAAAATTGGTAAACATGGTGGATTATATGAGGCAAATAAAATTATTAAAATAGCTGAGAAAAATAATATCCCAATGCAAGTTGGCGGTTTCATTGAAAGCAAAATAATTTTTACCGTTAATTGTCACTTAGGTCATACATCTGATTTAATTAAATTCTTTGATTGTGATAGTCCACTATTTCATAAAAAAAACCCTGTAGTCGGTGGAATCGACTATAAGAATGACTGGGAACTTGTTATTCCAAATTCAAACGGAATTGGAGTTAATTTAGATTTAGATTTTTTAAAAAATTGTTCGAAAATTATTTGATTATTCTTAGTTTATTTGGCATAATAATTGTTTAATTTTGAACCATGGAATTGACTATGCCTAAAACAGATCTGCACAAGGAGTTAATAAAACTCAAAAGCAAATCAAACTTAAACATTAATCTTGATTTTGATCCAAATATTTTGATTATTTCAAAGGTAAAGTTCCTCAAGAAGCTTATGATAATTTAAAAGACTTTACAATGAACCACCCTGATTTAGATATCAAAATCAAAATGATGGCTCCTTCAAAGTTGTTTGAATTAGAAAATTATGATGATCCACTCATGTTTGTTAATCTTGGTAATAACTATTACTATCTCATACACAAATGGGGAAATGACATGAGTTTTTTTAGAAAGATTTTAATGTGGCCTTTCAAGAATTTATACAACATAATGGTATTTATCTGTTTAATTTCATTATTTCTAACTGCTATCATTCCTGATGGATTATTTTTCTATAAAAACAATCCTGGAGTTGAGTTCTTCATTACTTTTCTATTTGTATTAAAATCTGTTATTGCAATTTTTATTTATTATGGTTTTTCTCTTGGGAAAAATTTTAATGAATATATATGGGATAGAAAATTTTATAATTAGTCCCCAGCTACATAATGCTACTTAACGAAAAGAAAACTATTGAAAAAGCATATACTTTTTTAAGTAAGGACCCAGTTATGAAGTTTTTCATACATTCTTTTGGTGATGAAATTAATGCTCTGGATAGATACAATGATAACTTTGCTATTGCATTGTGTAATCTAATAATTGAACAACAAATTAGTTTTAAAGCAGCTATTTCAATTAAGAAAAAATTTAATTTACTAATCAATAATCTAACAAATAAAGAGATTTTAAAGCTTGATGACAAACTAATTCAATCTGTTGGTCTATCATTTAGAAAGGTGTCTTACATGAAAAATATTTTACATTTTTTTGAAAATGAAAACATAAACATTGAAAAAACAAATGACTCAATTCTTATAAAAAAACTTTCATCTATAAAGGGAATTGGACCATGGACAATCGAGATGTTTTTATTGTTTGTATGCCATAAACCAGACATATTCTCAATTGGTGATATTGCATTATTAAATAGTGTTAGAATAAATTATTCTGTTGAAACTCTTGATGAAATAAAATCAATTAGCCTAAAATGGGAGCCTTACAGAAGTGTAGCATCTCTTCTACTGTGGAAATCAATTGAAAATAAAATATTTTATAAAAAAAAGGGACAATCACATTAAAGATTATCCCTTTCGTACTCGGGGCGGGACTTGAACCCGCACGAACATTACTGCTCATTGGATTTTAAGTCCAACGTGTCTACCAATTCCACCACCCGAGCAAAAAATTCGAGCGAAAGACGGGATTTGAACCCGCGACCCTCACCTTGGCAAGGTGATGCTCTACCCCTGAGCTACTTTCGCAAAATTGGATAGCAAATGTAAAACAAAAAATTAAAAGACTTTTAATCATTATCAGTTATTTTTTTCTTCAATTCACTTAATTTAACCAAAGCTTCAACAGGTGTTAAATTATCTGTATCTAAAGATTCAAGTTCTTTTTTAAAATCTTTAAAGTTATTATCATCTAAGCTAAAAAAACTTAATTGCATATCAGAATCATTCTCCACTTCAATTTTGCTTGAACTTTGATGAGACTTTTCTAGCTTTTTTAAAACATTTTTTGAAATATTAATAATCTTTTCAGGCATACCTGCCATTTTTGCAACATGAATTCCAAAACTATGAGCACTACCGCCTTGGATTAATTTTCTTAGGAAAATAACATCTGAGCTTGTTTCTTTAACTTGAACATTATAATTCTTTATTCTTTTAAATGACTCCGTCATCATATTAAGTTCGTGATAATGAGTTGCAAATAGTGTTTTTGGTTTATGGATATTTTCATGCAGAAATTGAGTTATTCCCCATGCTATTGAAATACCATCATAAGTACTAGTACCTCTACCTATTTCATCAAGTAAAACCAAACTCCTATCACTAATATTATTTACAATTGATGCTGCCTCTAGCATTTCAACCATAAATGTTGATTCACCTTGAGAAATATTATCGCTCGCTCCAACTCTAGTAAAAATTTTATCTACAAATCCCATTTTCAGTTTTGACGCCGGAACAAAAGATCCAATTTGAGCAAGAATGGTGATTATTGCTGTCTGTCTCAATATTGCAGATTTTCCAGACATATTTGGTCCCGTTATCATAAGGATTTGTTGATTATCTCTATTTAATTTTATGTCATTAGGTATGTAAGATTTTGTTTCCTCCAAGGAATGTTCAATCACTGGGTGTCTAGAGTCGTAAACCTCAAAATCATAACTTTTATTAACCTCAGGCTTGGTATAATCATTTAAGGTAGCTGTTTCAGCAAAAGAAATCAAACAGTCTAAATATGCAACTTTAGCAGCATTATTTTGAATTTTTGAAATATGTGGAATTATTTTTTTAATAAGATTATTAAACTCTTTATTTTCAAGGATTGTAATATTTTCTTCTGCGTTTAAAATTTTAGATTCATATTCCTTTAGCTCTTCGGTGATGTATCTTTCAGCATTGACTAAAGTTTGCTTTCTGATCCAACTTTCAGGAACCTTGTCTTTATGCACATTTGTAACTTCTAAGTAATATCCAAAAACATTATTAAAATTAATTTTAAGAGATGGAATTTGTGTATTTTTTATTTCTCTTTCCAAAATCCTATTTAAATAATTTTTTCCGTTATTTAATAAATCTCGATACTTATCTAAATCCTTATTTATTCCTTTCTTAATTACACCACCCTTTGAAATATTTACTGGAACTACATCGTTAAGATAGCTATCAAGAATTTTAACAACTGGTGAATTATTTGTTAAATCTTTCGAAATATTTTTTAAAAACTTATTTGTAGACTTAGATAAAGCTTTTTTTATTAACAAAACTTTTTCCAGTGATAATTTAAGGTTTAATAATTCACGAGGATTAACCTTAAGGTTACCAATTTTTGACACAACTCTCTCAATATCAATTATAGATTTAAAATCATCAATAAAATCTTGATCTTTGATATACGATTTGATTATTTCAGAAACAATTTCATGTCTAATATTAATCTCCTTAATATCAATACTTGGAAAACAAAGCCAGCGTCTTAACAACCTTGCACCCATAGGTGTAATTGTATTATCAATTATATCAAGTAAGCTTTTACCTTCAGAAAATTTACTATTTAAAATTTCAAGATTTGATAAAGTGAATCTATCCATTTGTAAACATGATTGCTCATTTATTAAACTCAATTTTTTTATATGACCTAAATCTTTTTTATGTGATTCCTCTAGATAATGTAATATCATTGAAGCTGATATAAGACCAGAATTTTTATTTGAAATTCCAAATCCCTTCGTTGTAGTAATACCAAAATGATTTTTAATTTTTTTTAATGAAGTATCAAGATTTACCGACCACTCATCAATAAAATAAAAATAATCATGATTAATATTTATGTTTTGAAGCTTCAGAGAATCTTCTTTTGTTATAAGAATTTCTTTAGACCCAAAGTTTTGAATCAAGTTCACTATATAGTCCTCACTTCCCTCACTAACTAAAAATTCTCCAGTAGAAATATCTAAAAATGAAACCCCAAAAATTGATTTATTTATATTAATTGCTGCTAAAAAGTTATTTGTTTTCTGAGACAATATTTCATCATTGAGTGCAACTCCGGGTGTAATTAAATCGGTGACACCTCTTTTTACAATTTTCTTAGTAAGCTTTGGATTTTCTAGCTGCTCACATATAGCTACACGATGACCAGCCTTTACTAGCTTATGTAAATATGTATCTAATGAGTGATATGGAAATCCTGCTAATTTAGTTTCTGAGTTTGATCCAGCTCCTCTTTTAGTTAAAATAATTCCTAAAACTTTTGATGCTATTATTGCATCTTCGTGAAAAGTTTCATAAAAATCTCCAACCCTAAATAAAAGAACTGAATCGGGATATTTAGATTTAATATCACGATATTGCTTCATTAAAGGGGTTTCTTTTTTAATATCTTTAGCCAATTAGGATAATTTTATATGTTTATATTATAATTCTGAAAAAATGAGAAAATTAAAAAACTCTGAACTAAACAGAATTGATATTTCAATTTTTAAATCTATTAAAAAAACTCCACTAATCATTATTCTGGATGACATTAGGAGTTTAAATAATATAGGTTCAATTTTCAGAACTTGTGATGCGTTCAAAATAGAAAAAATTTATCTATGTGGAATAACAGCTACACCCCCAAATAGAAAAATTACTAAAACTGCAATTGGAGCAACTGAAAGCGTTGAATGGGAATATTGTGAAAAAATAGATGATCTTATATCAAAACTTAAATCCTTAAAAATTAAATTGTGGGCAATTGAACAAGCTGAAGGTTCAATGAATCTTTCAAATCTAAATATTGAAAAATCAGAACTAAAACATGCATTAATATTTGGAAATGAAATAAACGGAGTTAAACAACATATTGTAAATAGTTGTGATGAAGTACTGGAGATAAATCAATTTGGCACAAAACATTCTCTAAATGTTTCTATAGCTGCAGGCATAGTTATTTGGAGTTTCTTTAAACTTCTTGATAATTAAAATTTAGCTTCTCAATTGAATTATCTGGCTTAATATTTTTTAAGTAATCTTCAACACTAATATTTGTTTTTGGATTGATTAATTGATTATTAATTTCAATTAGTGGTAAAAGAACAAAATTTCTTTCATGAAATTTGGGATGTGGTATTTTTAAGTTTTTCTCATCCAACACTAGGTCGTCAAACAAAATAATGTCAATATCAATTATTCTTGATTCGTAATTTTTTGAATCTCTACTTTTTCTGCCTATCTCCTGCTCTATCTTTAGAATTATTGATAATAGTTGCTGTGGATTCTTTGAAGTTGTAATCTCAAGACATAAATTATAAAAATAATCACCATCAAAACCTTGCGCAGAATTTTTATAAATACTAGAAACCAGGTTTATATTTCCTGCCTTTTCTTCTATTAATTTTATACAATTAATTAAATTGGATTGCCTATCACCAATATTAGATCCCAAAGAAAAATATACTATGGATTCCTTCAAAATATAAATCCTTTTTTTAATTTTAGATAAGTAAATGTAATGGATTACTCGGACTCTAAGAAACTTGATCTTGCCAAAAAAATTTATCTGTATTTAGGTGCAATATTTATTACATCACTAGTAGTCTCAAATCTTATATTTCAAAAATTTTTCTTTTGGCATCCTTTTGAATTAGAAATTTTTGGATTGAAATTATTCGAACTTTCCGTAGGTATTTTACCATATCCCATAACTTTTTTAGTTACCGATTTAATCTCTGAAATTTATGGTAAAAAGAAAGCAAATGAAATTGTTATTGCAGGAATTTTCGCTTCATTTTTCTCCTTATCTATTATATATATAGCTAATCAAGTTCCTGCAATTGATGCATCACCAGTTGATAATGAAACCTTTACTCAAGTTTTTTATTTATCAGGAATTGCAGTATTATCATCAATGTTAGCATATTTATTTGCCCAATTCATTGATATTAGGATTTATCATTTTTGGAAAAAGAAAACTCAGGGGAGGATGCTGTGGTTAAGAAATAATTTTTCAACATTTACTTCACAATTCATAGATACTTTTACAGTAATTTTTCTTTTATGCTCATTTGGTGCTCTTCCATGGAATTTATTTGTTGGTTTACTAGTGTCAGGATTTATTTTTAAAGTTTTGGTTGCTTTAGTAGATACTCCTTTACTTTACTTAGGAGTGTATCTATTTAGAAAAAAATTCAATTTGGAAGTTAATGAAGAGATTAATATTTAGTCAACGGATATTTTTACAACTATACCCTCATTAGACCTAACATTAAAAACAGTATCATCATCAAAAATTAAATATTGACCTTTTATGCCTGTAATTTTCCCAGTAAATTTTTGAGTCTTAACAATATTTAAGCTTTTTGGTTTTAAAGGCAAGGTGTCAACTGGATAATTTATTTTAACTGTGTTACAATCATTTATCACATAATTTAACACCTCATCTGGGAGATACTTTAAACACTCTGATCTTTCTTTTTCAAGATCCAAATCAGTGCTTTTACACTTTAACATCTCTCTCCAATTCGTTTTGTCTTTGTAGTTTTCTTTTAGACTAACTTCACTGATTCCAGCTAAATATCTATTTGGAACCTCAACAATTTCAACTGCCATAATAGCTCCTTGATCAATCCATCTTGTTGGGACCTGGGATTTTCTTGTTACACCAACCTTTACTCCACTTGTATATGCTAAATATAATACGTGTGGCTGGAGCTGAACTTGCTTCTCATAATCTAAGTCTCGTTCTTCAATACCTAAATGAGCTTTACTCATTTCAGGTCTAATTACCCAATCAGCAGTGCTTGGTAAATCAAAAAAACATTTTTTACAAAAACCTTGTCTGAAAATTTCTTGATCGGACTTACAATTCAAACAACTATATCCTTTAAACTCAATAGTAATATTCCTTTGAAATAAGTTTTTAAACAATATAAAGTCACTTCCCATGTCTAAAAAATAATTAACCTTTTCATCATATTCAGTTATCATTTTTTTTAGAACACCATTAAACATTTTAACTATTTTTATATGCTAGTATAAATATAATGCCATTTTCATTTATAAATACAGTTGCATCGTGGATGTTAAAAAAAAGAATGCATCAAATTGAATTGTTTGTAAAATATCCTATTGATGTTCAGAACGAAGAGTTAAAGAAACTAGTTCAACAAGCAAAAAATACAGAATTTGGAAAAAAATATGATTTTTCCTCAATTGATAATTATCAAACTTTTTCTGAGAGAGTCCCTAGTTTTACTTATGAGGAATTTTTTCCAACAATAAAAAAAACAATCAATGGTCAACAAAATATTTTTTGGTCAGAAAATATAAAATGGTTTGCTCAATCTAGTGGAACTACAAATTCTAAAAGTAAATTCATTCCTGTAAGTAATTCTTCTTTAGATAATTGTCATTTTAAAGGTGGTAAAGATATGTTGTGTCTTTATCTAAATAACAATGAAAATTCAAATATGTTTTTAGGAAAATCTTTAAGACTTGGTGGAAGTAGGAAAATATATGAAAATAATGACAATTACTTTGGAGATTTATCTGCAATACTAATTGATAATTTACCAATATGGGCAGAGTTGATTAGCACACCTAATAATGAAATTTCACTTATGGATAAGTGGGATGAAAAAATTGATGCTATAATAAAAGGAACTTTGCAAGAGGATGTTCGGAGTTTAGCTGGTGTCCCATCATGGATGCTTACTTTAATGAATAAATTGTTAAAAACGACTGGTAATAAATACATTGATGATATATGGAAAAATTTAGAGGTTTATTTCCACGGTGGAGTTAGTTTTAAACCTTACAGAAATGAATTCAATAATATTATTTCTAACAAAGATTTCAAATATTATGAAGTCTACAATGCGAGTGAAGGATTTTTCGGCATTCAGGATACAAATGATGGTAGAGACCTACTTCTAATGTTAGATTATGGTATTTTTTACGAGTTTGTTGAGATTTCAGATCAGAAAAAAAGTGAAAAAATTATTGATTTATCACAAGTTAAAATGGGTGTAAATTATTCAATGTTAATAACAACTAACTCGGGCTTATGGAGATATAAAATTGGTGATACAGTACAATTTACTTCAGTTGATCCATTTAGAATAATTATTTCTGGAAGAACAAAACATTTTATTAATGCATTTGGTGAGGAAGTAATTATAGATAATGTTGAAAAAGCGCTCGAGAAAGTAATAAAAAAACATAAATGTAAAATTATTGATTATACTGTTGCACCCAGGTTTATGCAGTCAGGGAAAAAAGGAAATCATGATTGGATTATTGAGTTCTCTAAAGAGCCAAAAAATATGAAAGATTTTATGTTAGATTTAGATTTACATATTCAAGATAACAATACTGATTATAAGGCCAAGAGATTTAAAAATATAACATTAGATAAACCAATTTTACATTATGCTAGAAAAAATTTATTTTATGATTGGCTAAAAAGTAAGAACAAAGTAGGTGGTCAAAATAAAATTCCAAGGTTGTCAAATGATAGAAAATTTTTTGATGAATTATTAAAAATAAATTAAACAGTTAGTTTTAATAAAAAAATATTACAAAAAATTTATCATTTTTTTAAATCGTCCTTTTTAAATTATGGAATTCTATTAAAGATTGATTGAATTGATTATTTTCGCCTTACATTAAAATTCACTTACTATGAAATCAATTTCTGAACTAAAATCCGAAGCACTTTCTTCTTTGAATGAAAAATGGGGAATTTCTGTTGGCTGTACTCTCATATTTTTTGTAATTAGCATAGCGTTAAGTTTAATTCCTTACATTGGGGACATTGCATCCATATTAGTATCCGGTGCTTTGTCTGTAGGATTATGTAATTTTTTTCTTTTAGTTTCTAAATCTGAAAATGTTGAAATAGATAATTTATTTGTAGCATTTAAATCAAAAGATTTATTTCTTTCATCTTTGGTTGCCTATTTGCTTTCTCTAGCTATTATTATTCCAACTGTAATAATATTTGGTGCGATTTGGGTTGCTCTATTTTTAGGTGACATTGGAAATTTGGCTGAATTAATTTCACCAAGTGCTTATGGTGATGGAACATCAGCGTTACCATACACCATGGATCCATCATTTTTAAACCCTTATTCATCTCCTATATTTGAGTCTGGAATTGTAACAGTTTTGTTATCATTATTTATAATTGTTTTGGTTCCATTGATTATAGTTAGTCTGATATTATCACAGGTGTTTTTTATTCTTGCAGATAAAAAAACAAATTCTGGTCTGGAAGCAATAAAAATGAGTTGGAATTTAATGAAGGATAAAAAAACTAAATTATTTCTTCTCCAATTAAGTTTTATTGGCTGGGCTATTTTATCAATACTCACTCTTTTTATTGGCTTTATTTTCCTACAACCTTACATATATACTACTCTCTCAAAATTTTATAAGGAACTAAATGATTAATATAAAAGGACTACACAAATCATATCAAATGGGGGCTAATTCACTTCATGTCCTTAAAGGAATTGATTTTGAAGTTGAAGAAGGTGAGCTTGTTGCTATTATGGGTTCATCTGGATCTGGAAAGTCTACTTTATTAAATATCATTGGGATGTTAGACAATTATGATAAGGGATCATACAAACTAGATAATGTAGTTATAAAAAATATGGATGAAACAAAAGCTGCTAACTACAGAAATAAGTTTCTTGGCTTTATTTTTCAATCCTTCAATTTAATTAATTATAAGACAGCTCATGAAAATGTCATTTTACCTCTTTATTATCAAGGCGTTAAAAGAAAGGACAGAGAAACTAAGGCTTTAAAATACCTTGAAGATGTGGGATTAAAAAATTGGGCAACTCATATGCCTAACGAATTATCTGGAGGCCAAAAACAAAGGGTAGCAATTGCAAGAGCTATGGTTTCAGAACCGAAGGTTTTATTAGCTGATGAGCTCACTGGTGCTTTAGATTCAAAAACATCTAAAGAGGTTATGGATCTTATTCAAAATATCAACAAGCAAGGTAAAACCATTTTAGTAGTTACTCATGAAGAGGATATTGCTCAAATGTGTAAAAGAATTGTCCGGCTCAAAGATGGTGTTATAGTTGAAGACAAAAAAATTAAACAAAAAAAGGCTATATAGAATGTTTAATAGAGACCGATGGATTGAAATTTTTGAAACTATAAAAAGTAATAAACTTCGAACTTTTTTAGCTGGTTTCACCGTTGCACTTGGAATATTAATTTTCGTTGTTTTATTTGGACTTGGTAATGGTTTAGAAAATACATTTAATGAATATTTTACAGATACTAAATTCAATAATATATATATCAACGGAGGAAGAACATCAAAACCTTATGCTGGTTACGAATCAAATAGACTCATCGAACTAGATAATGAGGATTTAAATGACATATCTAATAAGTTTGATTTTTTTATTGAAGGATTAACTCCCAGAATTACAATTAGCGGAGAAGTTGGTTACAAATTAAAATCAAATAATTATACAATACGAGGAGTTGGACCTTCAAATCAAGATAGTGAAATGAATGTGGTGATGTTTGGAAGATATATTAATGAGTTAGATGTTTTAAATAATGAAAAAAATGTTGTTTTAGGTAGATTAGTTAAACAAGATCTTTTTGGAGATGAGGATGCCATTGGTAAATACGTTAGCGGAGGTGGAAGATCTTGGAAAGTTGTTGGTGTTTATCAAGATGATGGAGGGGATAATGAAGAAAGAATTATCTATACAGCATATACTACTCTTCAAAAGATCCTGAAAAACACGGATAAGGTGAATTCAATTATTCTATCATATAAACCATCAATTGGGTATGATGGTGCGCTTGAGCTTGAAAAAAAATTGAAATCATTTCTAAAAAATAAAAAGAAAGTAGATCCATCTGATCCAAGAGGATTAAGACTAAGAAGTGCAGCAAAAGACATGAAAGATAATCAAGATTTTTCTATGGCTTTGAATTATATCATAATCTTTGTTGGAATAGGAACTCTGCTAGCTGGAATAATTGGAATATCAAATATTATGGTTTTTGTTATTAAAGAAAGAACCAAAGAATTTGGAATAAGAAAAGCTGTTGGTGCAACACCATCATCAATAGTTTGGATGGTATTACAAGAATCAATTTTTATAACAACAATTTCAGGTTATATTGGATTATTCATTGGGGTAGGCTTTTTATCAGCTCTTGGCGATACATTAAAAGAAGAATTTTACATTACAGATCCTTATGTAGATTTGAATACAGCGATTTTAGCAACTGTAATGTTAATTATTTTCGGTGCAATTGCAGGTTATATTCCAGCTAAAAGAGCTTCAAAAATCAAACCTATTTTAGCTTTAAATGATAAGTAAATGAAAGAGTTATTTTCAAAAGATACATGGCAAGAAATTTTTGGATCTATTCAAAAAAATAGAACAAGAACAATTATTACTATGATTGGTGTACTTTGGGGAATATTCATTTATATAACTTTAGCAGGAGCTGCAAAAGGACTTGACAATGGTTTTGAAAAAGCCTTTGCATCCATTTCATCTAATAGTTTATTCGTCTGGGGACAATATACTTCTCTTCCTTATGCTGGATATAAAGCAAGACGTGGTATTCAATTAAAAACAACAGATGTTTCTATTATTAAAAAGAGAGTTCCTCAAATTGAATTTATCGCCCCAAGAAATGTTAGAGGAGTTTTTGGATCTGCAGGTGGTAATGTAGTTAGAAAGTCTAAATCCGGAACTTATGCTGTATATGGTGAGTACCCCGAATATATAAAGATTGCCACTACAAAAGTTTTTGATGGAGGAAGATTTATTAATGAAACTGACATGAATAATAGTAGAAAAGTTTGTGTAATTGGTGAAAGAACTGTTGAAGAATTATTTGAAGAGGATGAAAATCCAATTGGGGAATATATAGCAATCAACAATATCTCCTTTAAAGTCATAGGAGTCCATAAGTTTGTTCAAGGGGGAGGTTTTGGTGATGATGGTGACATATATATTCCGTTTGTAACATTTAAAGATTTATTTAATACAGGCGAAGATGTGGGGTTTTTTATGATGTCAGCATATGATGATAGTGATGTTGTTCAAGTGGAAAAGGAAGTGAAAGCTGTATTAAAAGATATTAAAGATATTAATCCAAAAGATGATGAGGCACTAGGCTCATTTAACTTAGGAAAAGTTTTTAGAGACACCGTAAATTTTGTTGATGGTTTATCATTTCTGTCTCTAGTAGTTGGAATTGCAACCATACTTGCAGGTGTTATAGGTATAGGTAATATTTTATTAATATCTGTAAAAGAAAGAACAAAAGAAATTGGAATTAGACGAGCATTAGGTGCAACTCCAAAGCAAATAAGAAATCAAATAATTACAGAATCTGTTTTCTTAACAATCTTATCTGGAATAATTGGAATTATTTTAGGAACATTAATCCTCTATGGTATTAATGTAGCAACTGAGGATTTATCAGATTTTCCTTATACAAATCCAACTGTTCCATTAAAGTTTATTTTTGGAGCATTAGCTCTTATGATAATATTAGGTACATTAATTGGTATGCTACCTGCTCAAAAAGCTGTTAGTATAAAACCAATTGATGCTCTAAGAGAAGAATAATAATTTAAATTTATAATATGAAATATTTAAAATATTTTGGAATAGGCGCAATCATACTAGGATTTTTATTTTCTATGGCCTATTATATCAAAACGAATAGTAGATCTGCTATTACATATGAAACCTCTAAACTATCAAAACAAACGATTGAGGAAAAAATTGTTGCTACTGGAAGTGTTGTTCCTGAGGATGAAGTTAATATTGTTCCTCAAATCAGTGGAATTATAGATGAAATTTTCGTGGAAGAAGGAGATGAGGTAGTTGCTGGTGATTTATTAGCAAAGATTAAAGTAGTTCCAAATGAACAATCACTTAACAGCGCAGAAGGAAGAGTAAAAACAGCAAGAATAGTTTTAAATAATTCTACAAAAGAATTTGAAAGAAATAAAAAGTTATTTGATAAAGGAGTAATATCAGAACAAGATTTTAATTCAGTGGAACTAAGGTATAATCAAGATCAACAAAATTTAGAAAATGCTCTTTCAGATTTACAAATTATCAGACTTGGATCTGTTGGAGGGTCTGCACTTACTAATACAAATGTTAGATCCACAGTCTCAGGGACAGTATTACAGGTTCCAGTTAAAGAAGGTGACCAAGCAATAGAAGCTAATACATTTAACCCAGGGACAACTATAGCGACGGTAGCTGACTTGAATAAAATGATTTTTGAAGGTAGAGTTGACGAGGGAGAGGTTGGTAAATTAGAAATTGGAATGGATCTTAAAATTTCATTGGGTGCAATTGAAGAAAAAGAATACGATGCAAAATTAACACTTATAGCACCTAAAGGTATTGAAGTTGCTGGTGCTATTCAGTTTAAAATTGAAGGTGAAGTATTTTTAGATGACGAATATGTTGTTAGAGCCGGATATAGTGCCAATGCAACAATAATTACTGATGTAAAAAAAGATATATTGTCAATTAATGAATCATTATTACAATTTGATAATTCAACAAAAAAACCTTTTGTCGAAGTCCAAATATCAGGTCAAAAGTTTGAGAGAAAGGATATTGAACTTGGTATTTCTGATGGAGTCTATGCTGAGGTCCTAGGTGGTGTTTCTGAGAGTGATAATATAAAGATTTGGAATAAAACTGAGCCACTAAAAAGAGGTGATATTGAAGAACAAGAATATAAATACGACAACTAATTATGAAGAATATATTTATTCTACTATTAACCTTATTTTTTTCATTTTCGTATACTCAGGAAAAATGGACACTTGAAATGAGTGTTAAAAGAGCTATTGATGAAAATATCTCAATAAAACAGTCTGAACTCGATTATGTTGACTCAGAAATAAACAGAAAAAATGCGGTTGGTAATTTTATCCCGAACATTAATATTGGAAGTTCTCACTCTTGGAATGTCGGACTAAACCAAAATATAACAACTGGTCTACTCGAGAATATTACAACACAATTCTCATCAATGAATTTGAACCTTGGTATTGATATTTACAATGGGTTGAAAAATATAAAACAGTTGCATTTGGCAAACTTAAGAATTCTTTCAAGCCAATATCAATTAGCTGATATGAAAGAAAATATATCACTACTAGTTGCGAATTCATATTTACAGATATTATTCAATAAAGAGTTCATTAAAATTCAAGAGTCGCAATTAGAAATCTCAAAAAGTGAGGTTGAAAGAGCAAAAGAATTAGTTAGTAATGGTGTTATCCCGAAAGGTGATTTGTTTGAATTTGAAGCTAATCTAGCCAGTGTTGAAAAAACTTTAATTGATGCTCAAAACAACTATACTCTTTCAAAAATTGCTCTTGCTCAACTTTTGTTATTAGATGACTATAATAATTTTGAGATTGCTGATGAGGAGTATGACTTAGAAATATCAAGTATTTTGGATAAATCACCACAAGAAATTTTTGCTGTGGCTGTTAGTAACCGAAATGAAATAAAGCTTTTTGAAACAAATCTTGAAATTGCAAAAAAGAATTTAGAATTTAACAGAAGTCTTCTGCAACCTAGGCTTTCAGCATTTTACTCATATAGTACTCGAATTGCATATAGCGATAGGCTAATTGGTACAGGTGAATTTCAAAATGTTCCTATTGGATTTGTCGAAAATACAAATCAAAGAGTTTTAACTCCTGTGCAATCGACTAGGGTTGTTGGTGCGAAATCGTTCAGTGAGCAATTTGACAACAATGCAGGACAAAATTTTGGATTAAGTCTTTCTATTCCAATTCTTAATAATTTTTCTGTTAAATCAAATGTTAATCGAAGTAAGGTTAATATCTTAAGAAATGAAAATCAATTGCTACAAAAGAAATTAGATTTAGAAAACACAATAAATCAAGCTCATAATGATGCGAAAGGTGCATTAAAAGCTTATGCTGCATCCAAAAAATCTTTAGAGTCAAGAGAACTTTCATATGAGTATGCAAGAGAAAAGTTTGAGCTAGGTGCAATGAATTCCTTTGATTTTACTCAGGTAAAGCAAAGATTTGAATCAGCACAATCAGATTTGATTACAAGTAAATTTGATTTGATATTTAAAATTAAAGTTCTTGAATTTTATTTTGGTGTCCCCCTTTCAATTGACTAATAATTAAATGTCCCACATACTTAATATTGAAACTTCCACTACAAATTGTTCTGTTTCATTATCTTTTGAAAATGATTTGGTTGATTACATAGAGCAAGATTCTTTAAATTATTCCCACTCAGAGAATCTTCATGTTTTTATAAAAGAATTATTAAATAAAAATAATACTGAATTCAATCAATTAAGTGCAATTTCAGTAAGCAGAGGACCAGGATCATATACAGGTTTAAGAATTGGATTATCTGCTGCGAAAGGTTTATGTTATGGGCTAGATATTCCCTTAATCTCTATTTCATCATTAAAAATATTAGCTAACTCGATAAAATATGATGGATTTATTGTATCAACAATGGATGCTCGAAGAGATGAAGTTTATTCATGCATATATGACTCAAATCTTAATGTGATCAGGGAAGAAAAACCTGAAATAATCAATCATAAATCATTTATAGATATTTCAAAAAATAATAAATTATTATTTATTGGTGATGGTCAATTTAAATGCAAAGAATTAATTAATACTAATGATAATTTTTCTTTTGAAAGTTCAATTTTAAGACCTACGTCTAAAAATATGATTGATTTAGCCTTTGGTAAATTTAAGAATAATGATTTTGAAGATTTAGCTTATTTTGAACCCATATATCTTAAAGAATTTAGAACAAATTAATATTACCCATTAATTGCGATAACATTTGAAATTTTTCCTGGTAGATAATCCTTTAGCATAGATTCGATTCCATTTTTTAAAGTAAATGTTGATGAGGGGCAACCACTACATGCTCCTTGTAAAATAACTTTAACCTCTTTACTATTACTATCATAAGATTGAAAAAGAATATTACCTCCATCGGATGCGACAGCCGGTTTTATTTGATCATCAATTAATTTTGCTATTTCTTTCGATATTTCATCCATATTTTCAAAATCGATTGATTCATTTTTATCATCTTCTATATCAAATTTCGAATCTATAATTTCATTACCATCTCTGATGTACGAAAGAATGAATTCTCTAATTTCCATTATGTGGTTATCCCAAGAATTTTCCTTCTTAATTGTAATAGAAATAAAATTAAAATCAATGTATAATTCACTAATAAAATCGTGATTAAATAATGCTTTGGCAATACTACAGTTTTGTGCACTTTCAATTGATTTAAACTCATGAGAAGTATTAACTAATCTTTTATTAGCAACAAATTTAATCACACTTGGATTAGGTGTATTTTCAGCATAAATTGTAATAGGATTAGATGGTTTAAAAATTAATCCTCCTCCGTTTAAAAAATTTTCAATTTGCTCTTTGACCTCATCTTGGACATCAACCCAATCCAAAAAATCTAACTTTTCTATTAATATTAAATGTTTGTCAAGAGTAATAGATTTTATAAAAGGCAAAAAAAATAAATTCTTAATTAAAGGAAATTGTTCTGCTTTTGAATCATCATTGAAAACAACTCTTTCTTGAAAGATTTCTAAATCGCTTGAAAGAACAAGCAGATTTTTATCCTCACTATCTAAAATTTCAAAATTAAATTTCACGACTCAAAATTAAATATTTCATACTTATTTTCTAAAATTTTATTTATAGTTGAGTTATCTCCGCTGGAATTAAAAAAAATATGATTTGAATTATTTGATTTACTAGAATTAATCAATTTATTGATTTCTAATATTTTTTTTAATTGTAAGGCTACGGCATCATTACAATCAATAACATTAATATCATTGGTAATTTTCTTAATAAGAGGTTTAATGAAAGGGTAATGAGTACAACCTAAAACAATTTGATCAACTCCAAAATCAATCATTGGTTTTAGATATTTTATAAGTAAGCTATTAAGATCACGGCCGTCAAATATTCCTTTCTCAATTAGCTCTACTAATCCATCCCCATCCTTTTTAATTAACTCAACTTCGTCTAAATGGCTGGATGATGTTTGTGAAAACATAGTGCTAGACAGAGTCCCTTTTGTTGCCAAAATACCGATTTTCCCACTTACAGAATTTAATGCTGCAGGTTTGATCGCTGGCTCGATACCAATGAATGGTACATCAAAATTTTTTCTAAGAAGAGAAATTGAATTTGTAGTGGCTGTATTGCAAGCAACTACAATTGTTTTACAACCTTTACTTATTAAAAATTCGGTGTTTTTAATACAAATTTCATTTAAATATTCTATCGGTTTATTACCATAAGGGCAGTTTCTAGAATCAGATAAGTAAACTGTATTCTCACTTGGAAGAATTTCATTTACTGTCATCCAAAGAGATATCCCACCAATACCAGAATCAAAAAAGCCTACCGGAGAAGAGCTCATAAAAAAAACTATCCCTAAAAATAAGGATAGTTTTTTAAAAATAATTTCTCTTATATATTTTAAAAACCTAATTCAGTTTTTACTTCAGCCATGAGGTCTTTTCCCTCAAACAAAATAAGTGCTCCACCAGGTGTAGCATCAATTACATAATCAAAACCTTGAGCTTTTGCAACCTTTTGAATTGCTGCTCTAGCTTTCTCAATCAACGGTCTTAATAAATCTTGCTGCTTTTGTTGAATATCCTGAGCTGCTGTCTGTTGATATTGCTGAATATTTTGTTCCATACCCTGTAATTCCTTTTGACGAGCTTGATTAGTTACTTCCGTTTGATTTTGAGCATCTGCTGAATATGTCTGTAACTTAGTTTGATATTCTTTCATGGAAGCTTCAATTTCAGTTTGATAAGTCTTTTGTAGCTTCTCAATTTGAGCCTGTGCTTCTTTAACTTCAGGCATTTGGCTAATTAGTGATTGCGAGTCTATATGGGCAACTTTACTTTGGGTAAAGCCTAAACTACAAACTGATAGGAAAAACACAAATGTTAATGATTTTAAATAATTCATACTATTTACTTTTTAAGTTATTTCTTTTAATTCTTAATAAACTGTCTCTTTTAATTTTTCTTAATTCTTTTAATTTTGAGATAGAATCTCTCCTGTTTTGAATCTTTTCCTCAAGTGCCTTCTTCCTGTCATCTTCAAAGGTAATCTGAAGGTTTTCTATCTTTTCCTGTCTTAAAATGCTTTTTAAAACTAGCTCGCTAATATCGTATTTTTTTTCCGAATATAGCATAATTATAGCTGATGATTTGTCAAAAATAAAATCAAATTTATTTTTTTCAGCGATTTTCTGAACGATTGCAAGTACCTCATCCTGAATTGGTTGAATAAGAATTTTCTCTTGAATTAACCAATCCCCTTCAGGTCCGAAACGTTTTTGAATATATTCATTAAGTTGTTTTTCATCAAAATCAATTTCATCCTTAAGATTTTGATATATTTCATCAGGGATTAATGGCTTTTTAATTTCTAACTCTTCATTAGCAACCTTTATCGATAATTTTCTGGATTCAATCTCTTTTCTCCATAAATCAAGCTTAATATTATACTCCTCATTAGCAGAGTTGTAATCATCTAAATTGGCAAGAATGTAATCCATATTGATATAACCAACTCTAAGCTGTTTTTGTGAAAAAATTTCAGAGACATACAGTAAAATAAGTACTAAAAAAAATATAGATTTTTTGTTTAGGTAAAACATGATTTAAATACTAAAACTGTTGTCCAATAACAAAGTGTGTTTCCCAACCATTAGGCTCTAAATTAAATTCATTGACAGAGTCAAGTCCATATCCAAAGTCAATTCCAAGAAGTCCAAATGCAGGCATAAAAATTCTAAGACCTAATCCAACGGATCTCTTTCCATTAAAAGGGTTAAATTCTCTAAAATTATTATATCCTTGTCCTGTTTCCATAAACGTCAAACCAAATATTGAAGCAGCAGGCTTTAGTGTAATTGGGTACCTAAGTTCCAATGAGAACCTGTTATATATAGTGGAACCATCCTGACTTGACAAACTCTGGTTAGGATAACCTCTTAGGGAAATTGTTTCTCTACCATCCATAGCATACTGAGACATACCATCACCCCCTAAAAAGAATCTGTCAAAAGGTATCACACCTCGATCATTATTAAATGCTCCTAAAAATCCAAATTCTGTATGGGTTCGAAGAACTAACTTATCAAATAATCTTGTATACCATGAGCCTTTAAATTTGATTTTATAAAATTCTAACCATTTGAATTTTTCTTGTTCAATTTTTGCAGGATCTGGATTTCCATCATCATCCTGAAATTTTTCTAAATCTCCCAAATTAGCATAGTCTATACCGTTCCATAGTGAATATGGCAAAGAAAACCTTGCACTTAAAACAAATTCTGATCCACCAAGAGGGAAAATTGGATTTGTGAAGGTATTATTTCTAGATAAAGCTACTGTATAAGATAAATTATTTGAGCTACCATCTCCAAATGGAAATAATCCAGTGTAATAGTTGTTTAGATTATAATACTGATAGGCTAAGGATTGAGATAATGTAAAGTAATCATCAGGAATTCTTAATCTTTTTGCTAAACCAATACTTGCTCCAGTGATTTCAAATGAGGCACTTTTATCAACTCTCCCCGTAAAATAATTATATCTATATTGTTTTGTATGAGAAAAAGAAGTTGAAAATTGTACAGGCTGTACTCCACCAAACCAAGGATCTGATAAAGATGCGCTATATACCCTGTAGAATCTATTAGCTTGTAATCTCAATGAAACAGCTTGACCATCTCCTCTTGGCACAGGCTTCCATGCTTTCGGGTCTTTCATACCTTTCAACGAAAAATTATTAAATGATAATCCAATAGTTCCAATAAAACCTCCACCACCATAACCACCTTGAAGTTCAACTTGACTAGCTCCTTTTGGGACTAGTCCATATTCAATATCAACTGTTCCATTATTAGGATCGACATTTTTAAAATCAGGACTAATTTGCTCAGGATCAAAAAACCCTAACTGTCCTAATTCACGAACTGTTCTAACAACAGCATCCTTACTGTAGAGTTCGCCTGGCTTAGTTCTTAATTCTCTATAAATAACATTATCGTTAGTAACTGTGTTACCAATAACCGAAATTTTATTAAAAAAAGCAGGTTTTCCCTCTGTAATTCTAATTTCAAAATCTATTGTATCATTTTCAGCCGCAATTTCAACTGCATTTACACTTGAGAATAGATATCCATTGTTTTGATACAGGTTTGTTAGATCCTCACCATCTGGCTTTGAGTTATCTGATATTCTTTTTTTTAGTAAAACTCCATTGTAACTATCTCCTTTAAATAAACCCAAAACACGTGCTAATTGTTCATTAGAATAAACTGAGTTTCCTAAAAATTTTATATCTCCAAAATAGTATTTATTACCCTCCGCTAAATCAATATCCAAATCAATCAGGTTGCCATTAATTTTGACAGTATCAAGAAGAATTCTAGCGTCTCTATAACCTTTTTCTTTGTAAAAGTCAATAATTGATGTAAGATCTTCCTCATAATCATTTTCAATATATTTTGACTTTTTCCAAAATCTTCCTAATAGCTTGGATTTGGTATTTTTCATCTGCTTTTTAAGCTTCTTGCTCTTAAACAATTCATTTCCTGTAAAATTTATACTATTGATTTTTACTCTTTCACCTAAATCAACGTCAATAACCATTCTCTCACTGTTTAGACCTAAAGTATCAGGTATTGTATTGATATTTACTTTTGTATTTAAAAAACCATTCTTTCTATATTTATTGACAATGTAATTTTTTGTTGTTTCAATAAAGTTTTCTGTAATTTTTTGTCCTTTTTTGATTTCAATATCCGTTTCAATTGTTTCTGATTTTGACTTTCTAATACCTGTTATTTTATAATCCGAAAGAGAGGGTAACTCCACAATATTTATTTCAATACTAGCCTTATCACCATCAATTTTTGTTACGTAAAAATTAATATCGCTGAATAATTCGAGCTTCCAAAGCTTATTTATTACCTGACTAATTTCTTCTCCAGGAATTCGGATACTTTGGCCAGTAAATAAACCAGTATAAGTAACCACTGTCTGTTCATTAAATGTTTTGAGTCCTGTTACATTAATTTCATCAAGTACATAAAAGTTTCCTTTGACAAAATCATTTTCTTGCGAATAGGATAATTTTGAAGTCACAAATAAAAAGACTAAAAATAAGCTTGTTATTATTTTAATTTTAAACTTTTCCAAATCTTCTAGCTCTATTTTGATATTCAATAACTGCTCCGTAGAAGTGTTTTTTCTTAAAATCTGGCCATAAAAGCTCAAGAAAAAACAATTCTGCATAAGAAATTTGCCATAATAAGAAATTACTCACTCTTATTTCTCCGCCTGTTCTTATCAATAGATCAACATTATCTAAATTTCGAGTGTAAAGATGGTCATTTATTATGTTTTCATCAATATTTTCAAGAGAAATTATGTTTTTTTTAACTTTATTTGAAATTGATTTTACAGCTTCTATTATTTCTTGCTTTGCCCCATAACTTATTGCTAAGTTTAATTTAAGTCCAGTATTATTGCTTGTTTGATCAACAGCTTCCATTAATCTCTCTCTAGTTGAATTTGGAAGCAAATCCTTTTGACCAATCACACTAAGCTTTATGTTATTTTTATTTAAGTTTTCTAATTCACTATCAATTGAGTTAAATAATAAATGCATTAAAGCCTTTACTTCAGCTTCCGGTCTTTTCCAATTTTCCATTGAAAAGACATATAAAGTCAAATTTTTCACCCCAATATCAATTGATGCTTCAATTGTATCTCTTACTGAATTTACACCATTGTTGTGTCCAAAAAATCTTTCCTTGCCAATTTTTTTTGCCCACCTACCATTGCCATCCATAATCACTGCTACATGATTTGGAATTTTAGACTTATTTATCTTTTTTAATATATCATCTGGTACAGTCGCACTCATAATTTCCAAATAAATATGTTAATGTAATTCCACTGTAGACATACCAGTCCTGGCTTAAATTACTTCCAAAAGGTCCTTGTGAATATAAACTACTATCATCAAATTTTGGATTACTACCATCTAGATTTTCAGAGAAACTATGCTTAGCAGAAATTTCAAGACCAACCACAAATGAATTAAGTGGTTTCATTTTTATACCAACTGTTATTGGCAAAGCCAAATCATTATCTTTTCCATATGCTTGAGCCTCATTTATTCCAATAGGATAATGTAAAGCATCAAACCTTATTAGAGATATTCCAGTATGTATGTAAGGTGTAAATTCAAAATTATTTGATGATGTTTCAAATTCTAAAAAATTAAAATCTAATCCAATATGAAACTCTTGCATAGTATTTTTAAAATATTTACCTCTTTCTGCCCTGTAATCAGCAGATCCTTTCCAAAAATCACTTGATTGAATTGTGGCAAAATTGAAACCAGCTTTTATTGCAAACCTGTTTGATAAATTTTTTCTGTAAAATATCCCAATTACTGAATTGGATACATCTTCTACATCTTCACTAATATTTTTGACTGAAAAAGGATTAATATATGTTGTGGGGCCAACATCACCAATATAATTTGTACCTCCAAAAAAAAATCCAATTTCATTATCCTGCGACTTTAGCTCAGTCGAAAACAATACCATAAATAAAAGGATATATGTATACTTTTTATAATTCAATCTAATTTCTTTTATCCTTACCCCAAAGTAATTTTTCTTTCAAAGATTCGTAAAAACTATTATTTGAGAAATGGGCAATATTAAAATTAAAATCTGCCTTTTCAATTTTAATTTTTGTATCGTTTTCAATAGTAAAAATATTTGAATCAATGGAAAGTAAGTGATTTTTTTCCCTTCCCGAAACACTTAACTCAATTTTTGTCTTATCTGAAATAACAAGAGGTCTCACATTTAAATTGTGAGGTGAAATTGGTGTCAAAACAAATGATGCACTAGTTGGCGAAATAACAGGGCCTCCGCAACTCAAGGAGTATCCTGTTGACCCTGTTGGGGTAGAGACTATTAATCCATCTGCCCAGTATGTATTTAAATGATTTCCATCTAAACTTGTTTTGATGTTTATCATCGATGTTGTATCCTTTCTTACAACACTTACTTCATTTAATGCATAAGGAAAAATGGAATCATTAATACCAATTTCATCAGAATTAACTTTTATAAGTGTTCTATTTTCAATATTATAATCTTTTTCAAATATTTTATTAATTGAATCATTAATATTTTCTTTTTTACTTGTTGCTAAAAATCCTAAATTTCCTGTATTTATACCCATTACTGGAATATCAAGATCTCTTACAAACTCTATTGATCTGAGAAAGGTTCCATCTCCGCCAATACTTATCATTATATCAATTGATGAATTCAAGTCATTTGATGTTTCAAAGGGGACTAGGTTCAAATTCTCTATATTTTCTAGACCATCTAAGATTTTTTTTTCAATAAAAAATTTGGATTGCTTAGCATGTTTAGATGAAAAAAAAGAATTGATTACATTTTTTGTTGATTCATTAATTTCTCGAGAAAATAAAGCAACTACCATGTGAAAAGATTATTATTACAAATTAACTAAAAATTATACATAAGACCTTCTTAAACTTTGTATTTTTGCCGAGTATACCATGACAAAATTAAGTGTTAATATCAATAAAATAGCAACATTAAGAAATTCCAGAGGAGGTAATTATCCTGATATAATTAGTATGGCAATGGATATACAAAATTTTGGAGCTAATGGGATAACCATTCATCCAAGACCTGATGAAAGACATATAAGATATCAAGATGCGATAGATCTTAAAGAGGTTGTATTTACTGAGTTAAATATTGAAGGTAATCCAGTCGATAAATTTATAGATCTTGTATTAAAGGTAAAACCTTATCAGGTTACCTTAGTACCTGATGCTGAGGATGCGTTGACATCTGATGCTGGTTGGGATACCAAAAAAAATCATGAATATCTTAAAGGTATTATTGAAGTTTTTAAAAAAAATAATATCAAAACCTCAATATTTGTTGATCCAAACTTAGAGTCAGTTGAATATGCAAAAAAAACCAATTGTGATGCGATAGAATTATATACAGAATTGTATGCAAAAAACTTTAAAGAAAAAAAAGCTGAAACTATTAAACTTTACACTGAATGTTCAAAGCTTGCGAATGACTTAGGTTTGATGGTTAATGCTGGTCACGATCTTAATTTAGAAAATATTAAATATTTTTATCAAAATATGCCTTTTCTCAATGAGGTATCAATTGGTCACGCCTTAATTAGTGAATCTATCTATTTAGGCATTGAAAATGTAATCAACTTGTACATAGATAAATTAAGTTGATGATTCTAAATAGTAAAGTATTAGGCTCAAGCAAAAAGAAAATTATAATACTTCATGGCTTTTTAGGCTCTCTTGATAACTGGATTACCTTTTCTAAAAAAATTTCAGAAAATAATTTTGAAGTTCACTTACTAGACCAAAGAAATCATGGAAAAAGCTTTCATTCTAATGAATTTAATTATGAATTAATGGTTAAAGATCTACATGAATACATGTCTAAATTTAACATTAATAGTGTTTCAATAATTGGTCATTCAATGGGAGGCAAGACCGCAATGTTATTTAGTTTAATTTATCCTGATCTAGTAGAAAAACTTATCGTTGTTGATATACTTCCAGTTAGTTATAATAAAACTTATGACTTAATTTTTGATTCGTTATTAAGTATAAATCTTAAACAAATTAAATCAAGAAATGAGTTTAATTTACATTTAAAAAAATATTTTGATGATCATGGATTTATTTTATTTTTATCAAAAAATTTAAAGAGGTCATTGGATGGAAGTTTTGAATATAAATCCAATATTAAGGTTTTACAAAAAACATATTCTAATGTAACTTCTTCTATCTATTATCACAAAGAATACGTAAAGGAAGTTCTGTTTATAAAAGGTGAAAATTCAGATTACATAGACTCAGAAAATTTAAAGATTACATCTAAACTATTTCCTAAGTATAAGTTAACTGAAATCAAAAATGCTGGACATTGGATTCACCACGAAAATCCAGATGATTTTTTTTCAATATGTTTAAATTATTTATAAACTAAATTAGTTGCTGCAAACTTCAAAAAAGATTACTTTTGAGCGCTATTTTGACAAATGAATATCGATTTAAAAAAGAAAAATAAAGAATTATCTATAATCACTCTTGAAATTTCAAGTCAAGATTATAAGGACAAAGTAGAATCAATCTTAAATGATTATAAGAAAAAGGCTAATGTTCCTGGATTTAGAAAAGGTTTTGTTCCATTAGGAATGATAAAAAAACAATATGAATTACCTGTAAAAGTCGATGAAATCAACAAATTAGTTCAAAGTGAATTATCAAAATATATTACAGAAAATAATCTTTCAATTTTAGGAAATCCTATTCCAAGTGAAAATGATGATATTGATTGGAAAAAAAACGATATAATATTTAATTTTGATGTCGCTAACAAACCATCCTTTAAATTAAATTATAAACTCAAAAAACCAATAACTCATTATCAAATACTTGCTGATGATTTAATGATAAAAAATCAAATTGAATCATATCAAAGTCAGTATGGTAAATTAATTTCTGTCTCAAAAATTGAAGATAATGTTAATGTTATTGGTAATTTTTCATCAGAAGAATTAGATTTTATAAAAGAGGCTAATTTTTTAGCATCTCAGCTTTCAAAGACAACTTTCAAAAAATTTTTAAAACTAAAAGTTGGTCAGGAGATAAAAATAAATCCAAAGGAAGTTTTTGATGATAAAGATGATCTAAATAAATTAACAGGTTTAGATGAAAATAGTTTAAATAAGATTAATGAGATTAGTTTTAAGCTACAAGAATTAAATAAAAATCAAAAGGCGGAAACTAATGAAGATTTATTTAAAAAAGTTTATCCAAATGATTCAATAAAAAATTTAAAGGATTTTAAATCAAAAATTAAAACCGATATTGAAAAACAATTTATTAATCAATCTGATCAGAAATTTTTAAATGATGTTACTGAGGCAGTAATAGATTCCTCAAAAATAAATCTTCCAAAAGATTTTCTAAAAAGGCTAATGAAGCTCAATTCTAAGGAATCATTTAACGATGAAGAATTAGAGAAAGAGTACTTGAATTCAGAAAAAGGGATTAAGTATCAACTAATTGAAGAAAAAATAATCATTGAAAATGATATAAAAATTAATATAGATACCATAAAAGAATTTGCCACCAATATGATAAAAAATCAAATGGCTGCATATGGGCAAAAAAATCCTAATGAAAAGGAATTGAACTCAATACTTCAAAGAATTATGTCTAACCAAGATGAAGTTAAAAGGATAAGTAACCAAATTATCAGTGAAAAATTATTATTGATTTATAAGGAAAAAGTGAACAAAAAGATAAAAAAAGTTTCTTATGAAGAGTATATTGAAATAGCCTACAAGAAAAATAATTAACTTTATAACATGAATTATTCAGAAGAATTTAAAAAATATGCTACAAAACATCATGGTGTAAATTCCATGTATTATGACAAAATCATTAGTAGCATGACGCCTTATATTATTGAAGAAAGACAACTTAATGTTGCTCAAATGGATGTGTTTTCTAGGCTTATGATGGATAGAATAATTTTTTTAGGCACTGCAATTAATGACTCGGTTGCAAATATTATTCAAGCTCAATTATTATTCCTTGAAAGTACTGATAAAGAAAAAGATATACAGATTTACATCAATTCGCCTGGAGGATCTGTTTATGCTGGGCTTGGTATTTATGATACTATGCAATTTATTGGACCTAATGTTGCTACTATTTGTACTGGGATTGCCGCTTCAATGTCAGCAGTTCTTTTATGCGCTGGTGAGAAAGGTAAAAGATCTGGTTTGACTCATTCAAGAGTTATGATACATCAGCCTCTAGGTGGAGCTCAAGGCCAAGCATCAGATATTGAAATCACTGCAAGAGAGATTGGGAAATTAAAGAAAGAATTATATGAAATTATAGCTAGTCATACAGGTCAGAAATATGATAAGGTGTATGAAGATTCTGACAGAGATTATTGGATGAAAGCACCGGAAGCTAAAAAGTATGGGATGATTGATGAAGTGCTCTCCAAAAAATAACTTAATAAATGTCTGAAGATAGATTATCGTGCTCATTTTGTGGATTAAATAAACTACAAACAAAAATACTAGTAGCAGGTCAAGATGCACATATTTGTGATCAATGTATTGAACAAGCCTTTTCTATTTTAAATCATCAAAATAAATCAAATGAATCTTCAATTAATATTGAAAAAAGCGAACTAATTAACCCCAAGGAAATAAAACAATATCTTGATGATTATGTGATTGGACAAGATTATTCTAAAAAAGTTATCTCTGTTTGTGTATACAATCATTACAAAAGAATCAATCAAAAAATAAGTGATGATAATATTGAAATTGAGAAAAGTAATGTTATAATGGTTGGGCCTACGGGAACTGGAAAGACTCTTATAGCTAAAACTATTTCAAAAATGCTTGATGTTCCTTTAGCAATTGTTGATGCTACAGTTTTGACAGAGGCTGGCTATGTTGGTGAGGATGTAGAAAATATTTTAACAAGACTATTACAAGCGTCTGACTACAATATTGAAAAGGCTGAGAAGGGAATTATTTTTATTGATGAAATTGATAAGATTTCAAGAAAAAATGATAATCCTTCAATCACGAGAGACGTATCTGGTGAAGGAGTTCAACAAGCTCTTTTGAAGCTAATGGAAGGTACGGTTGTAAATGTCCCACCAAAAGGTGGTAGAAAACACCCTGACCAAAACTTCATTAAATTAAATACTTCCAATATATTATTTATAGCTGGGGGAGCATTTGATGGAATTGAAAAAATAATTTCTAAAAGATTAAATATGAATGCCGTTGGATTTAAAAATTCTAAGCTTAAATCTGTCGTACAGTCTAATCAAATAGTTAAAAATATTATTCCAAATGACTTAAAGGATTTTGGATTAATTCCTGAAATATTAGGAAGACTACCAATCCTTACATATATGCTTGATCTTGATTCAAAAGATCTAAGACAAATTCTAACACAGCCAAAAAATGCACTCGTAAAACAGTATTTTAAATTGTTTGAAATTGATGGAATTAGTCTAAGTTTTGATGATGATGCATTAGATTATATTGTTGAAAAAGCTTTAGAATTTAAATTAGGCGCTAGAGGACTTAGATCTATTTGTGAGTCAATATTGATTGATGATATGTTTAATTTACCTGGATCAAAAACAAAGATTTTACATGTCGACAAAAGCTACACAAAAAAGAAACTTGACGGCATCAACTTTTCTGGGCTTAAAGAAGCTTCTTAAATCACGACTTTTTAGCCCTGTAGTATTTCCTGTAAATAATAAAAATACTTAAACCTGCCAATATATATGGGATTGCAGCCAGGTAAGCTATGCCCTCATTTAGGCTTTCAGCCACTTGTTGATCTGCACCTGACTCAAGTACAGCTTTACACATTGAACATTGTATACTGTAATAAATCATGAGTAATAAGGTGAAATCATTAAATATACAATAACACCAGTTACAGCAACATAAAGCCATACAGGAAATGTAACTTTCGCTATCTTTTTATGTGACGAAAATTTTGATTGAAAAGCTCTTGAGTAACTTACCAAAACCATTGGAATTACAACTATAGACAATAAAATATGCGTAATTAAAATAAAGAAATAAATGTATGATACTAAGCCAGACCCCCCAAATGGAGTAGGATCTGTTGTTATGTGATAAGCAATGTACATTACCAAGAAAGATAAAGAAAGTGCTATGCAAACCTTTATTAGATTTTCATGAATTTTTCTTTTACCATTTTTTATATAATAAACTGCTATAACCAGAAGTACTGCTGTTAATCCGTTAATAGTTGCATATATGGGAGGAAGAAAAGTTAATGGTTTTGCTATTGGTAAGTTATCCATTAGTATAACAGGGTCATAATTTGGGATACGCATATCAAATACCAATTGATCATATTCCCATTTTGTAAATAAGAGTAACGCAACAACAACTGGGACCAAAATCGAAACTACCCAAATTAATATGTCATAAATATTATTTTTACTAGCCATTCTTTAATAGTTTAATTATATCTTCTTTAATCATGTCAATACCCTGAACATCGCTCTGATTTGATGTGATGCCCAAATAATAAACTATTGGGTTACCATCTTTATCTGTTCTAGATCGAATATATCCATTCTTGTCAATTAGAGCAAAAAATCCTTGATGCTCGAAACCTCCTGCAATTGCAGGATTAACCCCGGCAAATATATTAAATCCAGTATTTGATAATTCATAAACACTATCAATATTTCCAGTTAGGAAATGCCAATTTTTTGATTTTACTTCAAGTCTTTCCGAATATTCTTTTAAAACTTTTGGCGTATCAGTCAATGGATCTATTGTAAAAGATGCAATTCCAAAATCATCTCTATCTCCAAACTCTTCATCCAATATTTTCATATTTTGATTCATCTCAATACATATTAAAGGACATGATGTAAAAAAGAATTCTGCTACATATACTTTACCAGAAAAATCTTCGTTTCCAATATATATACTGTCCTGATTTAAAAATATAAAATCAGGAACTTTTCTAGACGTACCATTCAAATTTATAAATGATAATTTAGAAGATTTATCAATAGATTGTGATCTTATCGAGTCAACTGTACTGTCAGTTGAGATTCTATTATAAATTTTGGGAATAAACCAATATCCAAATAAAATTATTATTATAATTAAACCTATATAGGATTTATTTTTCATAAGTCTTTTCTAGTTACTCCGTTCTTTTTCAGTGCTAGTCGATATTCAGCTAAAATAATTTTAACATCATCAACCATAAAGTTATTTATGTCAGCCACTGACCTTGAATCGTAACCAAATTTTATACCATTATCATCATTTCTACCTCTCTGTGATAATTTTTTATCAATTATATAAACATATGGAGAGCCATAATTATAATCTAAATTGACATCAGTTGAGAGACTATTGAAGATATCGATTATTGAATCAGGCTCTAAAAAAAGAAAATTCCATTTTTCCATATTAGTGTTTGTTCCTGATTCTAATTTATTTTTTAAATCATTTGCTAAGTTTTCGGATCCAATTGGACATATTGCAACAAACTGAAAGTCATTAAATTGATAAAATCTTTTATATATTTTTTGATTTAAATTAAGTGCATCTCCTTGTCGATCACCAATATTGTTACCTAAGAAGAAAATAATAGAAATTTTATCCTCTAGTTTTATTTCACTGTGAGATGATGTGCTGGTAATATTATCTTTAAGAACTGGAAGCTTTGCAAAGTTATTTACTCCGGATGCAAAAAAAAGATAGGCAACTAATGGGAGTACAAATAGTATTGTAAGTACTATGTATTTTTTCACAATAAAAAATTAAAAATTCCAGCTTACAAAGCCTTCATACATGATGTCATATATATAATTTCCCTCAACAAGAAAAATAAATGCTGCATAAGCAATAAGAAAAATAAGTGTTATAACCACGGAGACTTGTAAACCAAATTTTTCATCTCTCATGTGCATAAAGTCCCATGTTATATAATATGCTTTAACTAAAGTTAAAATAACAAAAATCCAATTTATGAGTTTCATGGATAAGAAGTAATTCATCAAAATTTCAGGCTTTACAATTCCAAGTGCAACTTCAATAGCTGTAACAATGGATAAGAAAATCAAAACTCCCCAAATTTTTTGAACGTTTGATTTAAACTTTACTAATCCTCTAAATATTTCTAATTTATGTTCAGTATTGTGTGCCATAATAAATTAAACTAAGTAAAAGAATGTGAATACAAAAACCCAAACTAAATCAACAAAATGCCAATAAAGTCCTACTTTTTCAACCATCTCATAGTGTCCTCTGCGTTCATAAGTTCCTAGAAGAACATTTATAAAAATAATTATATTAATAATTACACCAGAAAAAACATGGAAACCATGAAAGCCAGTAATAAAAAAGAAGAAATCAGCAAATAACCTGTTGCCATATTCATTTCTTATTAGATTTGCCCCTTGAACCACATAAACAGCTTGCATGACTTTTTCAATGGATTCTTCTCTGTTTAAGATTATCTTATGTCCCTTGTCATCTACTTTTTCAACTCTAACTAAAATTGATGGATCAGCCATGAAACCTTCAGTTACCTCTTCAACTGAATATTGATCTAGAGCTGACTCGCTTCTAAACCACAAACCATTATTACTTTTATGCTGTTCTCTGTACTCAGGTTTATAGACAGCAAATTCATCAATTGAAACTCTTTTATTTGAAGAAGCATCGACAAACTGAATAATCATACCTCCCTTAGTTTCTAATGCGCCATATTCTCCTTTGATAAAGTTTTTCCATTCCCAAGCTTGAGAGCCAACAAATACAGCTCCTCCAATTATAGTTAGAAACATGTAAAAAACTACTCTATCTTTTTGATTGTTATGTCCAGCGTCAACAGCCAAAACCATTGTAACAGATGAAAAAATCAAAATAAATGTCATCAATGCAACATAATACATAGGTGCATCAACACCATGTAACCCGGGAAAGTGAGTAAATACCTCATCAGCTATAGGCCATGAGTCAATATGTTTAAATCTTGCAAAACCATAAGAAATTAAAAAACCTGTAAATGTTAAGGCATCTGAGACTATGAAAAACCACATCATGAGTTTGCCATAGCTTGCATTTAGCGGTCTAGGTTCTGTTGTTAATTCAGGTTGAATATCTGCGGAGGAAACAGTTGAACTCATTAACAAAAATCTTTTAACAAAGTTAAGTAAATTTTATCCAAAGAAATAGAAAAATAAAAACAAATACACCCATAAAATGTCCAAAAAATGCCAAAAGTATATACCCAACTCAAAACCAAGCTTATTTGTCGTGTATTTGTTTTTAACTGTATTATAAATTAAGACAGTTAAAACAATTAATCCAGCAAGAAGATGTAAACCATGCAGAAAGGTTAATACATAAATAAATGAGGTTGTAATAGTACTTTGTGCACCTGCAAAAAAATAACCCATTTCTATTAAACTCTTAAAAGAATAAAATTGTAAAAAACAAAAAATTATTCCAAGTAAAAATGTAGCTGTAAGCCATGTAACAACTTTATTTTTTGATTGATTTGTTTTCAAATAATAATATGAAATTTGAATTGTAAGACTACTTAGTACAATTATTAACGTACTATAAAAAAATAAATTTGGCAATTGAAAGTCTACAAGCCAATCTGGTCTTCCCTTGCTAACTAAGTAAGCACTTGTAAGTCCAGCAAATGTCATTGTTATACTTAATAATGCAAATAATAACATCATTTTTTTTGCCCTTACATTGTTTGTATTTAAATTACTTTTACTCATATGAACTTATCAAAAATATATACTAATTGAATTGAAGTTAGATAAAAAATTGTGAATAAAAACAGTCTTCTCGCAGATTCAGTATTCATTCTATTATATAAATTAACAGCAAACATCAACATTAATATTCCCAGAATTAGTACAATAATTGCTCCATAAATACTTAGGGATAAAGCTCCTGTTAATCCAGAATAAGGAAATATTGAAATTATAATCATCCAGATGATATATAATATAATTTGTATAGCAGTTTTTTTGTCCTTCTTTCCAGTTGGTAGCATATTAAATCCAGCTTTTTTATAGTCATCATCCAGCATCCATCCCAATGCCCAAAAGTGAGGAAATTGCCAAAAAAATTGAATCATAAAAAGAGTGCCTGGTTCAATACCAAAACTATTTGTAGCTGCAACCCAACCTAACATAAATGGTATCGCACCGGGAATTGCACCCACAAATACGGACAAAGGAGTAATAGGTTTTAACGGTGTGTAAATACACGTATATATAAAGACTGATACAGCAGCAAAAAATGCTGTTTTGTAATTGATTGTATATAATATTCCCAGTCCTGCAAGAGTCAATAAAACAGAAATCCAAAAAGCGTTTGATGTTGATATTTCTTTTGTTGGAAGTGGCCTTTTTTTTGTTCTGTCCATTAAAGCATCTTTATCCTTTTCAATTATTTGATTAAAAGAATTGGATGCTCCAACCATACAATAACCGCCAATAAGAAGAAGTGCTAGATCAAAAAAATTTACTAATTCTACTGCTAAAATATAACCTGCAAGTGTTGAGAAAACAACACTAAATGAAAGTCTCGCTTTAGTTAATGATAAAAAAACTTTGGATTTATTTAGAAACACAATAATTTAAAGGATGCAAAATTAGTCCAAAAAAATCCCTAGACAAATATTTATTGCAACTTAAATATGATAGGAATACTAAAGGGTACTCTAACAGGTCTTCCTCTTTGTTTACCAGGTGTCATTTTTGGCAATTTACCAATAATTCTTGAGGCCTCTTTTTCTAAATTTTTATCTGGTCCTCTAGTTCTAATAGCGGTTATTGATCCATCTTTTGCTATAGTAAACTGGACAAAAACTCTTCCTTGTATACCCATCTCCTGGGCGATTTCAGGATACCTAAAATTTCTGGCAATATGCTTTTGTATTTGTTCTTGAAAACAAGACCTTCTTTGAGACTTCGGAACTCTTTCACAGCCAGGATATAATGGAACATCTTCAATTATGGCAAAAGGGACATCTAAATCTAAATCTTCTTCAACTACTTCAACCTCTTCAACAATTTCTTCTTGGTCAGTTTCAGTAGATTCAATTATTGTTTCTTCGATTTCTTCCTCATCCTCAACTACTTCAATTATTTCAGGAGCTGGTGGTGGTGGTGGTGGAGGGGGTGTTTTTAATTGCTCAGTAATAGGAATTTCTTCATCATCATCGTCATCAACATCTAATGCAATATAACCATAGCCATCATCATCATAGTTTTTATATTCAATTGCTTGCCAAGAGACAAATAGGACTATAAATAAACCAATTGAAAAGTAAAATGTACTTTTTTTATTTAAATCTGCTTTTGGATTTTTTTTAGATCTCATTCTTCGCTAAAGTAATTTTTTTTTTATATAGTACAAAATAATTATTCCAAATATAACCCCTAAACTATTGGCTAATAAATCTGCTAAGTCAAAATATCTTCCGAAAGGAAGTATATGTTGGAAAATTTCCAAAGCAAATCCAAAAAATATTGCAAATAATAGCAATTTAAAATTTGATTTATAAAAATTTTCAGAAGCTAAACACCATAATATCGTTAATGAAAAATACATGACAAAGTGTACCAACTTATCAATCTCAAATAATTTAAATATTGGCCATCCAAGATCTGGGATAGGAACTAACGAAAGTAATATGATAAATAAAGAGTAAAAAAATGCAATTTTAGAAATATACTTTCTATCCAATTAATTCCTTGTATTGATTATTATCGAGAAGCTCACTCATCTCATTTGGATTTGAAACCTCAACTTTAATTATCCATCCTTCTTCATAAGGTGAATCATTAATAGATTCTGGAGAATCTGAAAGATTTTCATTAAACTCAATGATTTTTCCTGACATTGGTAAAAAGAGATCCGACACTGTTTTAACAGCCTCAACTGTCCCAAACACATCGTCTTTGTTTAATGTTTCATCTAATGTATCCACTTCAACATAGACAATATCTCCAAGCTCGCTTTGAGCGAAATCTGTAATACCTACTGTTGCAATATTGCCATCCAATTTAATCCACTCATGATCTTTAGTATATTTTAAATTTTCCTTTATATCCATTTTCCTAAATTATAACTTAAGTTAGATATAAAAAAATAAATTTTTAATTTCCAAAACTGTATCTTAATGTAAATCCTGATCTAATATTTGTTTGAGGAAACGCAGTGGAAATTTCATACTTAGAAAATAAATGATCGTAGAAAAAGATAGCTGAAAAACTTTTGGTTAAAGCATAGTCAGCGCTAAGTTTGAGAGAAAAAATAGATTGCCCTGCAGAAACTTTATTATCATCAATTTCCAAGTTTCTAATTACAGTTATATTTTTTCTTAGGTTTAAATCAATTTTGGTATTTAAATCTCCAATAAAATTATTTCCATTAGAGGCTAAATTTGATCTTAGTTTCAAATTTTTTATTCTGTAACCCATTCCTAAAGTATATTCATTTCCCCATGATTCAGTAATTAAATTATTTGATAAACTTAAAGAGACTGCTCTATCTTTAATGACATCAAATATAATCCTTAGAGAATTTTTTAATTCAAGATCTAATCTAATGAGGGGATTAAATTGTTCAACTAAATTAATATTGGAAAAAATTATTTTATCATAATAATTTCCCGAATTATCAATTCCGTTCTCTGCAAAATTTAGATTATAATTAAAATTATTAATTGTAAAATTAGACCTATATCCATGCTGAATGGAAAGACGTGAAAAAACTTGATCAAAAAGCTTTTCAAGGCCATCATACTGCAATGTCCAATTTAATTTTGGATTACTTGTAATTGGGTTCAAGGAAACTTTTGAAACATCATTTCCTGTATATGCTGCTATAAAAGCTGGTATTAATACAGCCTGACTTACATTGCTATATCCATTTGGAAAACCGTCGCTGTCATAGCTGATATTACCTAGATTTTTTAATGAAATAAGTCTATTTGCGATCTGAATTCTATTTTTCTTAAAATTTTCAAAATCATTAGAAAAGTTAACAGATCTATCTTTGAATGAGGTTTTTAGCATATTACTTGAAATAGAAAAATTTCCATAAAAATTAGTATTTACTTGATTATAATTATTTTCGATTATTGAATAGTTTTCTGAGTAATTATTTGAATAAGTTCTGTTTGCATTTAAATCAAGTTTTAGATTTTTAAATAATTCTATTTCTGCAGATAAATCAAACTTTGAATTAAATACTTTTTGAAACTGCTGATTGAAATCATTAAATGTTGTCAACCAACCATTTTTTGCAGCCTCAAATCTTACATCTTTTTGAGAGCCAAATACGAAACCAAAGGATGGTTTTAATGTACCTAAAAATCCTATTGAAGGGATATATCCTGGTAAAACCTTACCTGAATTTTCGCTGTAAGTTGATCTAACTCTTTTTAATGACGTTAATAAATTAACTAAAAAGTTATTTTCTGAAAAATTTATTTGTCTGTAGATTTTATCAAAATTCAAAGCAAAATTTAATGTCTGATTATTTGAATTTTGAACAGTGTTGACTCTCCCTAATTTATTTCCAAGTTGATCAGTGACATTGTTTAGGATATCCGATCCTCGCTGCCAATTAAAATTTCCACTGTATGAATAATTAGCATCAATAAAATCTAAAAATGGGAAATTTGATATCGGAAGATTATAGTTTGCTGTAAAATTTTGATTATAAAAATTAGGCTCTCCTACATTAAAAAACTTCTCAAACAACTCCAACCTATTCCTTTCAGTTGTATTAATTCCTTTGCTAAAAGATGGTATTAGACTCGAGTTTGATGAATTATAATTTAAAATCAATGACTTTGAGAGATTGTGTGATATTGAGAGTAGCCAATCAAACATAAACTTAGATTGAGTAAATTCAGGAACTGGAATTTGATTTTCCGATATAATACCTGAATAATTTATTTCTCTAAACTTTTGTTTAAACAAGGACCTATTGAAATTTCCAGAAAAAGTCAAGCTATTCGGCAATGGATTAAAATTAAATTCTTTTAACCATTTTAAATATTTTGAATTTTTATTTTCTAGAATTTTTTCAAATGGATAAATATTTAGATTATTAAAAGTGTAAGAATATTGAGCATTGGTCATTACCATTCTCCTGTCTGAATACTCCATTTCAAAATCTCTGTAATTACTTTCAGAATAACTATAGGATACATTTATATTTTCAATATCATATAATTTAGGTTTCTTATCATTAGTTTTTCTTTTTGATAAACCTAGAATACTAAAGCTTTTAGAATTAGAAACTAACCTAGATTGGTTTAACACAGAATCTCTATTTTCAGTAATTTCAAGTATATTGTCGAGATCTAAATCATTATAATATGAGTCATATTTTGGTTTTGTTAGTTCCTGGGAATATGTA
>LULK01000038.1_pt3 | contig 42942 bp, 41 predicted proteins | sample 728181 | NCBI WGS metagenome assembly LULK01 (sample SAMN03860291, study PRJNA289734) | marine metagenome | biome: seawater column; feature: ocean; material: water; isolation source: Red Sea water column Station 169 - depth 10m | place: Saudi Arabia: Red Sea | collected 2011-10-15 | depth 10 m | reverse complement strand
TCCCGGAATTGAGCTGTTCTAAAGCCCTTTCAAATTTTGGCACACTCTCAATCGTTAGGAATTTAGTAATATTTTTCCCTTCCCAGTGGGATAGATCACCATAATACTGTTCGCTTTGATTAACGAGTACTGATTTAATTGAGCCCTGTAGATCTATCATCACGGCAATATCTGATGATGTCGCTAGGATGTTTCCTAGAAACTCTGGCTCAATCATTGGTATTGAGCCAAAATCCCAGAAGGTACTTGCGCTAGTCTTCATTTGCTAGCCCCATTTTTTAAATAAAACGCAGGTTCATTTGCCTTATAGTTCTCTATTTTTGAGATAACAACATCGATATCGTTAGAAAATCCATCTGCATCTACTTTATCCTTAATTTCTGGTTCAAGATCAAGAATTTTGCCTCCCAGAAAGATTAGGGGTTTTTGCGCTACCTCTTGTTTAATCAAGTTGATGCTTTTGGTAATGTAGTCGATTGAGTGGTGGCCGGAGCAAGAGAATAGAACCGCTGAGAACATATGGTCTTTACATAGCGTTATAAGTTCTTTTGAATTTGCGGAGTGAAGAAATTTAACAGAATGCCCTCGTCTTCGTAGCTGATCAGCAAGGATCGAAGGTCCAAGTGTGTGTTGCTCGTCTTTACAAACTATGAGCATAAGTCCATGTGCAGATTCAATTTCGGACTCGCTGTTCTGATAATTAATCACATTATTTAAAATCATTTGCAGCCGCGAAGTCGCTAAGGTCACTTGGCCAAAACCTTTCAAATCATCCACCCAGTCATCACCCAATTCTTCCGCAGCCATAGGTATGCAATAATCAATAATAATTTCTGCTGGAATTAGCTTTTGATCTAATGCGTCAAGAGCCAAATCGAGATCAAAATTCCCCGATACGCAGTAGCGTGTTAGCCATTTGGCTGTTTCAGTAATCTTCGTTTGTTCACTGGGTTGTAATTTCTGCCGAACACCGGACAAAGCTCTCTTGGCCAAATCATCGATTTGCAGTTTCAAATCGCTCTTTGAAGTCGACGGTATTTCTCTGTCCGACATTGAAGCGCTTTCGGTGTGCGTTTCCCGAGGGGCTAATTTCTCGCTATCCGCACTTAATTGTCCCACGGCGAGTGTTACAGAATGCGCGCGATCTGTCAAATTTATCCGCCTAAACTTCTTGGCCAGATTAAAAAAATGTCTTGTCATGTTTGCTTGCTCCGAACGCGAGATAAGTGTTGTTCGTACATTAGCTGTAAATACTAGTATACACTCTTTAATCAAAAAGTGTAACTTTTAATTGACATTCAGTATTGCCGAGCAATATCCTTGCTTTAAAACGGCCTTGGGGGACACCCATGCAGAAACAAAATTGGGAGACGAGGCAGCCGCCTCAACTCTACACGTCTGAGCAAAAAAAGCGACGTGATGAAAGCATCTGGACCCTTATTCAGGGTGTACTTGCGCCAACTCAATTTATTGCTTTTGCAATTTCAACAGTCCTTGTGATTTGGTATCTTTGGACCGGTGATGGATATGGATTGGCTACAATTTCAGTGCTCGTTAAGACCACGCTTCTACTCACAATAATGGTCACTGGAGCGATATGGGAAAAGGTTGTTTTTGGTCAGTATCTGCTTGCACCAGCATTTTTTTGGGAAGATATTGTAAGCTTTTTCGTTATATTCTTGCACTTGGCATATGTTGCTTTTCTTTGGGCAAACTACCTTTCAGAACAATCGCTTATGATACTAGCATTGGTGGCTTACTTTGCCTACATTGTGAATGCTGGTCAATTTCTATTGAAATTCAAAGCAGCAAAAACTCAATCAAATCTGGGGGATAGCTATGCCTAAAGATGCACCACAACTTGGGTGTGCTCAGGCGCCTATTCTCAAAGAGCGGGGTCAGCATGAGGTGTTTTGTGGCTTAACGTCAATCGTTTGGCTTCATAGAAAAATGCAGGATGCTTTCTTTTTGGTAGTCGGTTCACGTACTTGTGCACATTTGCTTCAAAGTGCAGCCGGTGTAATGATTTTTGCAGAGCCAAGGTTCGCAACAGCAATTCTTGAAGAGACAGATTTAGCGGGGATGGCCGATGTTCACGAAGAGCTTGATCGTAATGTAAGTCTATTACTGTCAAGGCGACCTGACATAAAAAGACTTTTCCTAGTGGGCTCATGTCCATCTGAAGTGATAAAGTTGGATTTGTCGACAGTGGCTGAAAAATTGTCGGAAAAATATTTTCCTAATGTAAATGTTATTAATTTTTCGGGTTCAGGTATTGAGACTACTTTTACCCAGGGCGAAGACGCTTGTTTAGAGGCGGTGATTCGCTCGCTGCCTTCGAGCGAAAAGACCCAATTGGCAGTTCTGGGAGCACTTCCTGATATTGTCCAGGATCAAATGATGCGTCTTTTGGAGCAGCTTGGATTGAAAAATGTTTTTGTGCTGCCTCAGGTAAAATTTGATGATGACGTTTCTATTGGGAAAAATACTCACTTTATTTGTGTGCAGCCGTTCTTGGGTGCCAGCTATGAAGAAATGGTTCGTAGAGGTGCAAAACCAATAAGTGCAAATTTTCCATTTGGGGCTGAAGGCACCACAAAGTGGCTATGGGCAATCGCAGAGAGGTTTGGTATTTCAAAAGCTAAGTTCGATACGGTGGTGGCCGCGCCAAAATTGAGAGCGGAACAAGCTGTAGCAGCGGTCGCTGATGGACTGAGGGGAAAATCAGTCTTCTTTTTCCCTGACAGTCAGCTTGAAATTCCATTGGCGCGTTTTCTAGCCGCTGAATGTGGAATGGAGTTAACAGAAGTTGGCAGTCCTTTTATACACAAATCTCTAGTTCATGCAGACTTAGAGGACTTACCAGCAACAACGCAAATTTCAGAGGGGCAGGATGTTGATAAACAGTTAGATAGGGTCTTCGATTATAGTCCTGACCTCACGGTTTGTGGTTTAGGGCTGGCAAACCCGTTGGAGTCAAAAGGATTGTCAACGAAATGGGCAATAGAATTAGTATTTAGCCCAATTCATTTTTATGAACAGGCTGCTGACCTGGCTAGTTTATTTTCTCGTCCCCTAAAACGAGCAGAATTGCTCAAGGTGGGCCCTTAAATGAAGCTATCTGTTTGGACATATGAAGGCCCTCCGCATGTAGGAGCTATAAGAGTCGCTACAGGCATGGAAAAGGTACATCTTGTTTTGCATGCACCTCAGGGCGATACCTATGCCGATTTATTATTTACTATGATTGAAAGAAGAAATCACAGACCGCCCGTAACTTATACTACTTTCCAGGCGCGTGATTTGGGGTCCGATACTGCAAGTTTATTCAAGTCTGCCTGTGAGGATGCTTACAACCGATTTAAGCCAGACCTATTGCTAGTAGGGGCTTCTTGTACAGCAGAGCTAATTCAAGACGATCCCGGAGGATTAGCTGAAGCGCTAGGTCTACCAATTCCAGTCGTTGCGTTAGAATTGCCTAGCTATCAGAGAAAAGAAAACTTTGGTGCTGATGAGACATTTTTCCAAATTGTTAAAAAATTAGCAATGCCTCAGCCCAAGACAGAAAATATAAGTTGTAACTTAATCGGACCTACTGCCCTTGGATTTCGGCACAGAGATGATGTCGAAGAACTTGAAAAAGTTCTTCAAAAGTTGGGAATTGAGGTGAATGTAGTAGCTCCAATGGGCTCAAATCCTGCAGATATCAGAAATTTAGGGGCTGCTCATTTTAATGTTTTGATGTATCCAGAAACGGGAGAAAGTGCATGTAGGTTTCTGGAAAAGAACTTAGATCAACCATATACAAAAACTGTTCCTATAGGTGTTGGCGCTCTTTCTCAATTTGTCAGTGAAATAGAAGAGGTAACTGGCCTAACGGATTTGAAAAATAAAGTTGAGTCAAGATTGCCTTGGTACTCTGCCTCAGTCGATAGTACATATTTAACTGGTAAAAGAGTATTCGTTTTTGGTGATGGTTCACATGTAATTGCAGCTGCAAAGATAGCAGCGGATGAAATCGGATTTGAAGTTGTTGGCTTAGGCTGTTTTAATCGAGAGATGGCTCGCCCCGTGAGGACAGCTGCGAAATCTTTGGGCCTCGAAGCACTTATTACCGACGATTACCTTGAGGTGGAGGCAAAAATTTCCGAGCTGGCGCCTGAGCTTATTCTTGGAACACAGATGGAAAGGCATATTGGCAAACGACTGGGTATTCCATGTGCAGTCATTTCCGCGCCAGTCCACGTCCAAGATTTTCCTGCCCGCTATTCTCCTCAGATGGGGCCAGAGGGTGCAAATGTAATTTTTGATACATGGGTGCATCCATTAGTAATGGGACTCGAAGAGCATTTACTAACAATGTTTAGGGAAGACTTTGAGTTTTCGGATGCAAACGGTCCAAGCCATCACGCTGCTCATCAGCCAAAAACCATTGAAAAAGAAACTATAGTTGAAGAAGCTTCGCCTCAAAATGGATCCTCCCATGTGATTTGGATGAGCGATGCTGAAAAAGAGTTGCGGAAAATCCCCTTCTTTGTTCGTGGAAAAGCTAAGCGAAATACTGAAAGATATGCCGTTGACAAAGGTGTTTTAGAAATTTCAATCGATACACTATACGAGGCCAAGGCTCATTATGCTAGATAATCGCCTCGATAAACTATCCGATAAAATATCATACCGTATTTCAATAATTACATTGGATTCGCATAATGCAATGCCTTGTAAGCGCGCCTGGTCTAATCTGTTGGAAGACTTTGATGGCTTAGAGGTTTCAATTTTTGCAGCCGCTGAATGGGGCGAAAATCCTAGTGCCCTGGCTGAAACCAAAACCGCAATTGATAAATCAGATATAATAATTGTAAATCTTCTTTTTCTAGAAGACCATATCAAGCCAATTTTACCGTTGTTAAAGGCTAGAAGAGAAAAGTGTGATGCGATGATCGGTGTAGTTTGTGACGCTGATTTAGTAAAACTGACTCGAATGGGCTCACTGGATATGCAGGCCCCAGAAAGCGGTGCGGTAGCACTATTAAAAAAATTAAGAGGTTCTTCGAAACCATCTTCCGAAACCGGTGAGAAAAAAATGCGTATGTTACGCCGGTTGCCCAAAATTTTAAAGTATATACCCGGTAAAGCCCAAGATTTACGAGCTTGGTTTTTGGTAATGCAGTATTGGTTAGGAGGTACAGACGAAAACATCGAGGAAATGCTCAGATTCTTAATTTCGCGATATTCACATATTGATAGTTGGCGAGGTGTGAAAGCGGAGCCGCCGCGAGAATATCCCAATGTTGGTGTATACCATCCAAATTTGAAGGGTCGTATTTCAGAAGATCTGACTGATATTCCAGAAGTCAAAAAGCCAATTGCAACAATTGGTTTATTATTGATGCGTTCCTATGTTTTAAGTGGTGATACTGCACATTATGATAAGGTTATAGAAGGTTTTGAGGCTTTAAACGTCAAAATTATACCAGCTTTTGCTGGTGGCTTGGATGGTAGGCCAGCCATAGAAAAATATTTTATTGGCGCAGATGGGCCGTTAATTGATGTTCTGGTTTCTCTTACTGGTTTCTCGCTCGTTGGAGGGCCAGCATATAATGATACAAATGCCGCAGTAAAAACTCTCTCAAACCTGAATGTCCCGTATATCTCGGCGCATCCCCTTGAGTTCCAAACCTTGCCTCAATGGGAAGTTTCATCAACGGGGTTGGGGCCAATAGAAACAACTATGCTTGTTGCTCTTCCAGAACTTGATGGAGCAACCGTGCCGACTGTGTACGCTGGTAGGCGGGGAGATGCTGATACGACGAAAGCAATGTTGCCATATAACGAAAGGGTCAATGCATTAATTTCCCGCGCAGTAAAAATTGCAGAATTAAGGCGCTTGGAGGTTTCTAGGAGGAAAATTGCTATTATTTTATTCGGCTTCCCACCTAATGCCGGAGCCGTTGGTACAGCTGCCTATTTAGAAGTTTTCCAATCTCTTTTCAATACTTTGACGGCAATGAAGGATGCCGGTTATGAAATAGAAATGCCAAAATCATGTGCTGAGCTAAGGGCTGAGGTATTAGGAGGAAATGCCAAAGTATATGGTCAAGAAGCAAATGTAGAAGGCCAGGTTAGTGCAGATTGGATAGTAAAAAATACGCCTTGGCTTTCTGAATTAGAGGAGCAATGGGGTCCAGCTCCTGGAAGAATACAATCTGATGGAAAGTCTGTCTTTATACTCGGTAAGACATTTGGGAACGTATTTGTCGGTGTTCAGCCTACCTTCGGTTATGAAGGAGATCCCATGAGGTTATTGTTTGAAAAAGGCTTTGCTCCAACGCATGCTTTTTCAGCTTTTTATCAGTGGTTAAAACTAAATTTTGACGCTAATGCTGTCTTGCATTTTGGTATGCATGGCGCCCTAGAGTTCATGCCTGGAAAACAAACTGGCTTAAGCGGGAAAGACTGGCCGGATAGATTAATTGGTAATTTACCCAATATCTATTTGTATGCGTGTAACAATCCGTCTGAGGCAAGTCTGGCCAAACGGCGGAGTAATGCAACAATAATTAGTCATTTAACACCGCCGTTGACCTGTGGTGGGTTATACAAGGGTCTTCTAGAATTAAAAGATAGTTTGGTTCGTTGGCGTGAGATGGATGGTGAAAACCCGCTTCGCAAAGAGCTTGAGCTTTTAATTGCTGAGCAAGCCGAGGCTGTGGATCTTAAAGATCAAAATATTGAGGAATTGTGGGTTAAACTTTTAGAAACTGAGGATGCATTAATACCTGAAGGTTTGCACGTAGTAGGTAAGCCGTTGAGTGATGATCAAGTTGAAAACTATTTAAATGCTTCCGGATGTACATCATCCGACAGTAAAGAACGCTTGGTCGAAGATTTACGTTTAAATAGTGAAATTCCTGCCATTCTAAATGCTTTGGGTGCTAATTATATAGCGCCCGTGCCAGGTGGTGACCTTGTAAGATCTGCCGAAATTGTTCCAACGGGCAGAAACATCCATGCTTTTGATCCGTTTCGGATGCCAACAACATTTGCCTGTAAGCAAGGATTTGAGCAGGCCCAAATGCTTCTCGATAAATATGACGGCATCCCTAAAAGTTTAGCCCTGGTTTTATGGGGATCAGACAATATTAAATCGGATGGAACCCAAATTGCTCAGGCTCTTGCTCTTATAGGTGCAAAACCACGTTTTGATAGTTTTGGAAGGTTGTGCGGCGCTGATTTAATTGAATTGTCCGAGTTAGGTCGGCCGCGAATTGATGTTATTATGACCTTATCTGGGATTTTTCGTGATTTACTCCCGTTGCAAACTCGGATGTTGGCTGAAGCCGCGTTTAAAGCGGCATCTGCTAATGAAGATCCAAGTGTTAACTATATCAGGGCAAATGCACTGGAGTATGTGAAAAATACGGGTGTAGATTTGGAAACAGCTGCGTTGCGAGTTTTTTCGAATGCGGAGGGCGCTTACGGATCGAACGTAAACCAGTTAGTAGATAGTTCATCTTTTGATGACGAAGATAAGCCACAAAAAAATCAAAAATTGCTTCAATCAGCGCTATCTAACGTCGAAATTGCTTATCAGAACTTAGAAAGCGTCGAATTAGGTATCACTAGCGTAGATCATTATTTTGATACTCTTGGGGGTATTTCTAGAGCCGTAAAGAGGGCGCGCGGTGGCGAACAGATTGAAGTCTATATTTCAGATCATACCAAAGGATCAGGTAAAATCCGCACATTATCTGATCAAGTCGCGCTTGAAACTCGTTCGCGTTCCCTAAATCCAAAATTTTATGAAGCTTTACTTGAGCATGGCGCGGAGGGTGTGCGTCAACTTGAGGCGCACGTAACAAATACAATGGGGTGGTCGGCCACCACGGGTAAAGTGGAGCCTTGGGTTTATCAAAGAATAAGTGAAACTTTTGTTCTTGATGAAGAGATGCGTAATCGTCTTGCAGACTTAAATCCTACTGCAAGTTCTAGAATGGCAAATAGGCTTTTGGAGGCAAACGAGCGTTCCTACTGGAGCCCAGATGCCGAAACAATCGAAGCATTACAAAATGCGGCGGAGTCGCTCGAAGATAGAATGGAAGGCATTGCTGCACAATGACTGAAACGAAGTATAAAATGAAAGGCATCGATAATGAGCCCATTAGATAAAGAAGCTCCACAATTGCGTGGGATGGATGGTGAAGGTTCCGTGCAAGTACATCAAGATGCTGGTGTAAGTATAGATGGAGTAAAGGTTTTTTCAGTTTATGGCAAAGGTGGCATTGGAAAATCCACGACTAGTTCGAACTTGTCAGCGGCTTTCTCAAAACTGGGTAGAAGAGTTTTGCAAATTGGGTGTGATCCTAAACATGATAGTACGTTTACTCTAACAGGCTCGTTAGTACCCACCGTTATTGATATCCTGAAGGAAGTTGATTTTCATCCAGAGGAGTTGCGGCCAGAAGATTTTGTTTTTGAGGGATTTAATGGAGTAAAATGTGTGGAGGCTGGCGGACCGCCGGCTGGAACGGGCTGTGGTGGCTATGTGGTTGGCCAAACTGTTAAACTTCTCAAGCAACATCATTTGTTGGATGATACTGATGTAGTGATTTTTGACGTTCTGGGAGACGTAGTATGTGGTGGATTTGCTGCTCCATTACAGCATGCAGATAGAGCTTTAATTGTCACAGCTAACGACTTTGACAGTATTTATGCCATGAATCGAATTATTGCTGCGGTGCAGGCCAAGTCTAACAATTATAAGGTCCGGCTTGCAGGCTGTGTCGCTAATAGATCTCGAGAAACAAATGAGATTGATCGGTATTGTGAAACGGTGGGATTTAGCCGCATTGCTCATATGCCAGATGCCGATGTTATCCGGCGCTCTCGTCTGAAAAAGAAAACTTTATTCGAAATGGATGCGGATGAAGAGGTTGTTGCTGTACAGTCAGAATACATAAAATTGGCAGAGACATTATGGAATGGAACTGAGCCCCTAGCGCCCGCACCTATGGAAGATAGGGATATTTTTGAATTATTGGGATTTGATTAATGGATTATGATCAAACACTTTCACGTGTAGAGACGTATTTTGATAAAACGGCCCTAAAGACTTGGGAGCGCTTGACTTCCACGGCGCCGGTTTCTCGTATACGTCAATCTGTTCGTGATGGCCGTAATCAAATGCGAACAAAGCTAATTTCACAGCTTCCAAAGGATTTATCTGGAGCGAGAGTTCTGGATGCGGGATGTGGTACGGGTCAACTTAGTGAAGAACTTGCTTTGCGTGGGTGCCAAGTAGTAGCGGCTGATATAAGTCCGTCGCTCTTAAATGTAGCAAGATCCAGAATTCCGGATCATCTTCATCAAAACATAGAGTTTGTAGCAGGAGACATGGTCAGTAGTGAGCTCGGTAAGTTTGATTATGTAATCGCTATGGATAGTTTGATTTACTACAGAAGGAATGATCTTCGGGCGCTATTACTTGAGTTATCATCAAGAGTATCCGAGTCTATTTATTTTACATTAGCACCAAAAACCATGCTCTTAATGCTCATGTGGTACATTGGCAAACTAGCTCCAAAAGGCGACCGCTCGCCAGTTATGGTACCGCACTCCCTAAAGTCAATTGAAAGAGAATTTAACGGGAAATTGGAATTGAGTGATCTCGGGATCATTAACTGTGGCTTCTATATATCACATGCAATTGGGTGTCGAAAATGAAAAATCGGTCACCTCGTCTTTTACCAAATATTACGCGGCGGATGCTGCCATTTGCAGATGCAGCGAGTTCAGATTTTCCGCTTGGTCAATTGTTGAGGTTATCTCTATTCCAAATATCTGTCGGTATGGCGAGCGTCATGCTCTTGGGTACATTAAACCGTGTAATGATTGTCGAGCTTAGTGTACCTGCTCTCATCGTTGCTAGCATGATAGCCTTGCCTGTGCTTATCGCGCCTTTTAGGGCTCTTTTAGGTTTCAGATCAGATAATTATCGATCCGCTATAGGGTGGAAGCGCGTGCCATATCTTTGGTTTGGTTCACTATGGCAAATGGGTGGATTAGCTATTATGCCATTTTCCCTCATGGTTTTGTCTGGTGATCAAACCTTGGGTCCAAGCTGGGCAGGTGAAGTTCTAGCTGCGCTGGCATTTATTATGACAGGTATCGGTCTGCACATGACCCAAACAGCAGGTTTGGCGTTAGCGAGTGATCGAGCTAGTGATGAAAATCGTCCGCGGGTAGTGGCATTATTATACGTGATGTTTCTTGTCGGCATGGGTATATCCGCGCTGATTATAGGTTGGTTGCTTAGAGATTTCACAAGTTTATTACTGATACGGGTTGTTCAAGGTGCTGCGATAGTGGGGCTTCTCCTTAATCTTGTTGCACTTTGGAAGCAGGAAAGTATCAAACCAATGAACAAGGAGGACCGCTTACTGCCAAAACCAGTTTTTAGAGAAGCTTTCTCAGATCTTATCAAAAGTGGCCAAACTGCTCGACTCATTTGTGTTGTGTTTTTGGGGACAATCGCTTTCAACATGCAAGATGTTTTGCTGGAGCCATTTGGAGGCGAGGTGTTAGGTCTTAGTGTGGGTAAAACAACTTGGCTTACTGCATCTTGGGCCTTAGGCGCATTGCTTGGTTTGGCATATGCAGCTCACCGTTTAGATCGAAATGGGGATTCAACAAGACTGATGCGAGGAGGTTTATTAGTAGGTCTAATTGCATTTCCAACAGTAATCTTTTCTGCACCATGGGGATCAGCGGTATTATTTTTTATTGGAGCTTTATTAATCGGTTTTGGCGCTGGATTATTTTCCGTTGCTACTTTGATTTTAGCGATGACAATTCCAATATCTGGTATAGCGGGTCGCGGATTAGCAATAGGTGCTTGGGGTGCAGCTCAGGCTACAGCAGCCGGTATATCAATTGCATTAGGAGGTTTCTTACGAGACTTAATTAATTACCACGCAATGCGTGGTGCATGGGGAGAGGCGCTCGCCACGCCTGCTACGGGATATTCATTTGTTTATCATAGCGAGATTGCTTTGCTCATTGTCACATTATTGGTTCTGTTTCCATTAATTAGGCAAGGGCAGGGTATTGCCTCAAAAACTGATCAGGGGTCCGCCGGTATTCGGCTTGCGGATTTCCCGATGTGATCAAAGTGACCCTAGAAAGGAAACTATAATGACTACTACATTTTTTGCAAATTTTGATCTAGCAAGTGCTGCTATTTGGCTTTTCTGGATATTTTTCGCTCTTTTGATCATTTATATCCAGCGGGAGAACATGCGGGAAGGTTATCCCATGGAAAATGATGATGGAACCGCTGCGCCCAATCAGGGAATGTATCCTGTGCCAGATCCAAAGACATTCAAATTACCTCATGGGCGCGGTGAAGTAAGTGTGCCGAACGCGAATGGAGAAAATCGTAAGGTTGCGCTTAAGCAAACTAGTCAGGCTAATGGTTATCCGCTTGAACCGACTGGCGATCCGATGAAAGATGGCGTGGGTCCAGCTTCTTGGGTTGCGAGAAGGGACGTTCCTGAGTTAGATGCTCATGGTCATCCTAAAATAATTCCAATGTCTGCCAATGGCCAATTTTCCGTTTCAAGTGGTCGTGATCCGAGAGATCTACCTGTCGAGGCCGGTGATGGTGCGATAGTTGGAAAAATTTCCGATATGTGGGTGGATGAGCCTGAGCAACTCATTCGATACCTCGAAATTGAATTATCCCCATCTCATGGAGACGGTACTCGCCTTGTTCCAATGACCTTGGCTAGAATTCATTCTGACCGTGTGACGATAAAGTCTATTTTTGGATCACATTTTAGTGATGTTCCAAAACACAAATCACCTAATCAAGTGACTCTTTTGGAGGAAGAGAAAATTTCAGCGTATTACGCTGGAGGCCATCTCTATGCATCCTCCGAGCGCTTGGAACCGCAACTATAGGAAGACTGATGGGAGGGCTAAAATGTCGGAAGATGATTTTGCAGTAGAACCAATTGAGGGGTTGCCAGAACTTCTGCCCAAAGGAGAAGTAATATTATGGCAAGGTCGTCCAAATTGGTGGCGTTTAACTATTGAGTCGCTTAAACTGTGGTGGGTCATCGGATATTTTGGTGTTTTGGCAGCTTGGAGATTCCTAACGATTATTGATTATATGCCGTTAGGAACTTCACTCTCTTTAAGTATACCATTTCTATTTATCGGTGGTTTTGTAGGGCTCTTGCTCTGCATAGTTGGATATACTCAAGCAAGGGCGACTTTATATACAATAACAAATAAAAGAGTAGCTATGAGAATTGGTGCTGCTCTTACGGTTACATTGAACTTGCCCTTCACACAAATTGATAACGCTGCAGTGGCGAAAAAAAGAGGTGGTTTTGGCAATATCGCTTTAGAAACTGCGGGTCATGCAAAGTTTTCTTACTTTGTGCTGTGGCCTCACGCGAGAGCATGGTATTTTCGTAAACCTCAGCCGACCTTGAGATGCATAGCCGATATTGATGAGGTTTCTTCAATTCTGGGTCAAGCCGCAAAGTCAAGAATAATTGAGAAGGAAAACCAATCCCAGCCCAATGCTCCTAGGGTGGGTATGGTCGTGAATTAGGTGAAGAAATGAGCAATACAGCTATGCAAAACCGACAGCCGGAAAAAATCCCTAAGGCAATGCTTCGACTGATGTTTGCTTTGGTAGTTTTTGTATTACTTGCAGTCAGTGTTGCGAGAGTAAGTGGATTGTCTCTTGTCGGCACACCGCCCCAGTCAGAAGTTGTGGCCAAAGCTTCTTTATACCTCTTCAGCGAGAGAAGTGGTGCTGTGAGAGTTCTAAATTCCCAAGGTGTCCTACTTGCAAATTTAAGTGGTGAGGAAGGTGGCTTTGTAGCCGGTGTAGCTCGTGCTGTTGAGTATGAACGTAAGAAACAAGGCGTAGAGTTAAATGCGCCTATAGAAGTAATCTGGAGAGAGAATGGGCGAATTTCTGTCTATGATCCATCGACCGCATGGCAAGCGGACTTGATGGGATTTGGCGCGGATAATTCTCGCGCTTTTGCCATGCTTTTAGCCAAAGCAAAGAAAGGGGAATAAAGTGGGAATATTTACTAGAGAAAGAGAGAAAGTACCTTGTACAGTAGAAATCAGTCACAAGTTTGAAAGTCTCCATGCCCATGTACGATTTAACAATGGAGCAGTGGTGCACCCAGGAGATGAAGTGCTGGTTGAGGGGCCAGAAATAATGGCGCCTTTTGGTGAAGTTGTTACAGAAGATCGCAGCGCGATAATTTTAAGGGCGAGTTTCATTGAGCGACTTTGGACACGTGCCACCGGAGATCTTGAGGTGATGGAGCTATGCGAATTTTCTTTTTCTGAGGAGGCAACATTATGAATAAGCACAGTGCAGACGCGACGACCGCTGAGGAGGCTTTAGCTATTCAAGAAACTTTGGATAGCAATATGGCTACTGAAGTGGCGATGAAAAATACCCTACTAACTCCTCGATTTTACACAACAGACTTTGATGAACTCGATGCAGTAGACGTAAGCCACATAAAATCAGAGTGGGATCCATTGATAGAAAGGATGCTTAGTGATCCAAATAAGGGCCACTTTAAGAAAAATGATGATTGGGACCAGGTAGACTGGGATAATATGGAGCCGCAATTAAAAAAAGAATTTATAGATTTTTTGATTAGTTCCTGCACCGCCGAATTCTCTGGTTGTGTCCTATACAAAGAAATGAAACGACGCGGATCTAACAAAGAAATTACTCAATTATTTCAGCTAATGGCCAGAGATGAGGCTCGGCATGCCGGTTTCATCAATGATGCTCTACGAGAGGCTGGTGTTGCTGTTAATCTGGGTTTCTTAACTCAAAAAAAGAAATATACCTATTTTAGGCCCAAGTTCATTTATTACGCGACTTATTTGTCGGAAAAAATTGGATATGCTCGCTATATTACAATTTTTCGACATCTTCAGGAAAATCCTCAGCACAGGTTTCATCCAATTTTCAAGTGGTTCGAGGAATGGTGCAATGATGAATTTTCACATGGAGAAGCATTCGCTTTACTAATGAAAGCTGATCCAAAACTTACAAGAGGGGTAAATGTATGGTGGATAAAGTTTTTTCTTACCGCAGTTTACGCAACTATGTATATAAGAGATCATCAGCGACCAGCTTTCCATGCGGCATTGGGTGTAGATCCGGATTGGTATGCCCATGAAGTATTCACGAAAACGTCTAAGCTTAGCAAACAGATTTTTCCTATAACTCTTGATATTGACCACCCACGTTGGAAAAAAGGTTTGTTAAGCATACAAAAGGCAAATCAAGATCTCGCGGATGCGAAGGCCAAGGGCAGTAAGTTAGCGCAATTAACTTCCAGTATCCGAGCTGGTTTCGCATTTGTAATGTTGTTCACAGTGCCGAGTAAAAAACACTCTGTTCCGTCGGTTACACGGTTGGAGCCTGCTTACTAATGTCAAACCCTATTGTTATAGCATGCCTTGTAGCATTATTTAGCTGGTGGTTCTTCACTGGCATTATTTTGCTTCTTGTCCGCTATTCAGACGGTTCCAGTTTTCGCTCTCGAAGACTTTATGCGCTATGTTCACTACCCTTTCTTGTAGCTGGGAGTATATTGATTCAATACTCGTCACAGTTAGTTTCAGTAATGGCAGTTTACCTCTCTTTTCTTGGAGCTGTGCTTGTTTGGGGTTGGCTCGAATATGTTTTCTTGATTGGAGTAATAACTGGGCCAAATACATCAAATTGTCCCTCAAATGTTACAAATGCCGAGAGGTTTATCAGAGCATGGGGGACACTAGCTTATCACGAGATAGCACTCCTTATAGCGCTTGGTTCAATTTTCTATCTATGTTGGTCAGCTGAGAATATGTTTGGTCTTTGCACTTTTGTAATATTATATTTTGCTAGGATATGCGCCAAGTTGAATTTGTTTTTCGGTGTACCAAGAATAAATGTAGAATTTGTACCGGCGACTTTATCTCATCTCACAAGCCATTTTAAAATATCAGCTTTAAACTGGTTTTTTCCTCTATCAGTTACAATTCTAACCTTCGCATTAGGTTGCTGGATTGAACGTTTGTTATCAGTGAATTCGCTTAATGATATAATAGGCTTTACGTTGCTATCGTCTCTAACGGCTATGGCACTTTTAGAACATTGGGTAATGGTTTTACCCATTCCAGATGCCAAGCTCTGGCGTTGGATGTTACCTCAAGAGAAACAAAAAGAAGACCACTTTCGTCGAAAGGATTACCATGGACTATGATGCAATTTTTGCCAGTCAACTCAATCAGTTAAAAGAGGAAGGCAATTACAGAATTTTCGCAGAACTCGAGCGTCAGTCAGGCGCCTTTCCCAAGGCTAAAAGTTATGATGATAATGCGCCAGAAGAAGTTACAGTGTGGTGTTCTAACGATTATCTTGGAATGGGACAAAACCCAATTGTACAAAATGCAATGAAGGATGTTATCGACTCATGTGGATGTGGTGCAGGTGGCACTAGAAATATTTCTGGTACTAATCATCATCATTTACTTTTAGAGAAGGAACTTGCAGATCTTCATAACAAAGAGGCTGCTCTTCTGTTTACTTCTGGATATGTGTCTAATTGGGCTGCGTTAAGTACTTTGGGCTCTCGTTTGCCTAAGGCTGTTATACTATCTGATGCATCGAACCATGCTAGTATGATTGAAGGCATAAGGCACTCAAGAGCTGAGAAAGTTATTTGGAGACATAATGACCCTGAGGATCTGGATAGAAAACTAGCCGCTCTAGACCGTGACCGGCCGAAGATCGTAGCGTTTGAGTCGGTTTATTCCATGGATGGAGATATTTGCCCGATGCAAGAAATTGTGGAAGTTTCGGAAAAGCATGGGGCAATGACTTATCTGGATGAGGTGCATGCTGTCGGTCTCTATGGGCCCAGGGGTGGAGGAGTTTCTGAACAACTTGGGCTATCAGACAGAATAACATTAATTGAAGGCACACTGGGAAAGGCTTTCGGTGTATTAGGTGGGTATATTACAGGATCTCATCACTTGTGTGATTTCATTCGTTCGTTTGCTAGTGGATTTATTTTCACTACAGCTCTTCCACCAGCCATTGCTGCTGGTGCGCGCGCTTCAGTAGCTCACTTAAAGGTTTCCGAAAAGGAAAGATTACGTCAGCGAGAGCAGGTTGCAAAATTAAGGGCAGGGTTAGACAAAGCTGGGATTCCACACTTGGAAAATTCCTCACACATTATTCCCGTCATGATCAAAGATCCAATAAAATGTAGGCAGATATCTGATATTTTGATGCATGAGTATGGTATTTATGTACAGCCTATAAACTATCCAACAGTCCCGAAAGGAACAGAAAGATTACGGTTCACACCATCACCACTTCATTCTGATATCGATATAGAAAACTTGATCTTTGCACTTAGTACACTCTGGAAGCAATGTGCTGTATCAAGGGCCGTTGCGTAATATATCACTTTATGTTGACTTTATACAACGAGCACTAAGTTTCTTTTGTGGAATAGTGGAGGATTATATGAAAAAAGTTTTGAACATTTGCGCTGTCGCAACCATGATGGCCTCTGGTGCAGTTGCAGCCGGAGATGCTACCAAAGGCAAGAAGGCATTTAATAAGTGTAAATCCTGTCATATGATCGTGGATGACGGTGGAAACACAATTGTAAAGGGCGGTAAGACCGGTCCAAATCTCTACGGTATTTCTGGAAGAACAGCAGGAAGCGTTGACGGCTTCAAATATGGAAAGAGCTTGGCTGCGCTTGGGGAAACACCACAGAATTTATCAAAGAAAGAAGCTGATGTTCTCAATATTTGGGCATATTTGCTCTCGGTTTCTGAATAGCCCACCCATTTATTTTAAAGCAGACTTAGAAGCTATTTCTTTTTAATATGGATGAAACGGCGCTGGGATCTTCCTCGTGTAGCAGGTGTCCTAGCCCCCTATATTTTGTAAGTGACGAGTTTGGCATCAACTGGTCCCAACTTTTAGAAATGTGGGGCGGAACAGTTTCATCCTTATCTCCAACCAAAAAATGAATTGGTGAAGTTTCTTCAGGTAGTCGATCCAAAAAATTTCCAAGATCCCAATCCGCCATTAGTTGCAGCGTTCCATCTACATGGTCGGGATTACTAAAAAGATATTGATAGCATTTTATTTGCTGCTCTGGAATGGTGGAGCCCGTACTAGCAAGTAATTTTCTGACGATTTCTTCTCTGCTTGCAAGTAGGTTTAAAAATCTTGCTGGAATGGTTGTAGAAGCAGCGAGTTTTGCAAAATAGGGAAAAGCTAAGCCCGCTAATCCTGAAAATTGGCCAAATGCAGCATTAATAGCTATTGTATTTGGTTCTGTTTCAATTTTTTTTGCTAGCTCATATGCTACAGCAGCGCCTGCGGAATGACCTATGATTATATTGGGATAAAAGTCTAGTTTTCTTAATAAATAAGAAATTTGATCTACAATGGTTACTAGTTGTTTGTTTTGCTTTGCAAATGCCCGAGTAAAACCGTGTCCTGGCAAATCCAAACATAATATTTCAAACTCCAAGTTAAGATTCTGAATCAAAGGGTACCAGCTATGTGACGATGCGCCGGTCCCGTGAATAAGCAATAACTTTTTACCGGTAGAGCCAAATTTCTGAATGTGCCAATTGTAATTTTCTGACTTTATAAATTCGGAATTCGATCTATTTGGCCACCATTTTGGTATAATTACGGTCACGCTTTTTCCAAGGAGGTTCTGAGCGATTGAGAAAGGTCTTTCGCGTTCGCTCTAGGTAGATTTATATACTCTGCATCCATTTTATGTGCCAAATCGAGAAGTTTTGGATTTGATTGTCGACCAACATCGATGAAAACTGCGGAAATTTTAAGGTCTCGGGCTATGCTGGTTATCTTTTGAGCATCGTCAATTGCTTTGTCGCGTCCTGGGTTTCCGTCCAAATCTATGTTTGCTTTCCCATCGGTTAATACGGCCATTACAGGAGTTTTGCCATTCTGTCGTGAGCGTTCCGCCATTTTAAGCGCCTTTTCCAAACCGGATGCTAAGGGAGTACCGCCCCCGGCTGCAAAAGAAGATAAGTTCTTTTTTGCCTGAACTAAGGAGCGTGTTGGCTCTAGGAGGATCTCTGCGACTTGGCCTCTAAATCCTATTAACGCAACAAAATCTCGTTTCGAATATGCATTTGCAAGCATTAATTCTACGGCACCCTTGGCTTCAGCTAATCGAGCCACAGCTGCTGACCCTGATGCATCAACTACGAAAATAATTACTCGCTCGGATCTGTCGTCGAATTGTTGGATTTCTAAGTCTCCAGGAAGTATTATTATTCCTTCTCGATCTGGTTTTTGTGCTTTTCTCATTTTTTGCCATGGAGCTGCATTTCGCAGTGTTGATAAAATTTCTATTCTTTCTTGGCCGTTTGGCCTTCCATTAATGGATGGTCTTGGACGTCCTCGCACTTTGGCTTTTATCTTGTAGCCGGATCCTGTTTTGCTACTCCTTGATACTCCTTTGCTTGTAACCTTAAGTTGGTTTATCAAATCGTCAGGGAGTTTTGCTTTTACAGCTTCAATAATCATATCTTGTAAAAATCGTGTTTGATCTTCTTTAGTTAACTCATCACCTTCATCCTTTTCAGATGTTTTATTTTCCTGAATGTTATCATCGGTTTGATCGGGTTCGATACTCTCCAGTATCACGGCCCTGTGAGCTAATACCATCACACTAGCAAGTTCTAGGTCGCCGTTTGAGACTTCTTCACGGCCGTTGATAGAAGATAAAATTTGAGCGGCTTTTTGAGCCATTAATACTGGACGGATGCTATGTATACCAAGTTTTATGGCTGAGATTACAAGCGCTTTTTGTTGGTCCTTAGTGAGTTTCGCGCGAAAAGTATTACTGTCAGGTGTTAACGGTTTTTCAGGTTTAAAGTCACAATATCTCACGTTGATCAAGTCAACCTGGAACGCGAGCCGATCCGAAATCTTGGGGAACGCATTTGGTTCATCCTGTTGAGATTCATCCAAAATTAAGACTGGACCAATTTTTTTTTCATCTATCCGTTTGCACATTACGGCTTGATTTTCTAAGGGTAATCGCTCGCCCATGACTTGTATAAACCATCCCAGTTTTTCCAATAACCCAGGCTGCTTAACAAGTTTCCCACTCGACATGGTAGAGATAGCATCTATCCCACCGGTCAGATCCTTTAGTGTGTAAAAAGGTTGAAGGACCGTTGCATCTATTTCCCCTGACTTAAATAGGTTTCTTATATGGGACGTATGTGTTTCACTGGCATTTTTAAAAACTATACCTCCAAAATCATGCGGTGCAAACGAACACAAACTTAGAGCTATTTCAGCAAGTTTAGCACTGTCCATGTTAACTTCTGGCATTTTTATCCTATAATTTTTTGAACCGATCTTTCGACCCTTGTTCCTGAGCCTGCGTCATCAAGCGGGTCTCTTCGCAGTCTATGACTTAGCGCCATTGGAGCAATTGTTTTTATATGCCCGACATCCACACGTTCTTTACCATTAAAAGCCGCTAATGCTCTTGCCGTTCTGACTAGGGTAAGCTCTCCTCGAAGACCGTCGCTACCCAAGTCTATACAGATTTGTGCGCAATGTTCCAAAATTTTGCTGTCCACAGTGATTGAACCGAGGCTTTTTCTGGCTTTTTGGATTTTGTTCCGGAGTTTTCTGTTTTCTTTGTCCCAAGTTGCCGCATATTCCTCAGGGTGTTTATCGTAGTCATCTCTTCTTTTTATAACTTCAATACGCTCGTTGACCGTATCCGGTGTCAAAACCTCAACCGATAACCCAAACCGATCAAGAAGCTGAGGTCTTAGCTCTCCTTCTTCCGGATTTCCCGAGCCGATTAAAATGAACCGAGATGCATGTCGGATTGATAAACCTTCCCGTTCCACAACATTCTCGCCGGATTGTGCTACGTCCAATAATAAGTCGACAAGATGGTCTTCTAATAGGTTTACTTCATCAATATAAAGGTACCCGCGATTTGCTTTCGCAAGTAGGCCAGTTTGAAACCTCTTTATTCCTTCAACTAAAGCAAATTCTATATCCAGAGCGCCAGTTATACGGTCGGAGCTAATGCCCAGTGGCAAGTCAACCACTGGAGTATTTATTTTTTCTGTTTTTTTTGTCGTTGTATCTACCCAAGAAGGTACATCTGCATGGGTCTCTGAGTTTATCGGACATCCAGTTACTACTCTTATTGGTGGTAACAGATCAGCAAAAGCTCTTATAGCAGTGGACTTTCCAGTGCCTCTGTCTCCAAACACTAGTACGCCGCCAATCTTTGGATCAATGGCAGTAAGAACCAGCGCTAACTTCATATTATCTTGGCCAACTATTGCCGTAAATGGAAAGGGTGTATTCATCTATATTTTTCCTGATTATTTAGTTTGCCAAGAGCAGGCCAATATCCTTCAATTTTCTTTACGCGAAAACGGGCGTATAGTTCTTCTTTAAACCAATTTCCACTTCTGACTTTATCAATAGCTTCACGATGGGGCCCGCTCACATGAGCAAATTTTTTCATCGAGCCCAAGTTTGGCCAGATTGAAAAAGTTAGTTGCTGGCGCAATGGCACCTCTCCCAACCCAACCTTGAATAAAACATCTGTATTATTCCCTATTCGCTCACTAATTGAGGGCGATTGCTTCCAAAAATTTATTAGTTTTGTCCAACGAACTGTAGCGCGGGTTAAAATGGCAATTGGCCCCTCTATATCCTTAGAATGAACCAAAAATGGTTCTGTATGAGACCATTTCCCACGAGATGAAACTGCTTCCATATAAATTGTGGCATGTTCTATGGATTGTGATTTATAGCTTGAAAATACTTTTGAGTTATTTGTAAAATCATACGCCTCCTCAGCTGTATCCCAAACGCAGAGAATTGCATATACACCAAAATTTGGGATTGGAGTGAATCCTTGATCCGTTCCTGAACCTAATAGCTTCCAGAAGCGTAAATTATTTAAATTTTTAAGTTTTTGCCTCGCAAGTCCCATCATAGCAAATGCCCACATTTGGCGCATTACCCCGTCAAAACGATAAAGGCTTATGGTTACCGTCTGTATAATATGCCTCCAGTTAAAAAAATAGAGCAGGGCTTGCCGGTAGTGAAACACAAAAGACATCTATTGTAAAATAAAATGGACAGATGTATTGTCAATTTAATATGACACGTTTGGAGCCAAATCTTAAGATACCTCTGGTGTCGCATGCCAAATCGTCTGCCGTTGTAATAGGGGCTGGCCTCGGAGGTTTGTCTGCAGCAATGCGACTGGGCGCTAAAGGCTATTCTGTAACTATAATTGATCGATTGGATCGCGTTGGTGGCAGGGGTTCATCAGTTACAAAAAATGGATTTAGATTTGATTTAGGTCCGACAATACTTACAGTTCCGCAGGTATTTGAAAAACTTTGGGCGGATTGCGGGAGAGAGTTTAGTGCAGATGTTAATTTAGTCCCATTAGATCCTTTTTATGAGATTAGATGGCAGGATGGATCGCGTTTCCAGGTGCGGCGAGATGAAAAAGATATGCTTGCTGAAGTGACCCGGAATTTTCCGCAAGATTTAAAGGGTTACCTTAAATTTCTTGACGATTGTGAAAAGCGTTACGTTTTTGGATTCGAGGGTTTGGGTAGAAAACCCATGAACAAGCTTTGGGATTTAGTGAAGGAACTACCGGGCTTCATAAGGTTAAGAGCGGATAGGTCTGTATATGCCCATGTATCCGCTCGAGTTAAAGACCCTAAATTCAGGATGGCGTTGTCCTTCCATCCACTATTCATTGGAGGCGATCCAAGAAATGTAACCTCCATGTATATTTTAGTAAGTCATTTGGAAAAAGCTTTTGGTGTCCACTACGTCAAAGGTGGCGTTCAGGCTCTAGCCGATGCGATGGCTAATGTTGTTAAAGAGCAGGGGGGGCAGGTATTATTAAATTCAAATGTTGCGAGGATAAGCGTTAATAATCATAAGTCTGATGGAGTTATATTAGAAAATGGGCTTAACCTGAACGCTGACATTGTTGTTTCTAATGCGGATCCTGGCTGGACTTATGACAAACTTCTTCCAGCTCACAAAAAGCGGCGTTGGTCGAGAAACAAATTAAAAAAATCGCGTTGGTCAATGGGTCTTTTTGTTTGGTATTTTGGTACTCGAAATACGAAAAAAAAATGGCAGGACGTCGGGCATCACACAATTATTAATGGGCCTCGTTATCGTGGATTATTAAGTGATATTTTTGATAGATGTTATTTAGCTGATGACATGTCAATTTATCTTCACCGTCCCTCAATAACGGACTCCAGCGTTGCGCCAGAGGGGAGCGATTGTTTCTATGCATTGTCTCCGGTCCCAAATCTCAAAACATCAACTCCTGTCGACTGGTGTAAAGAATTAGAAATTTATAAAAATAAAATGCGCGAAGTGCTTGAAGAGACAATCCCTGGTTTTTCCAGTGAAGTCGTTGCGGAGCACGTACTAACTCCTGAGGATTTTGAGAAACGCTACCTAAGTCCATATGGAGCAGGGTTTTCTCTTGAGCCTCGTATTTTTCAATCGGCCTGGTTCAGGCCACACAATATTAGTGAAGAAATTGAAAACCTCTATCTTGTTGGTGCAGGAACTCACCCGGGTGCGGGCATTCCAAGCGTTGTTACGTCATCCGAAGTTTTAGCGCAGCTTGTTACAGATCCAGTGATTGGAGGCTCATAGAATGTCCAATAGCCAGGAAGATTTAGATTATTGCGAAAATGCGATTAAAAATGGCTCTCTCAGTTTTCACGCAGCGTCTCGGTTACTACCGCGTGTGGTCCGTAATTCGTGCTTGGCGCTCTATGCTTTCTGTCGTTTAGCTGATGATGAAGTTGATCTAAAGGAAGATAAATCCGCCTCTGTTTATGACTTAGTCGAAAGGTTAGAACAGGTTTATTCTGGCAAGCCTAGAAATCTTCCAATGGATCGAGCTTTTGCAAGAATGGTTGAGGAAACGCAGATGCCACGTGCCTTGCCGGAAGCCTTAATTGAAGGTTTGGTTTGGGATGCGATGGAGCGTCGTTATAACACGTTCGACGAACTAGTTGCTTATTCTGCTAGGGTAGCTTCGGCTGTTGGCGTGATGATGTGCGTTATTATGCGGCAGCGGGACTCTAATGTTCTGGCACGTGCATGTGATTTAGGTGTTGCGATGCAACTTACCAATATTGCTCGTGATATTGGGGAAGATGCTCGGGAAGGACGTTTATATATCCCTCTAAACTGGATGAAAGAGGTTGGTGTAAACCCAAATTCTTTTTTAAAGGCTCCTGCTCCAACACCCGAAATAAGGGAGTTAGCGCATCGGTTACTATCAAAAGCAGAAATTTTATATCAACGCTCAGAATCTGGGATCGTTTGCCTGCCAAGAGCTGTCAGGCCAGCCATGTTTTCTGCGCGTCACATTTACGCAGCAATTGGACAGGAAATTCGAAACAATAAATATGACAGTATCACTCTTCGGGCTAAGACGTCGCGGACAAAAAAGGTAGGATTACTTTTATTATCTTGTGCACAGGCGGGTGCTAGTTTGATGTTACCAGGCCCCGCTACTCGTTATGCCCAGCCTCTAGAACAAACAAAATTTCTTGTTGATGCCGCTGAAGTTAAGAAGCTTGATGGCTTTGATTGGAGTGACCGTTTTATCTCAATACTAGAGCAACTTCGCCAAAGAGACCTTGAGCATTATCGCGCCTAGCCAAGATAGTTTTTGGGAAGATGAAACAATATGTTCTGGATAGATTTTCTGATTTTTTTATTTGCTTGTATGGCTGCGGGCCTAACAGGATCACTTTTCCCTCCAGGAAAGTGGTACTCAGATTTAAATAAGCCAAGGTGGACTCCACCTAATTGGATTTTTCCTGTTGCTTGGCCAATTCTTTACATACTCATGTCCTATAGTGGAGCAACTTTGGCAAATCTTGAGAATTCAGGCTCTGCATTAGCATTATGGGCGCTCCAGATTGCTATAAATACTTTGTGGACGCCTGTATTTTTTGGATTAAAGAATATAAAACTCGGTTTAATGATTATACTTTTTTTATTAGTCTCTGTGTTGATTTCCACATGCGTCTTCTGGTTATATTCATCATTGGCAGGAGTTCTGTTTTTGCCATATTTAGCCTGGGTAGCATTCGCCGCGACACTAAATGCTGCTGTATTTAGGCTAAATTAATTCCCTACTTAAATGTCCAACGCCTGCGTCGAGGAACTCGTACAGCGAGCATTGCTAAAATTATAGGGTTCCGGAAACGATGAAGATCTAAAGCTTCGAAAACTCCTGTAGTTTTGGCCCCATCTAGAGTTGTTTCAACTGCTGCCCTACTGTAAAATGGTGCATCGAGCATGTTTTTGATCTGCCGAGGTTTAGAAGATTCGTCACAAATTCGAGATCGTAAAAGCATTTTGTTCCGCCTGAAATGGGGAACCGACCCCACGTCCAGTAGTTAAAATCTTGCTCAAGTGCGCGAGTTCCAAAATTTGCATCAAAATAGCCATGTCCAGACCATTTCCATCCGTCCTTATTTAGATCTACTTCAATTTCTGCCGTTGGGGCGAACGGTCTCCAAATATGGGTGCCCGTCGACGTCAATGGTAGCTCTACATCAGTGACCGACTTTGGCTTCACAATAATTGTCCCCTTCATATGCGATATGATAGGTAAGCTACTGAATTCATTAATGGATATAATTAAACTTTGTTCTGCCTCATCCCAAATCATTGAAGATGGCCCAACTGTCAGGCTGTGTTTTGATTGTTGCAATGCTGAACTTCCACGGTCAGTCATAGTAAACCGACCTCCAGGGCCATAAGTGGCGACATTTATGCAAACGTTGTTCTGCGGAGCTTTTCTTCCTGACCACTTATACCATGGCGAAAATACTGAACCGATGAACGCAATAATTGAAATAGCTTTTCCACTTATCGGGTCGATTCCGTCAATGTACCACCATGCGTAGCCATTTGGGGGAACGTCAATATTGAAGTTTGGTCCTTTGTCATCTCCTCGACTGCTAGCTGGGCGCAAAGCGTTGCCATTGGAACTCCTGCTCCGGGGTGTACTCCGCCTCCCACGAGAAATAGGTTTTGTAGGGAAGTCACGCATTTCGGGCGTTTCAAAGTCGCCAGAAGGCTGTGAGGGCTCCGACCGTAGAGTGACCCGTCCGATGCTGGAAAAAGTTCCTCGAAGTCCTGAGGTGTTGTTAAGTTCTCTCTTTTCAGATTTAATTGAAAGTTCAGGCCAAACATTTCCAGCCGCTTGAATGTTATTTCTTTGCATTTTTCATAATCCTCTGGGGTAGACTTTCTCCTTGAGACTGGTGGAGCGTTTAAAATTATCTCAAAGCGCTCTGTAGTGGGGTATGGTGCATTTTTACCACGATCTTGAGCGCAAATATAAATAGATGGATCAACTGGCATTTTGCCCTTTTTTATGTCATAAAACTCTGAATTTTTTACATCAGAAAAAAAGACATTGTGATGGACTAGATCTGGGCCAGAAACCTTGGCATCAAAGCCCCAAACGTATGCTGATAGACTTCTTTCGCAATCAGCTTCGTTGGGAGCAACTTTTTTCACTTCTTGGCCAAGTCTTCCTAACGCTAATGCTCTTGGGTCTCCATTAAAGATAAACTTGTCAGCCTCATGGCTTATATTTAAATTATCCTTAACGGAAACTAATCTATCATATTTAATATTTAATTCTTTTACCTCGGTGCTATAATGAAAGGATGCACCACGATCGTTGGCCAACTTTTCTAACACACGTGCAAGTTTTTTCATTCCGCCTTTAATAGACCAAACTCCACGTGCTTCAGCTTGCCAAATTAGTGATAGAAGAGCTGGGGATTCTAGTGGTGAGCCTCCAACATAAGTAGAGTATCGACCAAATAGTTGCTGCAGTCGGCTATCTCGAAATTTATAATTAAGTAAACTACTTAGGGTCCTCAATGGATGCATTTTAAAGAGAATTTTGGGGTTATTTAAAACGGCACGATTCATGTCTAGCATTGACGGGTTTGGATTCCGCATGACTGGGATGTCAAAACATGAAAATAAATCTCTCGTATCGTAAAAGTACTTTTCAAATTCTTTTGCGGAGTCGGATCCACTGAAATTAAGTATGGCATCTCGTGATGTTTCAAAGTCGTCATAGAGGTCTAAAGTTTCCCCGTCGGGCCACCAATGTCGGGCTATAATTTTTTGCCTTACCAGTTCAACATGTTCAAAAATATCTTCGCCAACGGACTTAAATAGGTTTTGAAAAACTGGTAAAAGCGTGAGCACCGTGGGACCTATATCAATCTCCCCAGTTTGTCCTGTGATTGTTCTGAGCTTGCCGCCCCCGGTTTGTGCTGTCTCAAAAACCTTTACGTTATAGCCCATGTGAGACAGGCGCAGCGATGCTGCTAGCCCACCAATACCAGCTCCTACGATAATAACTTTTTCTTTATTAGCTATGGGTAACTGATGAAGGGTCATAATTGAATTGTTGACTCGAATAAATAATATGTCCAGTATAATTTACACATATGTAAATAATAATTGTCACTACCGGAGTATTGCTGTGCTAGATAAGAGAATTGAGGCCGCCGTCAGGCGAGGTGTTGGGGTTTTCGGTAAAAAACTTTCTGTGCCGCAGAAACTTGATGATGCAATTCAATACTCAGTATTTCCTGGTGGGGCCAGAATACGGCCGACGATATTGCTCTCAGTAGCAGTGGCCTGTGGCGATGATAATCCCAGCTTAGCTGACGCTTCTGCAGCAGCTTTAGAAATGATACACTGCGCAAGTCTTGTTCATGATGATTTGCCTTGCTTCGACAACGCGGAAACGAGACGTGGGAAACCCTCTGTTCATAATAAATACGGGGAGCCTACTGCTGTGCTCGTAGGTGATAGTCTGATTGCCAATGCTTTCGGAGTAATAGCAAGAGCAGCAGACAAGGACGCGGTAAGGGCAGCAAAATTGATAGCGCTGCTTTCGAAATATACGGGGTTTCCCAAAGGTATTTGCGCTGGTCAGGCATGGGAGGCTGAAATGAGTGTCGACTTGTCGGCGTATCATCAGACAAAAACGGGTGCATTATTTATAGCAGCGACCCAGATGGGGGCGGCAAGTGCGGGTCATGATCCTGAGCCTTGGTTCGAGTTAGGTGCTCGCATAGGGGAAGCATTTCAGGTCGCTGATGATTTATTGGATGTTCTCTGCTCTGAGGACGAAACTGGTAAGCCATCTGGCCAAGATGTAACGAACCAACGGCCAAACGCGGTCAGCGAATATGGTATCAGTGGTGCTAAGCAGAAACTAAGAGATATACTCGGTGGGGCAATTTCGTCTATTCCTTCCTGCCCCGGTGAGGCAAAGCTTGCAGAAATAGTAAAGTTACAATCGAACCGCCTCTTGCCCAAGGAACATATGAAGCCAGTGGCGTGATTGTATGGTAGTTGATAGTCCAGAAAGTGATTTCGTTAAGCGCCCAAAATCCAATTTTTGGATGCGGGCTAAAAACAACTTATTCCGAAGTCAGAAATTTCACAAAATTATTGCTAAGTTACCAATTCTTTCAGGCATAGCAAAGCGTGAAGGTGAAGATATCTTTAAGCTTATGGCCGGCTTTGTTGCGACACAAATCCTTTATGTGTGGGTTCAAACAGGCGCGCTGCAGAAATTAGCGGATAAGCCATATTCTGCCGCGATGTTGTCCTCAGTTTGGGGCTTTGACTTAGAGCGTTCAGAAATTTTATGCCGCGCCGGTGAGGCTATTGGGCTGGTAATCGAGAGGAAGGGTCACTATCGCTTAACGCGAAAGGGAGCGGTCCTTATAGGCTTGCCAGGAGTTGCCGCACTGATAGAACATCACAAAATTCTTTACCAAGATTTGCTTAATCCAGTGGGTTTCTTCAAAGGTGTCGAGGAAACACAGCTTTCAAAATTTTGGCCTTATGTGTTTGGTGGTGGAATGGACCTTAAGTCCTCGGAGGTGGAGAAGTATAGCGATTTAATGAGCGAGTCTCAGCATTTGGTTGCCGCTGACACTCTGGCAGCAGTAAATATACCGTCAGTATGCCGCTTTTTGGACGTTGGTGGTGGTAAAGGTACCTTTGTCAGTGAGCTTAAAAAAATCTATCCTAAGGTTGATGCTGCTGTTTTTGATTTGCCTGGCTCTCATTCTGAGACTTCAGGGCATCGCTGTATCATTGGATCGTTCAAGGAAGATGAACTGCCAGCCGGATACGATATAATTTCACTCGTTCGCATACTTTATGATCATCGTGATGAAACAATTAGGGATTTACTGGGTAAAGCCTATAGTGCGCTTGATAAGGGTGGTCGTTTAATAGTGTCGGAGCCAATGCTTGGCGCTGACCGGCCAACGTTGTGGGGCGATGTATACTTTGCGATGTATACACTTGCGATGAGCACAGGCAAAACTCGATCGCCTGACCAAGTGTCTGAGTTTATAAAGGATGCTGGCTTTTCCAACGTCACGATCCATAAATCTGCACGGCCCTTTATTACAACCGTAATAGAGGCTCGGAAAACTTAAATTGTAAAAAATGTCAAAAAAAATTGACACTTGAGATTGTCAGGTTAAAGTGACACTAGGTTGCGACTCTTTAACGCAGCTCAATGTTAGGGATTTTAAGATGGAGACATCGGCAGTTCTATTGGAGGGTGCTAAGCAACTTTCAATCCAGTCGGTTGGCTTGAAGGAGCCGACTGATGGCGATGTTGTCGTTCAAGTAAGTCATTCTGGAATTTCAACCGGTACTGAAAATTTATTATGGTCTGGTACCATGCCGCCATTTCCGGGTATGGGGTATCCTCTAGTGCCTGGTTATGAGGCCGTTGGTGAAGTTATTCATGCCGAAAAAGGTGCGGCGCTTTCACCTGGTGATTATGTGTTTGTGCCTGGCTCTAATGGATTTAAGGACGCTTTAGGGCTTTTCGGCGGATCAGCCAGACTTCTGGTAACTCCTTGTGATAGAACAATTAAAATCGATCGAAATTTGGGTGAGCAGGGCGCGCTCTTTGCGTTGGCAGCAACGGCACGCCATGCGATTGCTGGAATGGAAGTTAGGTTACCAGATCTTATTATAGGTCATGGCGTTCTTGGGCGGATGTTGGCGCGCCTTACACTTGCTGCTGGTGGCGAGCCTCCCACAGTTTGGGAGATAGACGAAGCTCGCAGAGATGGTGCTGTTGGTTACGAGGTTGTGCATCCGGATATAGACAATCGAAATAATTATCGCGCTATTTTTGATGCGTCGGGGCGTTCTGATCTTTTGGATCAATGGATCCAAAGAGGCCAAAAAGGCGCAGAAATAGTGCTCGCGGGATTCTATAGCGAGAGAATCAATTTTGCTTTTCCTCCAGCTTTTATGAAGGAAATCAAAATAAGAATAGCTGCTGAATGGTCTCAGTCAGATCTTATTGCAGTTCGTGCCTTGGTAGAGAGCGGGGCGCTCTCCTTAGGTGGATTGATTACACACAGATCGTCAGCTGAAGAGGCTGATTTGGCCTACAGAACGGCATTCGAAACAGCTGATTGCATCAAAATGATGCTAGATTGGAGCAATATAAAATGAAAGATGATGTCCCAAACCTGAAGGACTATTCTCAAAGGCTCAGAGATGAGGCGAGTATGGATCTTGCGGATATACAATCTGACGGTGAGGCGAAAGAGCCCACAAAGCATACCCAAATCATAGCAATTTACGGCAAGGGTGGTATTGGAAAGTCTTTCACACTAGCAAATCTTTCCCACATGATGGCAGAAATGGGGAAGAGGGTGCTGCTCATAGGTTGTGACCCCAAATCTGATACTACAAGTCTATTGTTTGGTGGTAAGGCTTGTCCCACAATCATTGAGACTTCCACCAAGAAGAAGCTGGCTGGTGAAGAAGTAAAAATTGGTGATGTATGCTTCAAGCGTGGTGGCGTGTTTGCTATGGAGCTTGGTGGTCCTGAGGTCGGAAGAGGCTGTGGTGGAAGAGGTATAATTCATGGTTTTGAGCTACTTGAGAAATTAGGTTTTCATGACTGGGATTTTGACTATGTTCTCCTAGACTTTTTGGGTGATGTAGTTTGTGGAGGTTTTGGACTTCCTATTGCACGAGATATGGCTCAGAAAGTAATTCTTGTCGGTTCGAATGACTTACAGTCTCTTTATGTTGCAAATAATGTATGCTCCGCCGTTGAGTATTTCCGGAAGCTGGGGGGTAATGTTGGTGTTGCCGGTCTTGTTATTAACAAAGATGATGGGACTGGAGAAGCTGCTGCATTTGCTAAAGCTGCAGACATACCAGTATTAGCTTCAATACCTCAAGATGATGATCTGAGAAAAAAATCTGCAAATTATCAAATTGTTGGAACGGCCAATGGACAGTGGGGAGATTTATTTACGCAGCTTGCAGAAGCTGTCGCGGGTGCACCGCCAGTTAGGCCCAAACCTTTAGATCAGGACGGTTTGCTTAATCTTTTTGATAGCAAAGATACTGGTGGTGATTTTGTCTTGGTGCCCGCGACTGATGTCGATATGCGCGGAAAAAACGCGCAACCGAAAAAGTCTCTAGAGGTTATGTACGACGAGGCATGAAGTGAGCAAAGAAGTAACATATGACACCGCTGCCGATGCTGAAGTGATAAAAGGGCATCCTGCAGAGAATGCGGGAGAAGGGTTGCCTCAATCTGATTTTACAGCGGATCAATCCCTGGGTTGCCACTCTGGAAACACTATGGCTGAAGCTGCTGCTAATAATCAGAATAGTGAAATTTTAGAGAAATATGCGGAAGACTATCCTTTAGGTCCTCACGATAAGCCGCAATCCATGTGTCCTGCATTTGGTTCCTTAAGGGTTGGCTTGCGGATGCGTCGTGTCGCTACTGTGCTATCAGGGTCTGCTTGCTGCGTTTACGGCTTAAGCTTTGTTAGCCACTTCTACGGTGCTAGGCGGTCAGTAGGTTACGTTCCATTTAACTCTGAGACATTGGTAACAGGTAAGCTTTTTGAAGATATACGTGACGCCGTTCACGAACTTGCAGACCCAGATCATTACGATGCAGTTGTCGTAACAAACCTATGTGTCCCTACTGCTAGTGGGGTTCCTCTAAGACTGCTGCCAAATGAAATAAACGGTGTCCGAATTATAGGTATTGATGTTCCAGGCTTTGGGGTTCCAACTCATGCCGAAGCTAAAGATATACTTGCGGGCGCTATGTTGAATTTTGCTCGTCAGGAAGTAGAGGCTGGGCCGGTTCAAGCTCCTGACGGGGGTAAAAATGATAGGCCAAGTATTGCTATACTTGGTGAAATGTTTCCTGCAGATCCAATGGTTTTAGGAGCAATGATTGAGCCACTAGGCTTGGCGACAGGTCCTGTTTTGCCTGCCAGAGAGTGGCGCGAATTGTATGCAGCTCTGGATTGTCAAGTTGTTGCAGCGATACATCCATTTTATACAGCAACGCTGAGAGAATTTGATGCTGCTGGTCGTCAAGCGGTTGGAAGTGCTCCAGTCGGGTATGATGGAACCGCGAATTGGCTTTCTAGCATAGGAGAAGCATTTGGAGTGCCCTCTAAGCAAGTAGCTAAAGCGCAAAATATGTTTCTTCCATCAATAAGAGAAGCACTAAAAAATAATCCAATAAATGGAAAAATCACGCTCTCTGGGTACGAGGGAAGTGAGCTTTTAGTTGCTAGATTGCTTATTGATAGTGGAGCTGAGGTTCCTTATGTCGGAACGGCTTGTCCCAAAACAGAAATGTCGGCGTCTGACGCTGCGTGGCTTAATGAAAAAGGAACAGTAGTTAAGTTCCGGGCTTCATTGGAGGATGATCTGGCAGCAATTGATGCATTTGATCCCGATCTAGCAATAGGCACGACTCCAGTCGTTCAACATGCTAAAGAGCAGGGTAGACCCGGTCTGTACTTCACAAACCTAGTATCCGCACGACCTTTGATGGGTGCGGCTGGTGCGGGAAGTTTGGCACAAGTTATCAACGCTGCAATATCAAATCGTAAAAGAATGGCCAATTTAAAAGGCTTCTTTGAAGGAGTTGGCTCTGAAGATACCGCAGGGGTTTGGGAAGGTAGTCCAAATCTTCGCCCAGACTTTCGAGCTCAGCATCAGAAAAAATTAGATAAGGCTGCTCGTGCTGCCAAAGCGCAGGAGATGATCTGATGTTGATCCAAGATCATGATCGTGCCGGTGGATATTGGGGGGCTGTATATGCCTTTTGTGCTGTGAAAGGTCTTCAGGTAGTAATTGATGGTCCGGTTGGTTGTGAGAATCTGCCAGTAACATCTGTGCTTCATTACACTGACGGGTTGCCCCCGCATGAGCTGCCTATTGTCGTAACTGGCCTTGGTGAGGAAGAATTGGGCAGGGATGGTACAGAGGGGGCCATGAAAAGGGCTTGGGGTGCTTTAGATCCTGCGTTGCCCGCCGTTGTTGTCACCGGTTCAATAGCTGAAATGATTGGTGGAGGTGTTACCCCGCAAGGAACTTCAATACAGAGATTTCTACCGCGAACTATTGATGAAGACCAGTGGGAGTCAGCGGATCGTGCAATGACTTGGATTTTTACTGAGTTTGGGATGACTAAAGGCAGAATGCCACCGGAAAAGAAGCGTGAAGAAAACTCTAAACCGCGGGTAAATATTTTGGGTCCAATGTACGGCACGTTCAACATGCCAAGTGACTTGCAAGAAATTCGGCGTCTTGTGGAGGGAATAGGGGCTGAAGTGAATATGGTTATGCCCTTAGGAGCCCATCTGGCTGAAATGCGCAATCTTGTAAACGCTGATGTTAATATCTGTATGTATCGTGAATTCGGACGAGGCTTAAGTGAACTGCTTGGTAAGCCATATTTACAGGCGCCAATTGGAGTTGATAGCACTACGAAATTCCTTAGATCCTTGGGAGAGCTTTTAGAATTAGATCCTGAGTCGTTCATTGAAAAAGAGAAGCACTCCACCATTAAGCCCGTATGGGACCTTTGGCGTTCTGTGACACAGGATTTTTTTGGTACAGCCGAATTTGGAATTGTGGCAAATGAAACTTACGCTCGAGGTCTCAGGAACTATTTGGAAAATGACCTTGGATTTCCTTGTGTATTTTCAGTTGCCAGGGTTGCTGGTAAAAAGACAAACAATCAAGAGGTTAGATCATTAATTGAGCAAAAAAGACCATTGATTGTTTTTGGCTCAATTAATGAAAAAATGTATTTGGCAGAGCTAAAAAATGGACATGGTCCCCAACCTGCCTTCATACCTGCCTCTTTTCCTGGTGCTGCAATTAGGCGGTCTACTGGCACGCCAATGATGGGATATGCTGGTGCAACCTATGTACTTCAAGAGCTATGTAATGGTTTATTTGATGCATTATTCCACATTCTGCCCCTTGCCAGTGATATGGATGCGGCTGAAGCTACTCCAACAAATCTGAAACGAGATTTGCCTTGGGATGCTCAGGCTCAGGCTGAATTAGACCGTATAGTGTCAACACATCCGATTTTAACAAGAATTTCGGCAGCGAAAAGACTGCGAGATGCAGTCGAAATAGCGACCCTCAATGCTGGTCACGACCATGTGACTGTCGAAACGGTAATGGCTCTTGATGGATCAAGTGCTACACAAAAGAAAGGAGCTTAGAACATTGACAGATGTTTCTTCATCCACTCGAAAGTTTAGAGCGAAGCCACGCCGCTCTCTCGAGTTTACGATTTATTTTAGTATAATTTTTATGCTCGCAATCCCATTTGCCACAGCAATTTGGATTGCGGAGGTGTTCCGAAAAAAATCTATATTTGTGGATGGCCCACTAGCTCGGTCAAGAGCTGAGGCTGATCGGATCACGCCAGTAATTTTCTCGGCCTGATGTTTAAGGTTGAGGATCAATATCTGCTCTGCCGTATCGGTGGAACAGGACCCCGAAGGAGGCATAAGCCTCTGGAGGGACCCGGCCGCAGGGGTGCTGTGGCGTCAGCAAATTATTTCCGGAGGAAATGTCATGGCTGATAAAAACGACTTGTCATTTACAGGTCTAACCGACGAACAGGCGCAGGAGTTGCATTCTGTTTATTTGAGCGGGATGTGGTTATTCGTAACTGCATGCATTATTGCTCATATAGCAACTTACATCTACCGCCCTTGGTTCGCATTCTAGGGAGGATTGATTTATGGCTAAATTCTATAAAATCTGGCTCGTTTTCGATCCACGCCGCGTGTTTGTAGCACAAGGTGTTTTCCTATTCTTGCTAGCAGCAATGATACATCTTGTTCTGCTAAGCACAGAGCATTTCAATTGGTTTGAGTCAGCAGCTGCAGCAGCAGCTGGTGGTTAAGCAGTTGGTTTGCAAGAGGTGAACTAAAAAATAATGCTACGGGCAGATGGTATATACATTTGGCCGTGGCTACTAAATTATAACTATCGGCTTTCGTTTCTAGTAAACGGACCGAAGAAAGCGGAGAGAAGAGATGGCATTGCTCAGCTTCGAGAGGAAGTATCGCGTCCGTGGAGGGACGTTGATAGGCGGTAATCTGTTCGACTTTTGGGTGGGGCCTTTTTATGTAGGCTTCTTTGGAGTTTCGACAGCATTTTTCGCCCTTTTGGGGACTGTTTTGATTTTTTGGGGTGCGAGCCAACAAGGTACGTTTAATCCCTGGTTAATCAATATAGCGCCCCCAGATTTAAGTTATGGATTAGGTATGGCACCTCTACTGGAAGGTGGGCTGTGGCAGATAATAACTATTTGTGCAACCGCAGCTTTCATTAGTTGGGCGCTGCGAGAAGTGGAAATTTGTCGCAAGCTAGGTATTGGATATCATGTTCCTATCGCCTTTGGTTTTGCGATTTTAGCCTATGTTACATTGGTCATATTCCGACCACTATTGATGGGTGCATGGGGCCATGGGTTTCCATATGGGATTTTCAGTCATTTAGACTGGGTAAGTAACGTTGGGTATGCATATTTGCATTTCCATTACAATCCTGCACACATGCTCGCAGTTACTTTATTTTTCACAACAACCTTGGCCTTGGCTTTACATGGAGCACTGGTCTTAAGTGCGGCGAATCCTGAAAAAGGAGAAGAAGCAATGGGTCCGGATAATGAGGACACATTCTTCCGTGACTTTATAGGTTATTCGATTGGTACTCTAGGTATTCACAGACTAGGTTTCTTGCTTGCAATAAATGCGGTTTTTTGGTCCGCGGTTTGCATCATAATTTCTGGACCTGTTTGGACTAAAGGTTGGCCAGAATGGTGGAATTGGTGGTTAGAATTACCAATTTGGCCTAGTCAGATGGGGATGTGAAAATGATTGAGTATCAAAATATTTTTACCCAAGTTCAGGTGCGTGGCCCTGTAGAAATGGGTGTTGATAACGAAAACAATATGGCGGCTGAGAGAGGCGGCACACCTTGGTTTTCACGTTTAGCTGGATGGATTGGGAATGCACAGATAGGACCAGTTTTTCTTGGTTGGACAGGTGTTGTTGCTCTTTCCACAGGTCTGCTATGGTTTGTAATTGTAGGGCTCAACATGTTAGCCCAAGTTGGTTGGTCTATCCCAGAGTTTCTTCGTCAAGGGTTTTGGCTAGCGCTGGATCCTCCAGGGCCAGAATGGGGACTTCGTATGCCGCCGCTTAATGAAGGAGGATGGTATATAATCAGCTCATTTTTCCTCTTAGTTTCTGTAATGTCGTGGTGGCTAAGAAGCTATCTTTTGGCTCAGCAGCACAAAATGGGAAAACATGTAGCATGGGCATTCTTGGCTGCGATATGGTTATTTTTAGTTTTGGGCTTGTTCAGACCGTTTCTGATGGGAAGTTGGTCTGAGGCTGTTCCATATGGCATCTTTCCACACTTGGATTGGACAACTGCATTTTCCATAAGATACGGCAACTTGTATTATAACCCATTCCATTGTCTGTCCATCGTATTCCTTTACGGGTCTGTTCTTCTATTCGCGATGCATGGTGCGACGATTTTAGCAACAACGCGATTTGGTGGAGACCGTGAGCTGGAACAAATTTATGACAGAGGAACGGCTTCCGAACGAGCTGCATTGTTCTGGCGCTGGACAATGGGTTTCAATGCTACAATGGAAGGTATCCATAGATGGGCTTGGTGGTTTGCCGTTCTGACCCCAATAACTGGAGGAATTGGTATTCTTCTAACGGGAACAGTTGTTGATAACTGGTTCATATGGGCTCAAGAGCACTACTTTGCTCCAATGTATGATGGTTCATACGGTTACGAAAGTTACGGGTCGTATGAGGCCTTTATAGGTCAGGAGAATTAAGATGTTACCAAAATGGTTTAATGTATGGAATCGAGAAAACCCTACAAATATCTTTGGCCCTGGTATCTTGGTTGGAGCTGTGGGTGGAGCTGTATTTCTCGGCATCCTTATTATTACTTGGGGTCAGCCGTATGCTACAGATAGCCTTCAAACCGGACCTCGTGGAACAGGAATGTCTGTCACAGAGTTCAAAAGTGATTTAGCTACACCTGATCCTGATATCGCCAGTTTGATGGAAGATGAACCCTACATACCTGATGGATCTGAGCCATTGGCAAAAGATATTTACCAGAATGTACAGGTGCTTGGAGATCTAACTGAGGATAATTTCAATCGCTTGATGGCCGCCATGACAAATTGGGTATCTCCAGATCAGGGATGTGCTTATTGCCATGGTGAAGGTGATTTGGAGACTTATGGTGACGATGCGCTATACACAAAAGTTGTTTCTCGTCGAATGATCCAAATGACCCAAAACATCAATGAGAATTGGGATGGACATGTAAATGCTAATAAACAAGTAGGCGTTACATGTATGACCTGTCACAGAGGTCAGAATGTTCCGAGTGAAATTTGGTTTAAGATAACTCCTGTCAATGAGGCAACTGCTGGATGGCCTTCAGTACAGAATAGAGCTACTTCTTTGAGCCAATTCACATCTCTGCCGTCAGATGCGTTGGAGGCGTACCTTCTAAATTATGAGCAAATAAATGTTCATGATTTGGAGTCTAGAGTAGAAAATCAGCCAGGAGATCCTTTAATTCAGCAAACGGAGCGTACGTACTCGCTGATGAATTATTTCTCTAATTCGCTTGGGAAAAATTGTGTGCTTTGTCACAACAGCCGTGCGTTTTATGATACAGAGCAGGTAACTCCACAGTGGGGCATCTCTTCATTGGGAATTTCGATGGTCCAAGAAATGAACAATGATTATCTTGTTCCTTTAGCTGATGTTTACCCGGAAAATCGACTTGGACCTGTGCACGGTGATGCACCCAAAGCGGCGTGTAAAACATGTCACAAGGGGTATCAGCAGCCTTTACAAGGTTCCAATGTAATCCAGTACTGGCCTGAATTGGCTACGACTGGAGCTCCGGTGTACGAATGATGGGATTGGCGCAAATAATTGTTAATTGTCGAAGCCTTTTTTTGACTTTTGTCAGTTGCGCCAATCTCAGATGCCAGATTTGGCCTATTGTCCCATAGGCCAAATTCGGGGTTTCCACACCCCGGTTCCCTTCCTGTTGGCTACAGGAAACTGGCGTCGCACTTGCCCAATACAGGTGCGGCGCCTTTTAAATTAATTTAAGGATACAGAAATGTCTTTTCCGTTTGAACTGCCAATTTTGGACAAAGTTTCCGGTCCGGAAGATCTTAGAAAGCTGAGTGATGCTGATTTAGATCAAGTTGCCAAAGAACTCCGTAATGAAGTCATTGAGGTTGTTTCTCAAACGGGTGGGCATTTAGGTTCCTCTCTTGGCGTTGTAGAGTTAACTGTTGCATTACACGCCATATTTAAAACTCCACTAGATAAGTTAATATGGGATGTTGGTCATCAGTGTTACCCGCATAAAATCATTACCGGACGCAGGAAGCGCATGATGGGTTTGAGACAGAAGGACGGTGTCAGTGGTTTTACCAAAAGGAGTGAAAGCGAATATGACCCTTTTGGAGCCGCACATAGTTCAACGTCTATTTCAGCTGCGTTGGGCTTTACAATGGGCCGAGAGCTTGGCCAGACAGTTGGTGACTGCATAGCTGTAATAGGTGACGGATCAATTTCTGCCGGCATGGCCTATGAGGCGATGAATAACGCGGGTGCAGAAAATAAAAGATTATTCGTAATTTTAAATGATAATGAAATGTCGATCGCTCCACCAGTTGGCGCGATGTCTAGTTATCTGTCAGGATTATATGGCAACTCTGCCTTTCACAAATTGAAAACGCTTGCAGAAGAAGTTGAAGTTCATTTGCCATGGGCAATGCGCGATGGAGCGCGTAGAGCGAGGCAAATTGTAACTGGTATGCATGGGCAGGCGACTTTGTTTGAGGAGCTAGGCTTTGATTATTTAGGGCCAATCGACGGCCATAATATGCCTCAATTATTATCCGTTCTTCGAGCCGCGAAAGCACGAGCCACCGGACCAGTTCTAATTCACGTTTGCACAAAGAAGGGCTGCGGATATGCACCAGCTGAAAACTCTAGTGATAAATATCATGGAGTGTCAAAATTTGACATAGCAACAGGGCTTCAATCAAAGACACCTGCTAATGCGCCGAGTTACACAAGCATATTTGGACAAGCTCTTACCATTGAGGCAGAGGCAGATCCCAGGATTGTAGCCGTTACTGCGGCAATGCCATCTGGTACAGGTGTGAATGCTATGGCGAAAGTTTTTCCGAAGCGTGTTTTTGATGTTGGGATCGCTGAACAGCATGGCGTAACTTTTGCTGCCGGTATGGCTGCAAGTGGACTTAAGCCATTTTGTGCTATTTACTCCACATTCCTTCAAAGAGGTTATGATCAGATAGTACACGATGTAGCGCTGCAAAATTTACCGGTACGCTTTGCAATTGATCGAGCGGGGTTAGTGGGCGCAGATGGAGCAACACATGCGGGCGCATTCGATGTTGCTTACCTTTCAAACTTACCAAACTTTGTTGTGATGGCTGCCGCAGATGAAGCCGAATTAATGCACATGGTGCGAACAGCTGCCGAATATGACGCTGGGCCAATTTCCTTTCGATATCCGAGAGGAAATGGTTTGGGCGTTGAATTGCCGAAGCGTGGGGAAGTCCTTGAAATAGGAAAAGGTAGAATTATCCAAGATGGTTCAGATATCGCTATTCTCTCATTTGGAGCACATCTATCTGTTGTTCAAGAAGCAGCTGTCGCTTTAAAGAACAAGGGAATTTCAGTCACGATTGCTGACGCTCGTTTTGCAAAACCACTTGATACAGCTTTAATTGATGAGTTGGTAAATAATCATTCTGCCATTTTGACGGTTGAACAGGGATCTGTGGGTGGCTTTAGTAGTTTGGTACTTCATTATTTGATGCAGTCAGGCCAGTTACGTCATGGGATCAATATAGACAGTATGGTCCTGCCAGATCGTTTCATTGATCAAGCTAGCCCGGCTGAAATGTACAGTGATGCCGGTATGAGTGAGGGGCATGTGATCGATCGTTGCACAAAGTTATTGCATAAAGGCTCAAGTATACCATCTAATCATTTAGATGCGGTAAATCTTCAAAGTTCTTAAAGCCCTTTGAATTTTTAATCTGTTAATAAAAATTATTTGCAAATTTTTTTTATATGCATAGTTAGATCAATGGTGTAAACTTTTGGGTCCAATATATGGAATTTGCAAAAAGCCAAAAATATATTTCTGAATTCATAGGATCATTTTTTCTTGTATTAACGGTTGTCGGTTCTGGAATTATGGCCGATAGATTGTCCGAGGATGATGGAATTACACTACTAGGCAATGCAATACCCACTGGCCTAACGTTGGTAGTTATAATTTCAATTTTTGGACCAATTTCTGGTGCTCACTTTAACCCTGCAGTTTCCCTTATATTTTGGTTAAAGAAAATAATTTCGTTATCGGACTTGGTAGCATATGTTTTATTTCAAATAATTGGCGCAATTTTTGGATGTCTCGCTGCAAATATTATTTTTGAACTGCCTATTATAACGATTTCTACGAATGTTAGGCATGATCTTTCTCAATTTTTATCTGAAATATTGGCAACTTTTGGATTAGTTTTAGTAATTTTTCTTGCGCGTGAAGTTGCAAGGTTAAATATTCCAGTTCTTGTTGGTTCATATATAGCCTCTGCTTACTGGTTTACCTCTTCAACCAGTTTTGCAAACCCAGCAGTAACCATTGCCAGACAGTTCTCTGATACGTTTACAGGAATTTCTCCCTCTGGTATTCCTTCGTTTGTCTTGGCTCAGATTTTTGGAGCAATTTTGGGGTATATTGTTGTTCGATGGCTTTTCCGTGGCGTGTAATTAAAAAAATCACAAGAATCATATTGAATGCCTTAATTCCGTAAAAAAAAGGGGATCTGATAACTAGTCAATTTTTATATCAGTTTTCAGCAACTTGACTGTGATTGTTTGAATAGTTTAAAAAACTGTGCTTGATTTTTATGGGTCATTTATTGAAGTTTGTGATATATGTTTCCACAAGTATTGCGTAATTTTGAGTTAAATTGATGAAGTATGAAATATTAGATAAAGAGGAACTTGACGCCAGTGTTGGATTTTATCAGGCCTATTTTTATGGAAATGGCGAGCGTTCTTTACTTTTGAGTCATCTAGAGACCTGGCCCTCACACGCAAATTGGCTTGTTGCAGAGATTTTATTTTTTCTAAAAAATCATGATCAAGATAGTCGCTGGCCAAACGGTGGAATTGGATACGATATTAGAGACGATCAAATATGGATGTACTTTACAACCGGCATTGATGAAAATAATACCTATTACGATGAGTATACTGAGGAAAACTATCCAGATCGAGTTACGGATATAGCAAACTTTATGAATATTGACCCATTTTTAATCGAAGTCATTATAAATTATAAAATGCAACAGACATAATTTTTGGAATTTCCAATATTAATTTTAGAAGTTGGCTTTAGCTAACATTAGTTATACCGTCGCTTGATGCGTGATTTTATACCAGTAAATAATCGTAAAGCCGGGCTAATTATGGTTTTGGCGATGTTTATTATTGGCTTCATAGATAATTATATCGTCGTTATCGCTGAAACCGCAAGTTTATGGCAGTTTCAAATAATGAGAGCAGGGCTGGCTATGCCTATACTGATAATTATTTCTGCTTTTGGGATGGGTAGGCTTAGGCCAGTAAGATGGTGGGCGGTATATTTTCGCAGTTTTTTAACAGCATTGTCCATGCTTTTTTACTTTGGAAGCCTTGCATTTGTTCCATTTTCTGACGCTTTGGCTGGTTTATTCACAGCTCCGATTTTTGTGCTCTTGATTAGTGCATTTTTCTTAAAACAGGCGATTGGATCAATAAGAGTAATTGCAGTCATAATTGGCTTTTTGGGGATTTTATTGGTGTTGGGTAATACTACTGAGGAGTTTAGCTACATTAGTTTATTACCTGCTATTGGGGGTTTTTTTTATGCCTGTGGATCGATCGCTACAAGGCAGCTATGCATGGGCGAGACAACACTATCCATGCTTGCTGCTCTCCTAGTTATTCAAGCATTTATAGGTTTTGTAGCAATCTTTTGTTTGTCAACATTTGGATTTGATGCCCCTCCGGGTGCTGATGGTTTTATCTTAAGAACATGGGTTTGGGAAATGTCCCCTTTTATTTGGTGGGTAGTTTTACAAGCAGTAGGAGCAACCGTTGGTGTTGGGTTAATATTCAGGGCTTATCAGATAGGTGATGCTTCATATGTATCAATTTATGAATATTCTGTATTTATTTTTGGTCCTGCGTTCGCTTGGGTGTTAGTGGATCAACCAATAGCCAAATTACAAGTAATGGGTATACTCTGTATTACTTTCGCTGGTGTCATGATTGCACTACGTTCAGGTTCGACATCATGAAAAAAATAGGTGTATAATTCCAAAGTATAAACCCACAAACTGAGTAGTTTATTGAGGAAAAAATGACAAAGAAACGCAGAAGCAGCTTATGGTATGGAAACAAAGATCGCGATGGTTTCATCCATAGGTCTTGGATGAAAAACCAAGGTTTTCCAGACCACGCTTTTGATGGCAGGCCAATAATTGGTATTTGTAATACTTGGTCTGAATTGACGCCATGCAACTCGAGTTTAAGAGATCTTGCCGAAGGAGTGAAACGGGGTGTCTGGGAAGCTGGAGGTTTCCCAGTCGAGTTTCCGGTTATGTCGTTGGGTGAGACACAAATGAAGCCGACGGCTATGCTATTTCGTAATCTTTTAGCAATGGATGTAGAGGAAAGTATAAGAGCTTATGGTATTGACGGTGTCGTTCTTTTGGGCGGATGTGATAAGACAACTCCAGGTCAACTAATGGGCGCTGCTTCCGTTGATATTCCAACGATTGTCGTCAGTTCTGGCCCGATGCTCAACGGCAAATGGCAAGGAAAAGATATAGGTTCTGGTACTGATGTATGGAAATTTTCCGAAGCCGTACGTGCTGGAGACATGTCACTATCTGAGTTTATGGCCGCAGAAAGTGGTATGAGTAGATCCAAGGGGGTTTGTATGACGATGGGTACCGCTTCTACAATGTCTAGCTTGGTGGAGGCTATGGGACTTAGTCTTCCTGCCAACGGTGCGCTCCCAGCCGTCGATGCTCGCCGCATGGCATTAGCTCACCTAAGTGGAAAGCGTATCGTAGAAATGGTTGATGAGGATTTAAAGCCGTCAGAAATTCTGACCAGAGATGCTTTTATTAACGCGATAATTACTAATGCAGCAGTAGGCGGATCATCAAATGCAGTAGTTCATTTATTGGCAATAGC
>LULK01000041.1_pt1 | contig 43201 bp, 44 predicted proteins | sample 728181 | NCBI WGS metagenome assembly LULK01 (sample SAMN03860291, study PRJNA289734) | marine metagenome | biome: seawater column; feature: ocean; material: water; isolation source: Red Sea water column Station 169 - depth 10m | place: Saudi Arabia: Red Sea | collected 2011-10-15 | depth 10 m | reverse complement strand
AGTTGAAGCATTAAGAGGATAATTATTATGAGTGATAAAGATTACAAAGTAGCTGATATGGAATTAGCAGATTGGGGAAGAAAAGAGATAGTTATAGCCCAGTCTGAGATGCCTGCCTTAATGAAACTTAGAGAAAGATATGGAAATGAGCAGCCTCTCAAGGGCGCTAAAATTCTTGGGTGTATCCATATGACTATACAGACGGCAGTTTTGATAGAAACCTTAACCGCACTGGGTGCAGAAGTAAGATGGTCTGGATGTAACATTTTTTCTACTCAAGATCATGCGGCAGCAGCGATAGCTGAATCAGGTGTGCCAGTATTTGCCTGGAAAGGTCAAACCGAAGAAGAGTTTAACTGGTGCATAGAACAAACAATTTTGTCTGATGGAAAACCTTGGGATGCAAATATGATTCTTGATGATGGAGGTGACCTAACTGCCATGGCACATAATAAATATCCTGAAATTCTTGAAAATATCCATGGCATTACAGAGGAGACAACTACTGGCGTCTTAAGACTTAATGAGATGATCGAAAAAGGCGAGCTTAAAGTTCCAGCAATCAATGTGAATGACTCAGTAACCAAATCAAAGGCTGACAATAAATATGGTACAAGGCATAGCTTAAATGATGGTATAAAAAGAGGAACAGATATGTTTCTTGCTGGTAGAAAAGCCCTGGTAATTGGATATGGCGATGTAGGTAAAGGATCTGCACAAAGTCTTAAACAAGAAGGGATGGTGGTTAGAGTCACTGAAATAGATCCAATTTGTGCCATGCAAGCTTGTATGGATGGTTATGAGGTTGTTTCACCTTACATAGATGGTGTTAATAATGACTCTGAAGATTCAATAAATAAAGCTCTATTGGAAGATACTGATCTAATTGTCACAACAACTGGTAACTACAAAGTTTGTGATAAACATATGCTGAAAGCTTTGAAAAATGGAGCAGTGGTTTGCAACATAGGTCATTTTGATACTGAGATAGATACACAATACATGCGCGATGAATGGCAGTGGGAAGAGGTAAAACCGCAAGTTCATAAGATCTTTAGAGATACTAAAGCTGGAGAAATGCCTGATATGGATAGCGAAGACTACATTATCCTTCTGTCAGAAGGACGACTTGTGAACCTAGGCAATGCAACAGGGCACCCGTCAAGAATCATGGATGGCTCTTTTGCAAATCAAGTACTTGCTCAAATGTATTTATACGAAAAGAAATTTGCTCAAATTAATGATGAAGATAAGAAACAAGAGCTTATCCGGGTTGAAGTATTACCTAAGAAACTGGATGAAGAGGTAGCTTCTTATATGGTAGAGGGATTTGGCGGAGTCATGACTAAACTATCTTCTGATCAAGCCGAATATATCAATGTACCCGAAGAGGGGCCCTTCAAGTCAGAAATATATAAATACTGATCTGATTATTCAAAGTTAAAACTCGAAATGTTTAGTTTTGGAGTTTTCTCCGCTTTATACTAAGCATTACATATTAGTGATGCACAGTTAGTAAACTGAAAAAATAATGTTATGGCAAAAAAAGAAAAAGAAATAAATCCTCTATGGGGAGGTAGATTTAAATCTGGGACTGATGATCTCGCTCAGTCATTTTCTGCATCTATTGATATTGACAAAAGACTCTTTGAAGTCGATATCCTAGGTTCAATTGCATATGCCGAGATACTAAATATGGCGAATTTAATAAATTCCTCTGAACTTAAAAAAATAAAAAAAGGTCTCAATAAGATTTTAGATGAGATAAAGCGCGATAAATTTGATTGGGATTCAAGCCTAGAGGATGTACATATGAATATTGAGGCAAAGCTTTTAAAAATTGCTGGTACAGCCGCAAAAAAAATTCATACAGGCAGATCTAGAAATGATCAAGTAGCAACAGACTTAAGGCTATTTCTAAAGAACCAAATAGACGAGATCCTAAATTTAACTATCTTACTTCAAAAGTCTTTATTAAAAAAAGCTGACGAAAATACCGATACTTTGATGCCTGGTCTAACTCATCTTCAAATTGCACAGCCTGTGACTTTTGGGCATCACCTAATGGCCTGGTTCGAAATGCTGTCCAGAGATTATTCGAGGTTAGAAGATGCAAAAAAAAGAATGGATGTCATGCCATTAGGTTCAGCTGCGTTATCTGGAACAAGATTCAATATAGATAGAAAGTTTCTTGCTAAGAAGCTGGGCTTTAGAGAGATAAGTAGAAATTCAATGGATGCAGTGAGTGACAGAGACTTTGTTCTGGAGTTAGCTTCTTCTTTATCAATAGTAGGAATTCATCTTTCAAGAATTTGTGAGGAAATAATAATCTGGTCTTCAAGCCAATATAATTATATCTATTTATCTGACGAAGTTTGTACGGGCTCTTCGATAATGCCTCAAAAAAAGAATCCTGATATGGCAGAACTGATTAGAGGAGGTGCCTCCAAAACTATTGCTAATCTTATGGGGCTTCTGTCATTGATGAAAAATCTTCCATTAACTTATAACAGAGATTTACAAGACGATAAGGAATACATTTTCAGTAGTATTGATTTCACCAAAGATAGTCTTAAATTGCTATCACTAATAATTGACGGGATGCAGCCTAATATTGAACAAATGAAAAGTGATTGTTTTACTGGTCAAATAACTGCAACTGATTTAGCAGACTACCTGGTTGAAAAAGGTATTGCATTTAGAAAGGCGCATGAAATAGTTGGTAAGATTGTTGCTCATGCAGAAAAGAAGAAGGTTCAAATCTTTGAATTGGAAATTTCTGATTTAAGAAAATTTTCTAAAATTATAAACGAAGATGTTGCAAATTACCTGGATCCTCAGAAAACAATTTTATCCAGAAAACAGGTAGGTGGTACGGCGCCCTCGCAAGTTAAAAAAGAAATAAAAATAGCCAAGAAAGAATTAATCAGGAAGCAATCATGAACATTTGCATGAGAATCTTACTATTATTGTTTATTTTTAACTTGTCTTCCTGTGGCAATAAAGTTCCTTTAAGGTTACCTGATAATCCTGAAACTTTTTTTTCAAACTATGAAAGAAATTGAAGGACAACTTTGGATTGAAAATATCCCTGTTATTAATCTAGCAAGAGAATATGGTTCTCCCATATTTATCTATTCTGCAGAGCAAATTAAAAGGAACTTTGGGAAGTATCAAAGTGAAGTTGGCAGAAATGATTTGATTTGTTATGCAGTAAAAGCGAATTCTAATCTTCACATTCTAAAATTATTATCTGAACTTGGCTCTGGATTTGATGTTGTTTCTGGAAATGAGCTCAAACGATGTCTCAAGGCAGGTGCAGATAAAAATAAAATTGTGTTTTCTGGCGTAGCGAAGTCAAATGAGGAAATAAAATTAGCGGTAGAAAACGAAATCCTCTCTATCAATATAGAGTCATATGGTGAGTTCGAGAGAATAGCAAAAATTTCTGAACAACTTAATAAATCTGTAAATTGTGCATTAAGAGTTAACCCTGATATAGCCATTGGCTCTCATAAATACATTGAAACGGGATCAAAAACTTCAAAATTTGGTTTAGATAGTGAAGCAGTTAAAAAAATATCAGACGAAGCGAGGGATAATAAACTCGTAAATATAGCTTCTGTTGCATGTCACATAGGCTCTCAGATTTCTGATGAAAATCTAATTCTGAAAAGCTTGGATGTAATATGTGAAATTGCAGATAATCTTTCATTAAATGGGCATGCCATTAAATTTTTAGATATTGGTGGTGGCCTTGGTATCCAATACAAAGACGAAAAAGAAGGAGATCCAGGAATTTTAATGGCAGGAGTAAAAAATAGATTAGAAGGTAAGGAGTATAAGATAATTCTAGAGCCTGGTAGATCAATCATTGGTTCTGCTGGAATTCTTGTTACAAGGATAGAATACATAAAAAATGCAGGTGGGAAAAAATTTGCAATTATTGATGCAGGTATGAATGATTTAATTAGGCCTTCGTTATATGAAGCCTGGCATGAGGTAAAAGAATTAGAAAATAGAGAAATATCATCTGATACTTACGATTTAGCTGGTCCAGTTTGTGAGACTGGGGATATACTTGCCAAAGGCCGGAATCTGAAAATTTTGCCAAATGACTTTGTTGCTTTCATGGATGTAGGTGCCTATGGTTCTGTTATGAGCTCAAACTATAACTCTAGACTTAAGCCTATGGAGTTACTTGTGACTGGTGATGAAATTGAAGTCATAAGAAGAAAAGAAACATTTGAAGATCTCATAGCTTTAGAATCATAATCAGTCATGTCAATAGACTTATACATTTACTCAGGGCTTGGGAATATCATTGCCATTATTGATTCTTTAAGAAATGATATTTCTATCAATTCAGAAGATGTACTTAAAATATATCAAAATCACAAAATAGATTTTGATCAACTGATATTGGTATTGCCTCCAGAAGAGCCAAAAAATGATTTCGACGCAAAAATATACAACAACGATGGTTCTATTGCGTCAAATTGCATCAATGGCGCAAGGTGTGTTTCTAAATTTTTAGAAGATCACTCTTTATGTGCTTCAAAGAAGGTTAAAGTTAAAACTGATGGAGGTATCTGGTACCTAGAGTCATTGAGTGAAGATAGATTTTCGGCTTCTTTTGAGATTTTAGAAGAAATCAATCAGGTTACATTAGATATTGAAGGGCAAGAGCTATTTATAGAATGTATAGAACTTGGAAATCCTCACGGAGTAACATTTGTAGATAGAGACTCTAAAGTTGATCTCAGTGTTATGGGTGAAAAGCTACAAACTAATAAATTATTTCCCGATGGGGTTAACTTTGGCTTGGCAAATATAGTTAATGATAATGAGATCAATCTAAGAGTTTACGAAAGAGGTGTTGGCGAGACCTTAGCATGTGGAAGTGGGGCTTGCGCCGCTGCTTTAATAGGCATAAAAAATAAAGCGATGTCATCTCCGGTAAAGGTAAACTTCAAACAAGGAAGCATTTTGGTAGACTATAAGATAGGATCAAGAAAAATATATGCTGAAGGTTCTGCAACTTTTTTAAAAGAAATAGTAATCAAAATTTAATGCCAAAAAAATCCATTGATGCAAAGCAAGTAGAAGAATTTCTGGTCCTAAACCCTGATTTCCTTTCGAACAATTCCCATATATTAGATTCAATAGAAATAGTTCATAAAACTGGAGGAGCAATTTCTTTGATTCAAAAACAAGTTGAAGTTCTTAGAAAGAATTACGAATCGACCTCCGGAAACTTACTCGAATTGCTTGAAATTGCAAAAGCTAATGAAGGTATTTTCGAAAAAACTAAAAAACTTATCTTAGATTTAATTGTGTGCAAAAATTTAACGGATGTAATCGCATCAACGGAAAATTCTTTCTCAAAAAAATTTCAGGCAGATGCCTGTAAAGTTCTATTTTTTAAAGAAAATCCTAACTTACCTAAAGGTAGAATTCTTGATACAAAAAGAGCACATAAAGAAATTGGGAAAAAATATAATGCTTCAGATATATATTGCGGCCCCTTGGATAAAAAAGAATCTGACTATATTTTTGGCAAAAAAGCAAAAATTAAGGATTGTGTTTTAGTTCCCATCAAAAATACTGATTGCCCTGGAGTGCTTGCATTGGGTTCTAAAAATGAAAATACGTATTCAAAAGAAAATGATTCATTATTTTTAGAATTTGTAGCAGAAACTCTATCCAAGCTTATCGATAGAAACAATTTTTAAATGCTTGGTACTGAAATAAAAGTTTTTCTATCTTACTTAGAATCGGTAAAACAATATTCACCGCACACCCTTAAAGGTTATCAAAGAGATTTAGAAAAACTATCCCAATATCTTTCCATCAATGACAGACAGGATTGGAAAAATGTAAATGAACATGACATAAGAACCTTTATCAATGATGAAAGGCGAAGGGGTATAAGCCCCAGGAGTATTCAGAGATTATTGTCTTCTTGTAGAACTTTTTATGAATATTTACTTGCCGAAGGAAAAATTAAGTTGAATCCTGCAAAAAATATAGTTTCACCTAAATCAGCCCAGCTTCTTCCTAAGGCAATGGATGCTGATTTAGTTCAAAGACTTTTGGACTTCAAACCTAAAGGAATGATAGAAATTAGAGATAAGGCCATCGCAGAGCTTTTATATTCTTCTGGACTACGATTATCAGAAATTTGTAAATTAGACCTTGGAGACCTTGATCTTAAAGAGAAAACATGTGTGGTAACTGGAAAAGGAAATAAAACTCGCATTGTTCCAGTTGGAACAAAAGCTGTTCAGTCATTAAGAGATTGGATTATTTATAGAAACGAAATGTTGGAATCTAAAGAGACTCAGACAAATGCAATATTTCTAAACAATAAGGGAAGCCGTATTTCTGAAAGGTCTATTCAACTTAGACTTGAAAAATTATGCCTTAAAAGGGGTCTTCCAGGAATTAATCCTCATATGTTAAGACATTCTTTTGCAAGTCATGTACTCGAATCAAGTGGAGACTTAAGAGCAGTTCAAGAAATGCTCGGCCATTCAGATATCGGTACTACGCAAATATATACAAAATTAGACTTTCAACATCTCTCAAAGATTTATGACAAAGCCCATCCACGAGCAAAAAAAGGAGCTAAAGATGACAATTAAATCAATATCTTTTGATCTAGATGATACTTTTTGGCCTCTAATGCCGACCATTATGGAGGCTGAAAAAAATTCTAGGAATTGGATTAAAGATAATTATCCAGGGGTCCTAAACTCCCTAACTAAAGAAGCGAGTATTGAAATAAGAGATAAACTTCTAAGAACTGATCCAAGTCTAATCAATAGACTATCTGAGCTTAGACAAAAAATATTCTATGATGCAAGTATTAGATCTGGATATACTGATGGTGAATCACAAAGTATGGCTGAAGGTGCTTTCAAAATATTCTTTGAGGGACGAAATAATGTAACTTTCTATGATCATGTGATCTCAACTCTAGATATATTAAAAGATGAATATTCTCTAGGAGTCATAACAAATGGAAATGCTGATCTTGATATGATCGGGATATCAGATTATTTCGACTACATTCTTTCCCCGGCAGAGCTAAATACTCATAAACCCAATCCAGAAATGTTTGAAGCAGCACTAGAAGCGACCGGTCTGCAAGCACGAGAAATATGTCATATTGGAGACCATCCAATCAATGATGTGCAGGCTAGTTATGATTTCGGCTGCAAGCCTGTATGGTTCAATGAAAATGAAGGAGAGTTAGAATTAGATATTCAGGTACCTAGCTTTTCTGATTGGAGAGAATTACCGGCCCTGCTAAAAACTATCTAAAGCTGAGAAAGATATTGGTCTAGCCTCGTTCCGTTCATAATAAAGGTTGCTTTTTGATTGGAAGCCGCCTCTTTCACTTCTGCCATGTTAACAGCTTCACCAACTTGTATAACACCTACCATAGCCATCATTACGTGAGGATCGCACTGGTACACATAGATTCCCTCTTTATCTAGTTTTACTGAAATATCCTGACTCAGAGCGCCGGCCCAACTATCAGCTCCAGATGGAATCATCCCAGGCATAGAAGCAGAATTATGAGAAAGATCAGTAGCTTTAAAGTGAATTGTGTCGCCTACCGAGACTTTGATCACAGCAGGTTCAAAAACCATGGTTCCATCAACACCTGAATTTAACATTTTAACAATATGTTCAGATCCTTCAGAAAGCTCTATTTTGGGTAAATCATTTACAGGGGCCATCGCTTGAGACGCTGCAGGAGCAGCCGAGCCGCAATCCTGTCCCTCTAGGCAAATAGATCCTACAGGAGCAATCCTCATTTCAATTGCTTTTTGCGCTTCCGAGGCACTGAGGCTCAATACAAAACCGATTGTTAGTATCAAGAAGAATTTTGAATTTTTCATATATTATAGATTTCTGAAGATCGAGCGGGCTGCATTATAAAACAATAAAACTAGGTAGTCTTGAAAAATAGAACTAAAACGCAGGTATATCTGTTTGTGTTCGTCCCAAAATTAAGGCGTGAATATCACTAGTTCCCTCGTAAGTATTTACAACTTCTAAATTTACCATATGCCTCATAATTGGATACTCATCTGATATTCCATTTCCTCCAAGCATATCTCTGGATTTTCTAGCTATCTCAAGTGCTTTTCCGGTTGAGTTGCGTTTTATAAGTGAAATTAATTCTGGAGAGATGTTGTTGTCATTCATTAGTTGGCCTGCGCGATAGCATCCTTGTAATCCAATACTTATGTCAGTCTGCATATCAGCTAACTTTAATTGAATAATTTGATTGGAGCCAAGTGGTCTATCAAATTGTTTTCTATCCATTACGTAATCTCGAGCAGTATGCCAGCAAGTTTCAGCTGCACCTAGAGCTCCCCAAGCAATTCCATATCTTGCATTATTTAAGCAACTGAATGGTCCTTTGAGACCTTCAATGTTTGGAAGCATCTGACTCTCTTCAACAAACACTTCGTCCATAACTATCTGACCAGTAACAGAGGCCCTTAATGCCAATTTTCCTTCTATCTTTGGGGCGCTAAGTCCTTCCATTCCTTTTTCAAGAATAAATCCTTTTATTTTTCCCTCATCATTTTTAGCCCAAACAACAAAAACGTCTGCTATAGGACTATTTGATATCCACATTTTTGCACCAGTTAATGAGTATCCACCATCGACACTCTTTGCTCTTGTTATTAAACCGCCAGCATCTGATCCATAGTCTGGTTCTGTCAAACCAAAGCAACCTATCTTTTCACCTTTGGCTAAGGATGGTAAATATTTCTCTTTTTGTTCTTCAGAGCCAAAAGCATAAATAGGATACATAACTAAAGAGGATTGAACACTCATCATAGATCTATATCCAGAATCAACCCTTTCTACCTCCCTCGCAATTAGCCCATAACTCATGTAGTCAACACCTGGGCAATCATAGCCATGTATAGTTGCACCTAATAAGCCTACAGAGCCCATTTCTTTAAATATTCCAGGATCAGTTTCCTCACTTCTAAAAGCATCTCTTACTCTTGGCAAAAGTTTTTCTTGAGCGAACTGATTAGCAGTATCTCTCACCATTCTTTGATCATCAGACAGCTGCTGCTCAAGCAAAAAAGGATCCTTCCAATTAATTGATTGCCAAGAATTACTTGCCATATTTACTCCACGACTAAAAGAAGGGGCATAATATCAGGGCTGGTGTATTAATAAAATAGATATTGAGATAGATATATAATCTATTCTGGGCTAGTAGCTCAGCTAGGATAGAGCGTCTGCCTCCGGAGCAGAAGGTCACAGGTTCAAATCCTGTCTAGCCCATTCAAATGATGATTAACTTTTTAAAAAAGTTAGTTTTTTACCCTTTTTTTTGCTGGAGTGAGTTTACTTTCTTTGTATATACTATGTTTTAGAGGGATAAATTATGCAACATGATCTAATAATAAAAAATGGAAATATCATAGATGGAACTGGCTCGGATGCTTATTCTGGAGACATCGCAATCAAAGATGGACTTATAACTGAAATTGGGGAGGTAAATGGAGAGGCAGCTGAGATTATTGATGCTGAAGGTATGACAGTTTCCCCTGGCTTTGTTGATATCCATACTCACCTGGATGCCCAAATTGGCTGGGATCCTCAAATGACCCCAATTTGCTGGCATGGCGTCACTACGGCTTTGATTGGCAACTGTGGACTTACTTTTGCTCCTTGTAAGCCTGAAGATACGGAAATTCTAGCTGGTATGATGGAAACGGTAGAAGATATTCCTAAGCAAGCCATTCTCTCCGGACTTCCGTGGAATTGGGAGCACTATGGTCAATACCTCGATATGTTGGAAGATCTTAAACCTTCTCTGAATGTTGCTGGTCTCGTTGGTCATTGTGCTGTTCGTTATTACGTCATGGGTGATCGATCTTTTGATGAGCAAGCGACTGATGCTGAAAAGCAACAGATGGCTGATATTGTAGAAAAGGCAATAGAAGATGGTGCTGTTGGATTTTCAACTAATCGTTACGAACCGCACAAAGCTCCAGATGGACGTTCAATTCCAGGAACCTTTGCAGAGTGTTCTGAACTTGTTGAAATTGCAAAGGTTGTAGGACCTCGAGATGCCTTAATGCAGCTTGTTGGTGCAGATGCTGAAGTAATGAAGTCAGTGGCTGAGACAGAAGGTAGTAGAGTTTTATTTAGCTATGGTTGTTCGGGAGAAGAAGGATCGGGAACTAAGGCTGCAATGCATCTTGATGAAATGAATACAGAGGGGCGTAATATCACCGGTACCAGTCATACACGTGGATCAGGTTATATGTTTGGTCTTCAAGCTGGGCTGCCTATTCAAGGGCCAACGTGGGATATTCTACGAGAAAAAGATTTTGATGGTAGATTAAAAGCCATCAATGATGAGACTTTTTGTGAAGCATTAGTAGCAGAAGCTCGAGAACCAAAATCTTGTCAAATTCCTCTACAAAAAGTTTATTTTCTTGGCTTAGAAGATACACCCGATCATAACTCCTCACAGAATCTGATCGAATTATCAAAATCTGCTTCTGAGCACTGGTCTGAAACTTTTTTACGTCTAACAAAAGATAGTCAAGGACGTGGTCTTTTCAACTGGCGCATGTTTAGTACCAACCTTAAAGAGCAAGGAGATCTTTTCTCTAGCGAAAACCTGATTCCTGGACTTGGTGATGTCGGTGCACATGTATCTCAAATTATGGATGGGGGATGGGCAAGTTTCATACTATCTCATTATGTACGTAAAACAGGCGTATTTACCCTTCCTCAAGCTATCAAGCGTATGACAGCTGATCCAGCTGCGGTGATTGGTCTTAAGGATCGAGGCACTTTAAAAATAGGTATGAAGGCAGACATAAATGTATTTTGCCCTAAAGAGGTGAGTGAGTTACAACCTGTATTAGTAAATGACTTTCCGGGTGATGCACCGCGATATATACAGAAGTCACGGGGCTTCAAAGCAACGATCGTCAATGGACAAGTTAATGTTCTTGATGGAGAGCCTACGAATGCTCGTGCAGGTCAAGTGTTAAGACATTCAGCCTAGGATACTACTTCTTAAGAAAGTGAGCCCAAGTTTCGACTGGTCTTCTATTTGTTCTCAGTTTGTTTATAGAAGCTTTGGTATCCCTGTAACCTATAGCCATACCACAAAAAAGCATTTCCTCTTCTGGTGCTTCTACAAAAGCTGTCACACTCTCTTGTTTAAGTGACCAAGCTTCTTGTGCACAAGTATCAAGTCCAGCTTCTCTTGCAAGAAGCATAAAAGTCTGTAGAAACATTCCCAGATCTGACCATTGTGGAGTGCCCATTTGTCTATCTACATAACAAAAGAATGCCGCTGGAGCACCAAAAAACTCATAATTCTTAAGCATTTGCTTAAATCTACCTTCCTTATCATCACGTTCTATACCAAGTATGGAGTACATTTGTTCACCAACCTCAAAACGTGAAGTCCTATACGGCTCACTTAATTTTTCTGGATATATTGCATAAGCAGGAGTCTCAGGTTCAGACCATTCTGATTGAAACTTAAGGAATGATTGCATAGTTTCATTATTAATGACGTAGACTTTCCAAGGCTGTAAGTTACCTCCAGAAGCAGATCTAGAGGCTTTTTCTAACAACTCAGCTATCAAAGAATCCTCTACAGGATTTTTTAAAAATTCTCTTACAGAAAGCCTAGAATCTACAGCTTCACTCACATCCATTTACACTCTCCTATGTTAATTCTTTTTCTGCTGTTTCTTTTGCCCACTTATAATTAGCTTTACCATTTGGTGCACGCATAACTTCTTCAACGAATAAAACTTGTTTTGGAAGCTTGTAACCCGCCAAGTGTTCTCGAGTGTAAGAAATCAGATCTTGCTCTCCAATTTCTTTTCCTTCCTGAAAAGAAGCTAGCGCTACTACCCTCTGACCAAATCTATCATCCTGAAGTCCCACAACAAGGCAATCATATATATAATTATGACGCTTAATCGCCTCTTCAACCTCCTCTGGATAAACTTTCTCACCAGCAGTATTAATACAATTACTGCCACGCCCGAGAAGTGTAATAGTCCCATCAGCTTCAACTTTTGCATAATCTCCTGGAAAGCTATAACGAATACCTTGGAATTCCTTGAAAGTCTCGGCAGACTTTTTTTCGTCCTTGAAGTATCCCAGTGGCACCAATCCACTTGTGCCTATTTTTCCCATCTTTTCCGATCCTGGTTCAACAATCTCACCATCATCGGTAATAACAATAACACCTGGATTAAGAACAAACTTAGCAGTTTCAGCAGGATTATCTCTCGAAGCTCTTGAGGATCCCATTCCTCCCTCAGTAGAACCCATTGCGTCTACTAGAACCATGTCATGGTGCTTTAAAAGTCCTTGTTTAACTTCGGAACTCCACATTACTCCACTTGATATTATTGTATTTATTGATTCTAGATTATAAGGATTACCTTCAGCTTCAGCTTTATCTAAAGCGTCCATAATAGGTTTTGCAAAGGCATCACCAACTATTACAACATTATTAGCATGTGTTCGTTCAACCTCTTTCAATAGGTTATCAGGATCAAATCCCAGTTGAGGCAGTGTTACCACTGTACCACCTACAAGATGTGGAATGATTGCTCCTAACCACATGCCTGTTCCATGCATCAATGGACATGCTGGTATGCTTACTGGAAGTCTATCTTCGTCGGCTAATTTCTTTACTTCTTTCGCAACAGAATCGATATCTATCTTTTCTTGAACCGGGATCAGTCCCCAAGCTCCAGCTGTGTTCAACATGCCAGTTAAATGACCTTCGTGCTCATACATAACACCTTTTGGCATACCAGTCGTTCCACCTGTATAGAGCATATAAATATTACTACTTGAACGCTCTATCCTATCCATGGGATTACAAGTCGATATGCTTGACTCATAATCTTTTGCAAAACTTAAAACTTCATTAGTTCCGTCATCAACTTGTATATAGAGTTTAACTTTAGGTAATTTGTCTTTTATAGACTTAATTTGTTCTGCATAGCAACCTTGATAAAAAACAGCCTCTGAATCTGAGTTGTCTAGTAGATAAACTAACTCTTCTTCCTTATATCTATAGTTCACATTTATTGGAACACCTTTAATTTTAAAAACACTGTACTGAGCCTCTAGATATTCATTGGAATTATGCAAATAAAGTCCAACCTTTGAATCATCTCCTAATCCTGCTTCAGACAATAATGAAGCAAGTCTTGCGGCCCTGTCATCATATTCTTTCCATGTGACCTCATTATTTCCACAGATGAGAGCGATTTTATCTGGTATGACATCAGAATTTCTCTCCCAAACGGATGCGTATTGTACTTCCAAAATAATCTCCTAATTAGTTCTGAATCCAGCTTCCATGTGCACCGTAAGGAACCCTTTGAGGAATTATAACTTCCGCGACCGGTTGTTGGTCAAACGACTGCGCATCAATGATTATAAGTTTGGATCTCCTAGTTTCTCTTTCATGAACCAAGGAAAGTATCCAGCCCTCGTCTTCTTCGGTAGCTCCAGGTTTATGAGCAAACACTGGTTCTCCTCCTGCAACATTGTCACCTAAATGGTGATCAATCCTTTTTCCCGTTTCAAGATGATATTTATACAAATTTTCACCAAAAGTAAGGTCTTTGACGTCAGTCTTTAACTGCATACAGTAACCAAACTCAGAATAAAGACCGATTCGATCATCATTTATTCTTGGAAAATCACATGCGCCATCATCTAATTGTTCTTCCGATACAGTCCCTTCGTCTAGATCTATTATCCAGCGCCATAATCTTGCAACCGTGGTTTCGCCTCCATAAATATCTTTAAAACCACCAACCATTGCTTCTTGTTGTCTAGATACATACAAAACTATCTTATTGTCTATCTCAAATGAATTGAAACTGTGGAAAACGAAACAAGGATCTATATCAAACCACCTAACATCCGAATTATTGCCAGCTCTAGGCATAACTCCTAATCGTGCTCCACATTCTGGTTTAAAACCGAATGGAGATCCTGTCGTGGCAGCTAAATCCATATCTGCAACTATGGGCAGATCCATGAAAACAACGTAGTTTCTAGTAATATTCCAATCATGCATCATTACCGGTCTAGGCAGTTCTATGGCTTCGGATTGAACTAAAGCACCATCTTTACTAACTCTGTAATAATTTAAATAAGGCTCACTAAACATAGAGTAACCAAAGAAAAGCATCTCTCCTGTTTCAGGGCATACTCTTGGATGAGCTGTCATAGCCGTATCTAACTTTCCATTGAAGTCTTCTACACCTATAGTGTCTAGGTCTTTATTAAGCTCCCAGGGTAAAGATGTTTCTTCTAAAGCAAGTAATTTCCCGGCATGATTAACAATGTGTGTATTTGCTGGAGAGGCGGCGAGGTCTCCAAATGATGACATCACATTTAGATCATTTTCGTAATAAGGAGTTCTAACATATCTATTTCTGTAGGACGCTTTGCCATTTTCAAGATAAACTCCGTGAAGCATGCCATTCCCGAAGAACCAATGATCGCTATATCCGGATACAGGATTAAAACCATTTCTTACAAACAAACCTGAAAGATCTTTTGGTATTTCACCTTTTACTTGAAGCTCAGACTCAGTAAGCTCTTTTTCAACAGGTGCCCAATTACCTTTAAGATGCCAATGTAATTTTTTTTCTGTACTAGCAATTTCTCCCATAACTTTTCCCCTGTAAGTTGAAGATAGTTATAACAAAAAAAAGTACTTTATTATAGGGAATTCTTTTTATAGATTTCCGCAAAAATTGAGAAAGACATGAGAGTCTTTCAATATAAATTTAGTAGTCAATTTTGTCTTCAACTGCTTTTCCATCTTTTGGAATAAGGGCTGATCTTATGAATGAAGCAACTTCGACTCCATCTTGGTTCTTACCAATTGTTTTGACAGTAACTATTCCTTCATCTGGTCTTGATTTAGACTCTCTTTTTTCAATAACTTCAGATTCTGCATAAAGGGTATCGCCCACATAAAGGGGATGAGTCATTTTAATATCTGTCCAGCCCAAGTTAGCTACTGTTTTTTGACTGACATCACTCACGCTCATTCCTACCATCAAAGCAACTGTAAAAGGGCTAACTACCAAGGTCTTGCCAAACTCTGTACCCTTTCCATACTCATCATCAATGTGTAAAGGATGTTGATTCATTGTTAAAAGAGTAAACCAAATATTATCTGATTGGGTAATTGTTCTACCGGGTCTATGCTCATAGATATCTCCAACAACAAATTCTTCATAATATCTACCAAACGATTCCCTATAGCGGCCTGGTGATATTTCCTTCATTTTTTTTACCATAATATTTTTAGTCTATATTCTTTGGATCAATGCCTACAAGTCTTAATCTTTTTTCCATAGATAATATTATAGGTTGATCAATCATCCTGCCATTAAAAGCCATGACAGCAGATGAAGATTTTTTAAAAGCTTTTATGATTTCCTTAGCCTCATATATTTCTCTCTCATCCGGTAGAAAAGAACTCTTGATAACATCAAGTTGATTGGGGTGTATGGCTGCTTTTCCATTAAAGCCTAGTGCTTTGGATTTTTTGCTTTCTTCCTGCAACTTATCCAGGTTATCAATATCCATAAATGGACTGTCAATGGAAAATAGGTTATTGATTGCTGATTCTAGTACTATTTTTGATCTTGCATGCAAAAGAGAGTCCCAGTCCATAGTAGAACCCAGGCTAGCACTAAGATCAGCACCACCTAATGCCAAACCTTTAACTTTTTTATCTTTAGCTATTAGAGAGATATTATTTATTGCATTTGGGGTTTCTAATAATGCAATAATGTTGATCTCAGGCAGATTGTCTAGCAAAGAGCAGTCTTCAATTTTTGGAAGCATAAAGGCACTCACTGAAAGATCAGTGCTTGAAAGTAATTTTATATCCTCTTGACCAAACTTATCATCAACTGGGTTAACTCTTATTATTAATTCGCCGATATGACTATTTTTTTTAAGGTGAGAATATAGATCTTCCCTTGCCTGATCTTTTTCATTTTCTGATATGGAATCCTCTAGATCTATTATGATGCTATCAGCACCTTTATGAAAGGTTTTGTCAATCCAATCAAGTTTGTTGGCAGGAATAAAGAGCGGAGAGATAGGGAATTTGTTCAATTTCAGAGGGAGAGATTTTAATTTCTTTCCTTTTCGATGAGAAAATCTACAACATCAAATAACTCATCCGTACGAACAGACCTAGATGCAGCAACTTTATACTTTCCATTTACTACTAGTGACGGCACTCCAGTTACCTTCCAATCTTTCATTTTTTTATCTGCCTGATCAACCGCATTCCTCACCCCAAAAGAGGTAGAAACTGCTTTGTATCGATCTTTATCCACATCGAATCCTCTAAAGTAATACTCAAGCTCAGTATTACCTGTAAGCATTTTTCCTTCATTCTGAATAGTATTGAAGGCAGCTGGAACAAACTGTTGTTCAATACCTAGAGCTTTAGCAGTGTAATAAATTCTTGCATGTGTTTTCAGCATGTCATTCCAAGTGGCAGGAGATTTAATGAAAGTTACGTCAAGAGGCATGTCCCTTTTCCATCTTGCTATGTAAGGCTCAAGAGCATAGCAATGATTACATCCAAACCAGAATACTTCTGTTACTTCTATTTTGGATGGATCCCGAACTTTTGACGGATTATCTAATAGTTCATAGTGCACTCCTGCTTTAAACCTCTCTCCACTACCAGACTCGAAAGTTGCTTGATCATCATTAGAGCAACTTAGTAAAGCAATTAAGAGGGAAAAAAGAAGAAACTGGTTACGAAACATTTTATTAGTATAAACCATGCACAAAACTAGATAATGCATCTATCTCATCATCATCTAACTTATAAGCAATCGCAGCCATAATTTTTGAAGGATCTTGATTAATTCTTGCTCCTGATCTGTAATCTTTTAACGCCTTGGCAACATATTCAGGCTGCTGCCCACTTAGTAAAGGGTAAGCAGCAGGTCCATTTCCTAACCCTTTAGGGGAATGACAGGCTGAACACGCGGGGACCCCCTTTTCAAGGTTACCTGCATAATATAATTTTCTTCCTAGCTCTACTTTGTCCTCATCTACCGTACCCACCGTATTAACATTAGATTCATAAAAAGCGGCAATATCTTGAAGATCAGAATCGTCTAGGTTATCTAACAGTCCTATCATAGAAGCAATTTCTCTTTCACCTGTCTTCACTAATCTAAGCTGCTTCAAAAGATAATTTTGATTCTGCCCTGCCAAAGAAGGCCAGATACCTACAAGGCTATTGCCATCTAGTCCATGACAACCTGCACAGACTGCGACTTTATCCTTTCCAGCGTTAGGGTCTCCAGCTCCTAAGAGCATAATCGCTGTAGTTGTAATTATTAAATTTTTTAATCTCATCTAAGGATTTATCTTTAAATATGATGTGGCGCGCCGACATTATATACTAAGGAATCTGGCGATACTAAATTAAAAACCCCTATGGATAAGACATATTTTAATAACGCAAAATTCATTGGTAGTTATCCCAATACTGAAGATCTTCCAGCAGATCAAGGGTCCGAAATTGCATTTTGTGGACGGTCTAATTGTGGGAAATCCAGCATACTAAATGCACTCACCAATAATAAAAAACTGGCAAAAACTAGTAAAACACCAGGCAGGACTCAGTCAATAAATGTTTTTGAGATCAAATCAAACTCTGAATTTAAGATTATAGATTTACCTGGTTACGGATATGCAAAAGTATCAAAAAAAATGAGGGCTTCTTGGGGTCAAGAAATAGAAAAATATCTAATGACCAGACAATGTCTCAGTGCACTATGCATCATAATGGATATAAGGCATCCACTTAAAGAAGATGATGAAAATCTAATAGATTGGTGCGAAAGTAAAGATCTTCCGATGATCTTATTACTAAATAAAGCAGATAAATTATCAAAGAGTCAGATTGCCCAAACTGTATCAAAAGCCACTAAAGAGTTAAATAAATTATCAACCAAACATTTTATAATTCCAGTTTCTGCAACTAAGAAGACAGGAATAAACCTTCTTCTTGAAAAAATTGATGAGATGAATTAAAAAAGCTCCGAACATTTGGGGTTGCTCGAAGCTTTATGGAAGTCAGGATTAATTATTCCAATATCTTTAAGACATGAAAAATTTATTAAAGTTCAAATTTTTTAATTTTTTTTTTAACTTCTTTATAGGTAAAATTAGAAAAAGGAAATTGATATCAGCAAAACAAGATCACAAATCGTCAAGAAATTTAGTTCCCTCCTAACACTAGGCGCAAACAAGAGAACTAAAATAAAAACCAATGCAAGACTTGTAGAGTCCTTTAAGGAGACTCAAGAAATTATCACCGATCGAGGTGTCCTGAAGTTTAGAATTGACTCACCAGGATCAGTGCCTCAAGATCCCGGATCCAATAGAAGTGAGCCCGAAACATTTGAGTGGATTAGAACTACATTAAAAGATCAAGAAGTTTTATGGGACATAGGAGCTAATATAGGCGTTTTCAGTCTTTATGCCGCTTTAGAGAAAAAAAATAAAGTCTTATCCCTAGAACCCTCTGCAGAGTCATACGCTACTTTGAATGCCAATATAAGATTGAATGGATTAGATGAATACATACAAGCTCTTTGCTTTGCAGGAAGTAAAACAACTAATTTACTGAATCTATTCATGAAAGATACGAGTTCAGGTGCATCGCACAATAGTATCGGATCAAGTTCGAATCAATTTGGAGAGTTTGACGTCAATGGATTCCAATCTGTAATTGCAATTAAACTAGACGATCTTAATCAAATTGAAGGAGTTCCTTCCCCAAATCATATAAAACTTGATGTTGATGGCAAGGAACTTGAAATACTGGAAGGCGCTGCGAATATTTTGTCTGGAATTAATAGTATCCTAGTTGAAATGGAAGGCATCAATCTTGATGAAAACCTTGAGAAGATAGAAAATATTCTTGCTATGGCGGGACTTGAAGAAGAATTAAGTTGGAGAAATAAGGGCTCAAGAAGAAACAGACTTTACTTGAGAAAATATTCTAATGAGTGAAGAGAAAGATCCAATAATCCTTGTAGACGGCTCTTCATATTTATACCGAGCTTATCACGCACTGCCACCTCTAACGACAAGTAAAAATCAACCTACTGGTGCGATTAAAGGCGTTATAAGCATGATAAAAAGAGTGCTTATTGATCATCCTGATAGTCCATTAGCAGTGGTATTTGATGCAAAAGGAAAAACTTTTAGGCATGACATGTATTCTGAATACAAAGCAAATAGGCCTCCTATGCCGGAGGATTTAGTCCAACAAATTGAACCAATTCATCGCATCATTTCGTTGATGGGCATAAAGCTTATTATGATTCCTGGTGTAGAGGCTGATGATGTTATTGGAACACTTGCCGAACAAGCAAGACAAAAAAAATTGAATACTGTGATTTCTACCGGTGACAAAGATATGACTCAACTGGTCTGTGACAATGTGAGCGTTGTAAACACAATGTCAGGTGAGTTGCTTGATGAAAATGGCGTAATGAATAAATTTGGAGTTGGACCGGAGCTCATAACTGACTACTTAGCACTTATAGGGGATAAGTCTGATAACGTTCCTGGAGTTGATAAGGTTGGACCAAAAACTGCGGTTAAATGGCTTAATGAATATAAGAATATTGAAGGTATAAAAAAGAATGCTGAATCTATAGGCGGTAAAGTTGGAGAGAATCTTAGGTCTTCTATAGAGACCCTTGATCTGGCTCACGAGTTAGTAAAAATAAAAACAGATGTTCCTTTAGAAATAACTATAGAAGATCTAGCAGTTTCAGAATCCGATGCAGAACAACTTTCTGAAGTTTATAAAGAGTTAGAATTTAATTCTTGGCTACAAGAAGTCCCTGAAAAAATCGTTAAAACAGAAGTCAATTCTTCATATATTTGTGTCTCAACTGAGAAATCCTTAAAAGAATTAATAAAAAAAGCTTCGAAGGCTAAAACCATTGCTCTTGATACAGAAACAACTGGGTTAGACTATATGGATACTGAGTTAGTTGGCATATCTTTAAGTTATCAAGCAGGTGAAGCTTACTATATTCCACTAAATCATGATGATGATTCAGTAGATCAACTAGCTTTGGATATTGTTCTTAAAGAGTTAAGACCTCTTCTTGAAAGTTCTTCAAATAAGATCATAGGTCAAAATATAAAGTTTGATAAGAATGTTTTAGCAAAGTATGGAGTTGATATTACTTCGATAAAAAATGACACCATGATGATGAGCTATGTTTTGGATGCTTCAGCGACGAGACACAATCTAGATGCTTTGTCTTCCTATTATCTAAATTATAAAACCTCTACTTTTGAAGATGTAGCTGGTAAAGGTGTAAAGCAAATTACCTTCGATAAGGTCCCTATTGAGGCAGCTACAAATTATGCGGCAGAGGATGCAGATATAACACTGCGACTTTACGAAGAATTAAATCCTAGATTAGAAGGCGAGGCCTCTCTGAATAAACTCAATGATGAAATAGAGATTCCCTTGATAGAAGTATTATCCGAAATGGAACAAAACGGCGCTATATTAAATTCAAAGATTCTTAACTCTCAATCTAAAGACCTAGAAGGTAGAATAAAGAAGTTAGAAGAAAAGGCTTATCAAATAGCAGGTGAGGAATTCAATCTCGGCTCCACTAAACAACTCAGAGAAATATTCTTTGAAAAATTAAAGTACAGAATCATAAAGAAAACACCCGGAGGTCAACCATCAACAGACGAAAAGGTGCTTGCTGAACTTGCCGAGGAATATGAATTGCCCAAAGTTCTCTTGGAACACAGAACATTAAGCAAACTTAAATCGACTTATACCGATAAGCTACCTAATCAGGTATCTCAATCCACCGGTAAAGTGCATACATCATTTCATCAAGCTGTAACTACAACTGGGAGATTATCTTCATCAGATCCTAATTTACAAAATATTCCAATAAGAACAGAAGATGGAAGGCGAATCAGGCAGGCCTTTGAACCTTCAAAAGGTAATAAGTTTATATCAGCTGACTATTCTCAAATAGAGCTTCGTGTGATGGCTCACATGTCGAAAGATGAAGGACTTCTAGAAGCCTTCCGAGAAGGGCAGGATGTTCATAGCAAGACCGCAAGTGAAGTATTCGATGTCGGTATAAAAGACGTAACATCAGATCTTCGCAGAAATGCTAAAGCAATTAATTTTGGTTTAATCTATGGGATAACTGCTTTTGGTCTAGGAAAACAGCTAGGTATTTCTAGAAATTTAGCCGCCGAATATATGGCGATGTACTTTGAAAAATACCCAGATGTTAAGAAATATATGGAATCAACTAAAGAATTTGCCAGTCAGAATGGTTATGTAGAAACATTGTTTGGTAGAAGACTTTACCTAAGAGATATTAATGCAACCAATGCAATGCGACGGCAAGCTTCAGAACGGGCAGCTATAAATGCACCCGTGCAAGGAACTGCTGCAGACATAATGAAAATAGCCATGATAAATATGCATAAGGCTATAAAAACACGAAAAAGCGAGGCAAAACTTATTCTTCAAGTTCATGATGAACTAATATTAGACACTCCAAAAGATGAAATAGATAAGATCGTAAGTCTAGTAACGGAATCTATGATGGGAGCAGCAAATTTAGATGTCCCACTAGAAATAGATATTGGAATTGGAGATAACTGGGATCAGGCGCATTGATAGAACTAATTACCAAAAATCCAAGAAGAACATTCTTACTTTTTTTAATGGCGTCTGCAGGAATGATTGCAGTAGCCTTATATATGGAGCATTATCTGGGACTGCAGCCCTGCATACTTTGTTACATGCAAAGAGGTTCTGTGATTATAGTTGGAATCCTTGCCGCCTTTGGAATGATAATTAACCCAAAGAAAATCTTGACCTATAAAATTATCCTTTCTTCAATTTTTATATCCATTCTAAGTGGCGCATTACTCTCAATTAGACAGCTTTACTTGCAAAGCCTTCCAGCAGATTTGGTCCCGAGCTGCGCACCCGATATGGAGTACCTTTTTGCTACATTGCCCTTTTTAGAAATATTAATCTTAGCTTTTACAGGTGATGGAAATTGTGCTGAAATTTTATGGACTTTTATGGGTATCAGCATTCCTGGTTGGGTATTAATTTCACTCAGTTTTTTATTGATTTACTGTGTATTTATCTTTAAAAAGGTAAATGAAATTCATTCTCATAATTAAAGTATAATCTATATAATACTCCGCTATTTAAAAAGGATTCTTAATGTCATCAATTCACGAAAATCTAACCGTCGAAGAACTTATTAATGCCGCTCTTGAAAGAGGTGAAGGAGAAATAGCTTCTAATGGTGCGCTGCTTGTAAAAACCGGTAAAAGAACCGGAAGAAGTCCGCTTGATAGGTTTATAGTTAAAGATGATACAACGATCAATTCTGTTGATTGGGGACAAGTCAACAAACCATTCGAAAGTGAAGCATTTATAAATATTTGGAATAAAGTTGAGGAATACATGAACCAAAGAGATACATTTGTTAGCTCTTTGCATGTTGGAGAGCATCCTGATTACTATGTACCAGTCAAAATCAGAACCGAATGGGCATGGCATAATCTTTTTGGTAAACAAATGTTCATAAGGCCTCAAGAATTTAACCCTGGAGGTAAAGACAACTGGGAGATTATGAGTGCACCTTTGTTTGAATGCGATCCAGAAACAGATGGCACTAATAGTGATGGCGTCGTTTTATTAGACTTCACAAGAAAGAAGGTCTTATTGGCGGGAATGCCTTATGCAGGAGAAATGAAGAAATCTATGTTTGCAGTTCAAAATTTCTTACTACCCGAAATGGATGTTCTTCCGATGCACTGTGCTTCTAATGTTGGATCTAACGGAGAAGTTTGCTTGTTCTTTGGTTTATCGGGTACCGGAAAAACAACACTTTCAGCAGATCCAGAAAGAAACTTAATCGGTGATGACGAACATGGATGGGGACCAGGTACAGTATTCAATTTTGAAGGAGGTTGTTACGCTAAATGCATTAACCTCACCAAAAAAAATGAACCTGTCATTTGGGATGCCATAAAAAGAGGTAGCGTAATGGAAAATGTGGTCATCGATTCGGAATCAAAAGATCCAGATTTTTCTGATTCCACCCTAACCGAAAATACTCGAGTTGTTTATCCAAGAGAACACATAGAAAAAAGAGCAGATGAAAATTCAGGTGGAGAACCTAATGCGGTTATATTCCTTACCTGTGATTTATCTGGAGTAATACCTCCCGTTTCAATCTTAAGCAAAGAGGCTGCTGCTTATCACTTTTTAAGCGGGTATACAGCTGCAATTGGATCAACAGAGGTAGGCTCTACAGAAGCGTTCAAGACCACTTTCTCAACTTGCTATGGAGCTCCCTTTTTTCCTAGAGCCGCGGGTGTTTATGCTGACCTTCTAATGAAAAGGATAGAAGAATTTGATAGTAAAGTATATTTAGTCAATACAGGATGGACGGGAGGGCCGTATGGAATAGGTAACCGTTTCGATATACCCGTAACTCGATCAATTATCTCTGCAATTCAATCAGGTGATTTAATTGGTGCTGATACTGAAACCATAGAAGGAATGAATCTAGCTGTCCCATTGAGTGTTGAGGGAGTGGATAGCACGCTTCTCAATCCCATAAAAAATTGGAAAGATCCATCATCTTATGCGGAATATGAAAATAAACTAGTAAATCAATTTAAAGAAAACTTTAAGAAGTTTGACGTATCACAATCTATAGTTGACGCTGGACCAAGGTAAGATCAAATGATCAGATTTTCTTTAGATGAGATAAAGAAATCAAAAGTATCTTCAGAACTCAATTTCATAAATAGAGGCATAGAGAGGGAGAGCCTTAGGGTTGACTCATCCGGAAAAATCTCTCAAACCCCTCATCCATCAGGATTAGGATCAGCTTTAACTAACCCTTATATAACTACTGATTTTTCAGAAGCTTTGCTGGAATTAGTGACCCCGACTTTCAATAGTGCTTCAGAATGTTTGAAATTTTTGAGTGATTTACATGTTTTTGTGAATCAAAATCTACTAGAAGAATCACTATGGCCTCTGAGCATGCCTTGTCAGATAGATTCCGAGGGTGATATACCAATAGGAAACTACGGGACATCTAATCAAGGTATGATGAAAACCATATACAGAAGAGGTTTATCTAATAGATATGGAAGTAGGATGCAGGCTATAGCGGGAATTCATTATAACTTTTCATTCTCAGATAAGTTTTTGCAAATTTTTGCAGACAACAATTCCATTGATTTAAAAAAATTCAAGAATGAGGTTTATTTAGGTATTGCAAGGAACTTCCGAAGATATGGCTGGCTATATCTTCTGTTGTTTGGATCTTCTCCTATAGCGAATAAGTCTTTTGCAGAAAATAGAAGTCACAATTTGGATGATCTTAATACTGAGGATCTTTTCAAGCCTTATGCCACCTCATTAAGAATGGGAGACCTAGGCTATATAAGTCAGGCGCAGGATAGCCTTAACATTTCGTACAACTCTATAGATCAATATACCTTAGATTTAAAAAATGCTTTGAAGACTTCCTACGAAGACTATAAAAAACTAGGAGAATTTAAGGACAACCAAAGAATTCAGTTAAATGATTCTATTATCCAAATAGAAAATGAGTATTACAGTACGATTAGGCCAAAAAGGGTTTGTCCAACTGGGGAAAGGCCTATAAATGTTTTAAATAATGAAGGAATAGATTATCTTGAAATAAGATGCATAGACCTCAACCCAAAAGCCTTTGTCGGTATATCTGAAGAACAAATATATTTCTTAGATCTATTAATATTGTTTTGCTTACTTTCTGATAGCCCAGATATAACAGAATCTGAGTCAAATGAACTGTTTAAGACTCACAAAACAATCGTAAATGAAGGAAGAAGTTCTGAAGCATCTATTACAACACTTAAAGGTAAAATAAGCATCAGAGAAGAGGCTGAGAGAATACTCGATGGAATGGAAGACATCGCTGAATTCATGAGCAAGGAAGTATCTCAAGGTGATAGTAAGTGGACTGATACTCTTTCTAATCAAAAAGAAGTTATAAATAGTCTTGATAAATCTTTAAGTGGATCCTTGTTAGAAGAGATCCAAACCAATGATATGACCTTACAAGAATATGGAATGAAGATGTCACTTCTTCATAAAGAACATATGGATAGTCTTGCAACAAATGATGAGTACTTTTTCACGACAACTTCTCAAGATTCTCTTGAAGCAGCTAAAAAAATTGAAGAGAGTAATCAAGAAAACTTCGAAGATTATTTAAAAGATTTTTTAAATAAGATTTCTTGACGTTTTTTATTTTAGCGTTAATTTAATCACCTAGATATTTAATAAGGACCATTTTATGAAAGCATTTCTATGTAAAGAGTTCGGACCAGTGGACTCACATCTAGTTGAAGAGATTGATGATCCGATTGCCGGCCCTGGACAAGTGGTTGTTGACATTAAGGCAACAGGCATAAGCTTTCCTGATGTACTTATAGTTCAAGGTTTGTACCAGTTTAAACCCCCTTTTCCCTTTAGCCCAGGAAGTGAAATTTCAGGTGTTGTATCTTCCGTTGGCGAAGGCGTAACCATGTACAAGGAAGGTGACAGAGTAATGGGTAGCATAGGATCAGGAGGTTTACGAGAAAAAGGGGTTTATCTCGAACAACAATTGATGCCTTTACCAGAAACAATGGACTTCCATACGGCGGCTGGGTTTCCGCTTAATTATGGAACTACTTACCATGCTTTCAAACAGAGAGGTGAGCTTAAAGCTGGACAGTCAGTTTTAGTTCTTGGAGCCGGTGGCGGTCTTGGTATTACTGCAATTCATATTGCAAAAGCAATGGGAGCAAAAGTTATTGCCGCAGCTTCTTCTCAAGAGAAAATTGACCTCTGCAAAAAAGAAGGTGCAGATGAAGGAATCATTTATGAAAGGGAAATGGACAGAGATCTTCAAAAGAAATTCTCTGATCAAATCAAAGAAGTAACTGGTGGTGGCGTTGATATGATTTATGATCTTGTAGGCGGGGATTATGCTGAGCCTGCATTGAGAGCGATTGCAAGACATGGAAAATATCTTGTTATAGGTTTCACAGCTGGTATTCCAAAAATGCCTTTGAATCTTACTTTGTTAAAAGAGTGTCAAATAGTTGGTGTTTTCTGGGGTCAGTTTGCGGGAATAGAATATGCTGAGAACCAACAAAACTTTAAAGAACTATTTGACCTTCATGCGGAGGGAAGAATTAAACCCTTTGTCACTGAGACCTATACACTTGATGAATCAGCAACAGCTATAAAAACTTTAGAAGATAGAAAAGTTCTAGGAAAAGTTGTCGTGTCTATGGAATAAAGGCTTTTGTTAAAAAAAGGGCACTCTAAAAAAACATTTTTTTTTCTATTAGCTTTCTTTTGTCTTCAGCTAATAGCAGTAAGTGATAAAGATGATTTTGTTTATGACCTTTCACTTGCAACTCAAGGAATTTCTGTCTCCCAGTACAACACAGGCGTAAATTACTCAATTGGAAGAGGTATAAATAAAGACGTTGAAAAAGCAGTGTATTGGTACCAACGTGCTAATGAGCAAGGCCATTCTAAAGCTCCATTTAATATAGCAATATTTTATGTAGATGGTATCAATACCGATCCCGATCCTGAGCTTGCATTAGAGTATTTTTTAGTTGCAGAAGAAAGGGGTAATAAGCATGCAAAAGAATTTTTAGATAAGCTTAGAAAAGCTGATAATCTTGATCTAAAAGAGGCTCTTTTAAAATTTTGCTGTCCTGAGCCTTTGAGTCACTCAATGATCTCAAAAAACTAATAGAAGATTCTATATAAAAGCTTATAATCGCGGCTTTCCGAAAGCGATGTCGACTAAAAAACTCAGAAATGTAGCTATTATTGCCCACGTAGATCATGGGAAAACTACCCTGGTTGACAAATTACTTCAGCAGTCAGGAACTCTTGATAGAAAAAATATGGATTCTGAAAGAATTATGGATTCCGATGATCAAGAAAAAGAGAGGGGGATTACTATTCTTGCAAAAAATACTGCTATTGAGTGGAAGGATCACAGAATAAATATAGTAGATACTCCGGGTCATGCTGATTTTGGGGGTGAGGTTGAAAGAGTTCTTTCAATGGTTGATTCTGTTTTGCTACTTGTTGACGCAGTGGATGGGCCAATGCCTCAGACACGATTTGTGACTCAGAAAGCTTTTGACCAAGGGCTTAACCCGATTTTAGTTATAAATAAATTAGACAGACCGGGGGCCAGACCAGACTGGGTCTTAGATCAAGTATTTGATCTATTTGATAGACTGGGTGGCAATGATGATCAGTTAGATTTTCCAGTTATTTATGCCTCAGCCCTTAATGGGATTGCTGGCTTAGATGAAGAAAAGATGTCTGAAGATATGTCTCCTTTGATGGATCTTATTATAGAGAAGGTTAATCCTCCAGAGGTAAACAACGATGGCCCTTTTCAAATGCAGATTAGTGCTCTTGATTACAGCAGCTACGTCGGTGTGATTGGAATTGGCAGAATAAAAAGAGGGAAAATAAAACCTAACGAACAGGTTGCTGTAATAGATTCCAATGATTCGGAGCGAAGAGGCAAAATTTTACAAGTTATGGGCTATAACGGACTTGAAAGAGTTGAAGTGCCTGAAGCGCAAGCAGGAGATATTATTTGTATTACAGGAATAGATAAACTCAATATTTCTGACACTATATGTAGCCCCGAAAAAATTGAGGCTTTGCCACCTCTTAGTGTTGACGAACCTACGGTGAGTATGACCTTTCAAGTAAATAATTCTCCTTTTGCAGGAAGAGAAGGGAAATATATTTCCTCAAGAAACTTGAAAGAACGACTTGAACAAGAGTTAATTCATAATGTCGCTTTAAGAGTGGAACAAGGCGAATCTCCAGATAAATTTAAAGTTTCTGGACGAGGTGAACTGCATCTATCAGTCTTGATAGAAAATATGCGACGCGAAGATTATGAATTAGGTGTTTCCAAGCCAGAAGTTATTCAAAAGGAAGTGAACGGTGAAATACATGAACCTTATGAGCAAATAGTAATTGATATAGAAGATCAGCACCAAGGCGCTGTAATGGAAGAAATGGGACAAAGGAAAGCTGATTTGCAAAACATGGAACCTGATGGAAAAGGAAGAATTAAGTTAGAGTTCTTAGCACCATCAAGGGGAATGATAGGTTTTAGATCAAGTTTTTTAACAATGACCAGTGGTACAGGAATTATGACTAGTGTTTTTGATCATTATGGAAAAGCAAAGGAAGGTGAATTGGCCAAAAGACAGAATGGGGTGCTGGTCTCTATGGCAGCTGGCAAAACGCTTGCTTATTCACTATTTAATTTGCAAGAGAGAGGCAGGATGTTTCTTGGTCATGGAACCGAAGTTTACATAGGTCAAATAGTAGGCCTTCATTCAAGAGATAATGACTTGCCAGTAAATCCTACTAAAGCCAAACAGCTAACCAACATCAGGGCTGCCGGTACGGATGAAAACCTTATTCTTACACCTCATATTGAACACACCTTAGAGCAAGCCTTAGAATTTGTGGAAGACGATGAGCTTGTTGAAGTTACACCAACATCCATCCGCTTAAGGAAAAAAGATATAAGATAATCTTACAAATGAGAATAAGGTTCCTTCTATAAAAAAGGAAGTATCGTCTCCTTTATTAGAATGCTTTTAACCTTGCTGTTTATGCTAAAATACCCCCCGTGGGTATAAAGAGGCTACTTTTTCTAATTCTTGCTGTAAGCAGTGTAGCAGTAGCAAGACCCATCTCTTATTCAGGAGGCTCAACACTAATGAGTCACTCAGATAACATGCGTGATTCTCTATATCTACACTATTCACCAACTTATAAGTACTCATTAGGTTTAGAGGCTGTAAAAGATGATTTTTTAAGCTCCAACTATTCATATTTCAGACTCACTTACCTTTTGAATAGAAAAAACACTGAATATTCTCAGAGAAACCTATATTTTCAATCTGGTGTAAGCACCAAAAGAATTGAGGATAAATTTTACGGTCTTCATGGAGATTGGGAAACTAGACGGTGGTTTGTTGGTTTTGGTTACAAAAAAGTAGAGAATGAGATTATAGATTTTGAAGATCAATACTTGCAAATTGGTTTAGCACCCTATTTGGGCAATTATGGAGACTTTCATACTTGGATTATGGTGAAATCAAAAAAAAATGATCTTTTGAAGAATTGGTCAACTTTTCCCGTACTTAAATTTTTCAAAGGAAATTTTTTAATTGAGTTTGGATATAATGACAAGACTGAATGGGACTCACTTTTGATCTATAGATTTTAGGAAATGATATGAATAAATTTTTGATTATTGTCTATAGTTTTATGATTTCTCATTTTTTGTCTGCTACGGATGATATGAATCATGACCATAAAGGTCATGTTCACGGAGAACTGATTGATGGAACAGATCTTGATGTAGATCCTGATAGGTACCAAAACTTTATTAAAGATCTTGAAGACTGCCAAATTGCGGTAGTTAGTGTAATTGGCATGGTGTGTGATTTTTGCGCCCAAGGTCTTGAGAAGACGTTCGAGAAAGATAGAAACGTAAAAAAAATTGATGTGGACCTTAACAAAGGAAAAGTTTTAATTGCTTACTCAAAAGATAAAGCTATTGAATATAAAGAAATAGAGCAAAACATTCTAGCTAATGGCCAGAATGCTACTGGCTTAAAAATTATTAATATAAATTAATGGAAGATAGATCGGTAAACTTTCTATCACTGTTTGCTTCTTCATCAACGCTGATATGTTGCGCCCTACCTGCAATGTTTGTTGCTTTAGGTGCTGGCGCTTCTTTTGCTTCACTACTTACGTATTTACCTTTTCTTATTACCTTGTCTCAATACAAGACACAAATAACTATTTTTGCACTTGTCATGGTGATAATAGCCGGTTATGCCAACTATAAAACCTATCATATGCCCTGTCCCTCAGATCCCGAGTTAGGAAGGTTATGCATGCAAACAAGAAAACGATCAAGATACGTCTATTACATTTCAGTTGTATTGTTCGTTTTTGCTACGATATTTACTTATATAATTCCTGTATTCATATGAAAAATCCATGCCATAAAGAAGAAATTCCTAGTCTTAACAGGATTGAGGGGCAAATTCGTGGAATTGCCAACATGATTGATGACGATAAATATTGCATTGATATACTCAATCAAATCAAAGCAGTTAGAAATGCTATTGCGGGTGTTGAAGGAAGAATATTAAAAAAACACATGAAAGAATGTGTTAGAGAAGCATTAAGTGACGAAAAGGATTTTGATGATAAGGTTGAAGAAATATTAAAAACACTAAAAAGGCAAACTTAATTACTTCCCTTAAATTGCCACAATATTGTATCTCAGGATATGGATTGGGGATTACGGGCAGCATTAACCTTTCCTCGACATCAGGCATTTAAGACACTAGTCTGTTAATATTTATGTATTAAGATGTTTAAAGGAGTGAGGTAACTATGACAGTAAGTGTGATATTGGAAGGGACTCTAAAAGATGGAGAAATAGAAAAATTTACTGGGATATGTAAAGAGGCATTTGAGGTCACGAGGGCCTTTGATGGATGTCAGGGAATTGATTTAACTTACAATACAGAAAATCCTAAAAATTGGATCTTTACAGAAGTCTGGGATTCTAAGCAACATTATGAGAAATATCTACAATTCAGAACCGAAGACGGAACTCTAGATACTGTTGCTTCGTTATGTGAAGATGCTCCTTCAATTAGAATATTTGACATTATTCCAACCTAAAGCCTGTCTATGAAAGTCTTGGCTTTGGGTGGTAGTGGCGGAATGGGTAGATTTGCCGTCGCAACCCTTATGGATTTTGATAATGTTAATGAGGTAATTGTTGCCGATATTAATGCCGATGCTGCAATAGCATTTGCAACATCTATGAATGAAAAGGTCTCAGGTATTGGTTTGGATGTAACGGATACAAATGCACTTAAAGCGCAAATGGAAAAAGTAGATGTGGTTATAAATACCGTAGGCCCCTTTTATAAATATGGACCTCCGATTTTAGAAGCTGCTATTGATAAATCCTGCCACTATCTTGATATAAATGACGACTGGGAGCCGACCTTAGAAATGCTTGCGTTACACGAAAAGGCAGAAAGTAACTCAATAACAGCGATTCTTGGAATGGGTGCTAGTCCAGGTCTTACAAATATGCTTGGAGCTGCTGCGATACAAGAATTAGATGAAACTGAGACACTTTATACGGGCTGGACTATGGATGGTGCTGCGCCAGAGGAAGAATCATCCCAATCTGGACTGAATGCCGCCATGATTCATGCCGTTCAGCAAATGACTGGAAAGGTCAGAATACAAGATAAGGGTGAGGCAAAGATGGTCAAGCCATTGAAAGAGATTGAAGTCGATTTACCTGGTTTTAATAAATTTAAACCTCGTATTTTTGGGCATCCAGAAGCAATTACTTTTCCTCATCACTTTGACTCGATCAAAAATAGCATTAATTTAGCTCATGGTAGTGGCTTCGGTTTACTCAAATGGATTATGAAACTTGTCGATTGGAAAATTATCTCTGTAGAAAAAGCTGCAAGTATCGTCCAGAATCTATCTTCAGATAAAAGGAAAGAACTTGAGGAGGCGGGAACGGAAAATGGGATTGATCTAAGTGGCGCAAATTCTGAAGATCCTCCTCCTCTGTATGCGGTAGCCTCAGGAAAGAAAGACGGTCAAGAGGCAGCATGCACGGCAACATTCAAATCCTCCGGCCTGATAAGTATGGGTGAAGCTACGGGTATCCCCCTGGCTTGTGGCTTAAAGCTTTTAATAGATGAAAAGATTCAAAAAAAAGGAGTTTTTGCTCCTGAGGGAGCCATAAATCCTTATGATTTTTTTAAAGAACTAAATGGTATGAGTGATGCTCTGGCTCTCGATGAAGATATAAATACAAATGGACCAGAAATGGTAAATATATTTAGAAGTTGGTAATTAAATTTATAGAATGTAAAGTAAACAAATGGAAAAAATAAATAACTTTTTTGACGGAATCGCAGCGCCTTTAAGTGGCATTGCTGATTGGCTTTTAAGGCTAGGCCTTGGCATAGCTTTCTTTTTACATGGATATGGAAAATTACCTATTTCTGATGGTTTTATAGGTTATCTAGACTCTAAGGGAGTTCCTCTGGCAGAGGCAGCTGCTTACCTAGTTGCATGGGGGGAAATATTGGCTGGATTGGGAATAATAGTAGGCGGGATTTTGGCGAAACCAATGGTCCAGCTTGGCCACCTAGTAACTAGAGTATCTGGTGGAGCAATAGGGGTGATAATGATATTCGCTTTGTTAATTGCCCACTCGGATTGGGGAATATTCTTCGGAGAGAGAGGATCTGTTCTCTTTGCCAGCGAGCAATTGTTTCTTTTGCTATTAGGAACTTTCTACGCTATCAAGGGCAATAACTAAAATTTTAAGATTGTAGCTTAAGCTGAGTATTCCTCATTTAGTTCTTGCAAAGCCTCGAAATTCATCATCTGAACAACTTCCATATTTTCATCCAAAAGTTCATATATTGGATCGGTAGTTGTATAAGGACGTAGACTGAAATAAACAATCACATCTTCATCTCCGCCACCTTCGGTGTGAGGTTCTCCAGGAGTGCCTGCCTTAAATACTCCTGCAGGACGAACACTTTTCAAGCTTCCGTCAGGATAGTAGGTTTTTAACTCGCCTTGAACCGTAAAAGTACTGTAGTTAGAACAATGTCTATGCATTTGTATTTTTTCATTAGCAGAGAATTTAAATAAGAGATCAACTATTTTGGCGTTCTCATCTACATTCAAAAAGGACAGCGACACATGATCCAAGGGTTCTCCATCTGGTCCGGGTGCAGGTTTCCAGTCTATTTCAGACTCATTGAATTGAATTAAATTTTCCATAGTATTCTCCTAAAATATTCCTTTAAATCATTATATTATTTTTTTAAAAAAAGGGTCAAGATTCGTATCTTGACCCTTTTTACTGTAATGCCTCTAGTACAAAAAGCTAGCCTTGTAAAAGCTCTTCTAACTAAAATTTGTAGTTAAATTTAGCACCATAATTTCTACCAGCTAGAGGCACTTCATTCTTAACAAATGATGAATGATTTCTTGCAACCTCATCCTGCAAATTGCTACCAAAGATAGAAACTTTTAATTCAGCTGAACCAGGTAGATCATAGGTTTTTGTTAATCTGGCATTTAGCAATTGATAGGATTCAGTAACAGTCTCTCCCTCACCTATTTCGTCTTGCTCATCAACATCTTTCAAGCTCATTTTGAAAACCCAATCGTTTTCAACATAAGTCAAAGAATAGATATTTCTTGCGGGATTTATTCTAGGTACATTATGTCCATCAGAAAATTCAGCAGTGACATCATCTCTTCCAAAAGAGAATGTTAAATCACCGGATCCTAAGCTCACAGTTGTTCCGATCTCAAATTCATAACCTTTGAATTCTGCGTCTTCTTGAATGTAATTAGCGTGAATCAAATTAGCATGTGCTGCATGATCATCATCGCCATGGTCGTCATCTCCGAGGTCGTCATGATCATCATCGCCATGGTCGTCATCTCCGTGTTCGTCATGATCATCGAGCTCGTCTTGCAGTGTTATGTAATTATCTACGTCATTTATGTAGTAACTTGCTGATGCGTAAAAATTACCATTATCAAAGTTTAATGTTATATCAAAATTATCCGATGTTTCGCTTTGAAGGTTTGGATTACCAGTTTCAAGTCTTCCAGTTGCCATATGTGGACCATTCATGAAAAGCTCAATTACTGAAGGCAATCTTTCAACGCTAGCAAAACCTACGCTTATATCCAGACTGTCACTTATATCTCTGCCGAGAGTAAGAGCGAAACTATTAGTGTCATCATCTACCTTATAGTAGTCGATATCTCCATGATCTTCATCGGTGACACTTCCAGTCCTCTCTATTTGGTCAAGTCTAAAACCTGCATCAAGATAAAATAGGTCAAAGTCTGTACTGACAAAATAACCAATAGTGAACTCTTCACTATTAGCAGGGTTCATAAAAGCTTCTTCACCAACAATTGCGGAATCTTCATCAACGAAATTTAATGCTACTTTTTGAGTAAATGAGTCTGAAGATAGATCAAAGATAGCGCCGTATTCAGTTGCATCATTTGTAAAGACAGTTGGTGCATGTTCTTCATGCTCTTCTTCTTCATGATCATCATGACCTTCTTCTTCTGCATGAGCTTCTGTTAATGAGTACTCTGTGTCTCTCCAGTTGTAGCTTATAGAATTAATTAAACCTCCATTAATATTGTATAAGCCGGCTAAGTTATAGCTCTTTTGGTCAGTAGTAGAGAAAATTCTCTCTCCTTCGTGCTCATCTCCGTGCTCATCTCCGTGCTCATCATCATCTTCTCCGTGCTCATCATCGTGATCATCGTCTCCGTGCTCGTCTCCGTGCTCATCTCCGTGCTCGTCTCCGTGAAAAGGTATTCCATATAAGCTCTCTAAATTTTCATAACTCATTCCGAAATATCCCCATTCTCCTGTTCTTGAAACACCGAATTGCTTTGCTTCAGAAGCAAAATCAGAGTTTTCAACATAAGAAAGAGCTTCTTCTTCATGCTCATCGTGATCATCATCACCATGATCTTCTTCTTCGTGAACTACAGCCCCATCAGGTATATCAAAATTGCCTAATTCGGTATTTTTATAGCCCAGACTAAAATTAAGCCATCCGCCTAGAAGATTTTTGTAATTGAACTCTTGAATATCACCATCGTTTGCGGATTGAGTTTCCAATCCTGCATTAACTTCTTGACCATCAAAATCCTCCCTAGCAATGGTATTGTTTACAACATTGATAATTCCACCAATGGTTCCATTGGCATAAAGTAAAGAGGATGGTCCTTTGATGATTTCAATTTGTTCGATGTCATGTAAATCAACATCATTTAAGTGATCTACACCAAGTCCTGAGACATCTCTATTTACCATTCCATTTTTTAGAATTTTCACTCGAGGTCCAGACATACCTCTTATGATAGGCTGACCAACTGCGGCACCATAATCGGCAATTGAAACACCTAAGTAACTATCAACTGCTTCACCTAGTGAAGTAGTTGCGTCATCTTTTATTTCATAGCCATCGATAACATATAGAGGATTTAATATCCTGCTTGTATTAAGTATTGAAGAAGTAACTACGACTTCGTCTACTTTCTCTGTATCAAGAGGTGTCGGTTCATCGGCATTTATTTGCGTTACTATTAAGCTCATCGCCATGAGCGTATAAAAGCAAACTTTCATGTTTTCTCCTAAATTTAAATTAAAAAATATTTTTTAAATAAACTTAAGAGTTTGGTGGTGCCCTCGCACTAAAATCTGCAGAAAAAGGAGAAACATGATCTTTTTCTGAGTTGATAGAAATATTTGTAATTAAAGCATACTCTTCAATAACCTTAAGAGCATATGCTTTGAAAGATTCTGTCTCGCAAACTTGGCAGTCAGAAGACTCATGAACTTCATGATGATGTTCATCTTCAACGAAGGAATGGATAATTGGATCAGCTGATAAGCTGATTACAAAAAGTAATCCAAGGATAAGTGCAAGTTTTTGCTTCAAGTTCATATTAGATTTCGCAATATAAATTTAATTCAGGACAGAAGCAAGAGCTTTTATTATCTTGTCTGTGTCATGCGGAGCTCTAAAAAAACCGGCATATTTAGCATCAGGACTTATCAAGACTAAGCTTCCTGAATGGTCTACTGTGTAGTTAGGCTCAGGATTATTAACTACTGGAAAGAAAGGGGCATTTACTTGAGTTGAAAACCTATAAATCTGATCAATTTCGCCAGTAAGGCCAATAAAGTCACTATCAAAATTATCAAGATAAACTCTTAAGTTCTCAGGTTTATCCCTATCTGGATCAACCGAGACAAGAAAGATTCTTATTTTCTCCGCATTATCACCTAATGATTCTTTCACGTCAGACATTTGTTTCATAGTTAAAGGACAAATATCAGGACAATAAGTAAAACCAAAAAATAGAATATTCCATTTATTCTTAAATTGTTCAGGCAGAAAAGTTGCGCCCTCATCATCGACTAACTGAAATTCTGTGAGTTGTCTTGGTGGATCTATAAAATATGCCCCCAGCATTTTGTATTCGTCCTGAGTCAGCTCTCTTGGTGTATAAAATCTAGATAAGAATAAGGCCAATATTAATGCTATCAATCCAAGACAGCTTGCAACGGTTATAAATATTCCTCTACTCATAGGTAGACAAAGTGATCTATTAGCATCGCTGCGAATAAAGCAGCTAAATAAAATATGGAATAAGCAAAAGTAGGCATGGCAAGAGCATTAGTATCGTCTCTGTATAGCCTCAAAGAATAAACTAAAAAAATTAATCCCAGTAAAAGTGCTGAAATCAAATAAATTTCACCAAACATCTGAACAGTATATGGAAGCATAGTGGCGACGATAAGAAGTACGGTATAAAGAAGTATATGTTGTTTTGTGAAAGGAACTCCTTTTTGCACAGGCAACATAGGAACCTCCGCATCAGCATAATCATCAACTCTATAAACAGCCAAAGCCCAAAAATGAGGAGGAGTCCAAACCATTATAATGAGAACAAGCAATAAAGCATTTGGTTCTATCGTATTGGAAATTGCAGTCCATCCAAGCAATGGTGGCATCGCCCCTGCAAGACCTCCTATGACAATATTTTGGCTTGTCATAAATTTAAGATATTTTGTATAAATAAACCCATAAAATATAAAGGTCAGAGTTGTTAAGATCCATGTAAGGAAGTTGGTGAAATACAAAAGCATGAATGCACCAACCACATATAAAATGACAGAAAAGCTTATGGCTGCCTTATCTGTAATATCACCCATTACTAAAGGCCTCTCTGAGGTTCTCATCATCTTTGAGTCTATTTGCTTGTCAAAAAAATGATTTATTACAGCGGAGGATGCTGCCAAGAAGCTTATTCCGATCAATCCGAAAAAGAATACTTCTATTGGAGGTCTAAAATCGGAACCTATGAGCATCCCACTTGCACAAGATACGAACAAAAGCGCTTGTACACCTGGCTTAGTAAGCTCTAGGTATCCTCTCCAATTTGATAAAACTCCCGTCATAAATTATGTTTCTCTAAGTCGTAGGACTCCCAGATAAGTTATCAATAATAACCCACCTAGGTTATGACCTACAGCTATTAATAGTGGCAACGCAAAAATAACATTTGAGATTCCAAGCAGTACTTGCAAAGTCAAAAAGCTTATAAGTCCAACTGAAAGAAGAGCAAACCTTCTTACGTATAGGTGATAACTCAAAAATAAGAGGAAAGCAGTGACTATAACTGCTCCAAATCTATGCGTAATGTGAATGGCCACCCTAGACTCATGATCTAATTGTCCTCCAAGATAATTTGGACCAATGCTTTGAAAAAAATTAAAACCTTCTTTAAAATTTGATTCAGGCAGAACCTGTCCTTGACATAAAGGGAAGTCTACGCATGAATAAGAAGCATAATTAGTGCTTGTCCAGGCTCCTAAAAATATCTGAATTGCCACTAATACGATAGAGACATTAAATAATTTCTTTGTCGTTGTCCCAAAATCCCATGTTGCTCTGTTTTGTAAACGATCCTTTGTTTTGAAATACAGCAACCATAAAAGTCCAGTGGTTAAAAAGCCTGACATAAGATGTGTCGTTACAACTTGTGGCCATAACTTCAGGCTCACTGTCCAATAACCAAAAGTTCCTTGCATAATCACCCAAGCGATTAAGAAGAAACTTAGCTTTCTTACATCCGAAGGTAAATCTTTATAGCGAAAAGCTAGAAATGCAATACAAAGAATCATGAAACCTAGTGCTGCTGCAAAATATCTATGGACTACCTCGGGAATCGCTTTAGCTACCTCATAGGGAGTATCTGGAAATTTGGCATTAGCAATGTCAATCTCTTCAGGACTGACAGGGATTGTTACAAAACCGTAACAACCGGGCCAGTCAGGACATCCTAATCCGGCATCAGCAAGTCTAGTCCAAGCACCAAGCGCAACGACTACGAAGCCGAGAATACCTGACCAAAGCGAAAGTGTTTTAATTCGTTCCATTTTTATCCTATTTTTGAGTTTTGAAGGACTTTCTTAATATCTTCTAACAATTCGCCACTAGGTAAGGTGGAGTCATAAATGAGTATCCCATTCCCTAGAGGATCGAATAAGATATAAGGAGAGTCTTGTAATTTTTCTGAGACCGATAAGGGCAATAGCTCCGGCTGAATTGTTCCAGTATTTAGTAAAGGGTATTCCTCAGCTATCTTTTCAATAGATTGGCTGGACAAATTATTAGTACCGATATTTATTAAATATCTGACCACTCTATCGCTATTCTTCGCAAGTCTTATATTAATTTGTCTTGAGGAATAGAGTGTATCCCAACATTTTCCTAAACAGTCCCCTGAAACAAATTGTACGATTGACCATTTTCCTGGGAACTCATCTTTCAAAGGCCCAGAATCAATATCAAGCTTCAGCTCACTTAGCTGTATTGGGTCCTCGAGCAATGTCCCCTTATTGACAGTTCCTTGAGGAGAATAACCACTATAGAACAAAGCCGAACTGGCAAAGAGCACAATTATAGGGGTAAGAAAAATTAAGGAAGCAACTATTCTTCCGGAATTTTGTTTACTAATGATCATATTTAATCCTTTTTATATCCATAGTAAAAATATGAGCAAATTAAAACTAATGCCAATCCAAACCATTGCAGTGCATATCCAAAATGCCTGGATGGTTTTAAATCAACTGGTTTCCAAATCGGTTCAAAAGCCCCAGCTGAGGCAGCAGATAATTGAATAACAGATTCATTTATTGAATTGCCTATATCATTTTTTGCTGTTTCATAATCCACCTGCTGAACAAGCTTTGGCCATCCATCTAGATATATTTGATCTACCAAGTTTAATCCAAATCTCTTGAACGGTGAAAGAACTCCTTGAATAGTGACTTTTCCTTCAGCTTCCTCAGTTCCTTTCTCGTAATCTTCTTTTGAAACCCATCCTCTGTTAATAAGAAAAAGATTCTTTTCGGATGTTTCAAAGGTAGTAAAAATCTCATAACCTGCTTCTTGCCTATATAGTCTGTTGTCCAATATATAAGACTCAGATTGATATTCTCCTTCAAGATTCACAGTTCGATAAATCAGGTTTTCAGAATTTAAAGTGGCCATTTCTTTTTCGCTGATAACTGGTAAAGATTTATTTTCATAATGTTGACTAACTATGTCTTTTTTTTCTAGCCCTCTCATTACTTGCCATGAACCCAAGTAGATTAAGATAGGGAAAAAAAATACTACAAATGCAGTCATTAATTTTCCTGGACTAAATTTACTCATATTTTTTTCGTCATCCTAAGTGTATAATTCACGTCCTTTCAGATGATCAAATACTTTATATTATTCCTAATCGTAGCTATGTTTATTAGTCTATTCAGAGGTGCCTTCTTTCTAATAAAAGATGGAGGATCTTCCAAAAGAACCGTTCATAGCTTGGGCGTCAGAGTTTCTATTGCTGTAGTTCTATTTATAACTCTAGTTTATGGTTTTATAACTGGGCAAATTGGGCCTGGTGTTTAACGTTTTACATTACGTATACAAAAGCGACTAAGCAAACCCAAACAACGTCTACAAAGTGCCAGTACCATGATCCGGCCTCAAAACCGAAATGATCATCAGAAGAAAAGTGTCCTTTTAAACTCCTAAAGAGCATTATCGTTAAAATTATTGCACCAAGACATACATGAAAACCATGGAAGCCTGTGAGCATGAAGAATGTGGTCCCATAAATACCCGTATTAAGTGTTAAACCGTAATGGGTATAAGCCTCATAATACTCAATGCCCTGTACTACTACGAAAGCATAGCCAAGTACTAAAGTTGCACCAAGCCAAAGATTAAATTGTTTCCTGTTTCCGTTCTTAAGTCCTAAATGGGCTATGTGAACAGTCAGACTTGAAGTTAATAAAAGTACTGTATTCCATAATGGCAACCACCCTAAAACACCCCCTAAGCCACCAGAGGCATATGCAGTAGCGAGAGACATGTCCTTTTCAGGGCCGGCAAATACTGCCTGATCAGGAGTTATCATCAAGGGCCAACTTGCTTCAAATCCAGGCCATAACATGTTCGCTAGACCCTTTTCTCCTTCGCCACCCAACCATGGAACGGCAAAGTTTCTTATGTAAGCTAAAGCAAAAAAGAAAGCAAAGAAGAACATTACCTCTGAAAAAATAAACCAAGCCATTCCATATACATATGAATCCTTGAGCATAGGATTATTTAACCCAGCTTGGTTTTCTATAATCGTCTGTTTGAACCAGAAATACATTGTTACCCATATCATTGCGAATGAAAGAAGCAGTATCATGTATGAGTTGGAATCCGTTCCGGCATCTATAACTGTCTTCGCTGCACCGATGATAAACACAAGTAGGCTTATAGCCATCGCAAAAGGTAATTTGCTAGATTCAGGTACGTAATAAGCTTGTTGTGACATAATCTCCCCTTTTTATAATTTAGCTATTTCTTTTTCCGGTTGTACTCTGTCTGTTATATCAAATAGTGTGTAGCCTAGACTTAAAGATCCTATTTCTTCAGGCAGGGCAGGATCGATTATAAACCTTACAGGCAGTTCGATTCTTTCTCCTGCAGCTAAAACTTGTCTCTCAAAACAAAAACATTCAGTTTTATGGAAATACTCAGCGCCTCTACCCGGTGAAACACTAGGAATTACCTGCCCAACCATCTCTTTTGCGGTTGTGTTGTGGAAAACAAAAGTAGCTTCATATTGATTTCCAGTGATGACTCTCATCTGAGATTTTTCTGAATCAAAGAACCAAGGCATCGATTCATTGTTATGTGTCATAAACTGAACTAGGAGTTCTCTCTGTTCAGTGATTGCAAGTGACTCTTGACTCAAAGAACTCGGGCCAGTTACCTTTCCATTCAACCCAGTAATCTCACAAAACACGTCATACATGGGGACGAGCAACCAACCGAAGGCAAACATACCTACGACGATACCTATTAGATTACGTAATGTTTTTGTTGCTTCCAAACTATTTTACTTGCGGTTGAACTGTAAAAGAGTGATAAGGAGGAGGTGAGCTTAACGTCCACTCCAGACCTAAATCTCCTGCACCTTCCCAAACCTCAGGCTTAGCTTGTTTGCCTGATCTGATTGTTTTAATAACAATAAATAAGAATAAAAGCTGAGTTAAGCCAAACATAAAGGCGCCAACACTTATTAAAGCATTGAAGTCTGCAAACTGCAGTGCATAGTCAGGATATCGTCTAGGCATTCCAGCTAATCCAACAAAATGCATTGGGAAGAAAGTAACATTTACGGATATAAATGTTAGCCAAAAATGTAATTTTCCAAGAGTCTCGTCATACATATTTCCTGTCCACTTAGGTAGCCAGTAGTATGCAGCAGCTATTATTCCAAATAGTGCGCCCGGCACTAGAACATAGTGAAAGTGTGCTACTACAAAGTAAGTATCATGATACTGGAAGTCTGCAGGTACTATTGCAAGCATTAATCCTGAGAATCCGCCAATTGTAAATAAAGCCACAAAAGCAATTGAGAATAACATTGGTGTTTCAAATGTAATTGAGCCTCTAAACATTGTTGCAACCCAATTGAAAACTTTCACACCGGTAGGAATAGCAATTAGCATTGTTGAGTACATGAAGAATAACTCTCCTGCTAGAGGCATGCCGACTGTAAACATATGGTGAGCCCAGACAACGAAAGATAAAATGGCTATTGAAGCCATGGCATAAACCATAGAAGAATATCCAAAAATTGGCTTTCTAGAGAAGGTCTCAATGATATGAGAAACAATACCGAAAGCTGGTAAGATCATGATATAGACTTCTGGATGACCAAAGAACCAAAAGACATGTTGAAATAAAACTGGATCACCACCGCCGGCAGCATTGAAGAAACTTGTACCAAAATTTATATCCATCAACATCATGGTTACAACACCTGCTAAAACTGGCATAACCGCTATTAGCAAATAAGCTGTTATTAACCAACTCCAAACAAAAAGAGGCATTTTCATTAAAGTCATTCCAGGCGCTCTCATATTGAAGATAGTTGTAATGATGTTTATCGAGCCTAGTATCGATGACACGCCCATTATGTGAACTGAAAAAATAAAAAAGTTAACAGTAGAGGGAGCATAAGTTGTTGAAAGAGGTGCATAGAAGGTCCATCCAAAGTTCGGTCCACCTTCAGGCATAAACAAGGTTGAAATTAATATACCGAAAGCCATTGGCAACAACCAAAAACTCAAATTATTTAATCTTGGTAAAGCCATATCAGGTGCTCCTATTTGCATAGGCAACATCCAGTTAGCAAGTCCTACAAAAGCTGGCATGATTACGCCAAAAACCATTATCAGACCATGGTTAGTGGTCATCTGATTAAAGAATTCAGGCTGAACTATCTGAAGTCCTGGTTGAAAAAGCTCAGCTCTTATTACCATTGCCATGGCACCACCAATAAAGAGCATGATAAAGCTAAACCATAAATACAAAGTACCTATATCTTTATGATTTGTTGTAAAAAGCCATCTAGAAAGGCCTTTTGCCGGACCGTGATGTCCGTGGTCGTGTGATTCTACTACTGTACTCATAATTTATTTCCTTTATAAATCAATTCTATTTTTGTATGCGACGATATCTTGTGGAGTAACAATAACACCATCTCCTTTTTCGCCATTAGACCAAGCTTGTCTTGTGTAAGTTATTACAGAGGCTATATCTACTTCACTATAGGATTCCCCAAAGGCTGCCATTGCCGACCCTTGCACTCCTTCCATTAATATTTCAATGTGTTTATTGCTGTCAAACATAGTAATTTGGCTGCCCACTAAAGAAG
>LULK01000039.1_pt1 | contig 45296 bp, 57 predicted proteins | sample 728181 | NCBI WGS metagenome assembly LULK01 (sample SAMN03860291, study PRJNA289734) | marine metagenome | biome: seawater column; feature: ocean; material: water; isolation source: Red Sea water column Station 169 - depth 10m | place: Saudi Arabia: Red Sea | collected 2011-10-15 | depth 10 m | reverse complement strand
TGGTGGATACAATGTATGTGTTGATATTAACACTACAGGTACCCCATATGTAGATGTGATTTCACACCCATCTACTTTAGGTAGTGCAGTAAGAGTCATTCTAAATAAGAAAAAAGGTGATGAAAAAGTACATTATTCTTCTATAAAAGAGTATGTTCAAAAATATGATGATACCTTAGCTGAAATCCGTAGTGTACTAAACTTTTAGATATTTATTACTAAAAGGCAATGGTATACAAGATAGGTTCAAGAGGACAAATAGTTAAAGATATTCAAGAAGTAGTAGGATCAGGTGCAGATGGCATTTTTGGCCCTGCAACAGCTGAAGCAGTTAAAAAATGGCAAGCAGCAAATGGGTTAGATGCTGATGGTTTAGTAGGACCCGCTACATTAGAGGCTATGGATTTGTTAGATACAGACGTATCAGAACAAACTTACACTACAGAAAATGGATTAGTTATTCACCAACATTTTTTACCTCGAGGTGAATATTTAGATGGACCTACTAAGAAAGAATATTGTTTCCTTCACCATACTGCTGGATGGCATAATCCTTATAAGTGTATTGATTCATGGGGTAGAGATAATAGGGGTAGAATTGCTACTGAATTTGTATTAGGAGGTGGATCTGTTAAAGGAAATGATAATAAATATGATGGTGAAATGGTTCAGGCTTTTCCTGAGGGAGGATATGCTTGGCACTTGGGAAAAAATGGATCTCAGCACATGCATAAACACTCAGTTGGCATTGAGATTTGCAATTTTGGATATGTGAAAAACGGCAAAACTTATGCTGGTACCACAGTTGCTGAATCGCAGAAAGTTGAATTACCCCAAGCATTTAGAGGATACAAAACTTGGCACCGTTACTCAGATAAGCAAATTGAAGCTACTAGAAAGTGGATTTTGTTTATTGCAGATAGGGATAATATTGATGTTAGAGATGGTCTTCAGAAATGGATTAAGGCTGAAGGTGTAAAAGCATTTGATTGGAAAGAAGATGCTTACTATGGTAAAGTAAAAGGATTACTTACTCATACTAATACTAGAAAAGACAAAACGGATCTTTTCCCACAACCTGAGTTAATGGATATGATTTTATCCCTATGATAAAATTTTTAAAGAAAGCTTGGAAATTCTATTGTAAAATAGAGGACCTAAAAGTTGAAGCTCAAATAAAAGCTGGGAGGTTATTTTTCTAATATTTATAAGAAAAAATGACTGCTAGAATGTCTTGTCCTCCAGCTACACAAAATCTGGAGTTAAATACTAAAAATAGGGACTACGCATTTAAAACTGAATGGATTAAATATGGTCCTTTAAATGTAGATGAACCAGGTGATTACTGGAAAGATAACGCTAAATATTTTGGCACCACAGTAGCTGCAGCTAAGAAATCATTATGTTCTAACTGTGTTGCTTTTGATATTTCCCCTAGAATGGATGACTGTATGCCAGGAGTTACTTCTGATAAAGATGGAAGATTAGGGTATTGTTGGATGCATAAATTTAAATGTCATTCAGCTAGAGCTTGTAGAACATGGGCTAAGGGAGGTCCTATTACTACAGATAAAATATCTTATGAATGGCAGGAAAGGGGTCAGGGTTAAGTAATATTTTAGTAATATATAAAAAAACACATAAAAATAGTTATAATAAAAGTTAAATGAATTTAATTAGTTTACTACTAAGTGTTACCCAATTTTTTACGCCCATAAATCCTTATTATACTGACTTTAATACTAATGGAGGTTGGTTAAGTATAACTGTTCAAACGGCTGATTCCGCATGTACAGCATGTGGGGATTTCAATTTAATATATGAAGATCCTAATGCAACAATTGGGTTTGATCAGTTATATGACGCTTATAAACCACCGTCAGAAGCACCAACCCCTACTTTATTTACAATGTTACTAGGAGATGATTTTATTTCACTACCTAATTTTAATGGTATTGGGATTCAGGGATTCCCTAACCTAGAAGTTGATTCAGTTAAATTGGGAGTAGTAGCTTATAGTGATAGTGCCATGTTTACTTTTTATATGGATAGAGGAATTACATCTGCTACTTTACATGATAAATTATTAGGTAAATTCATTCCTATAGATTCAGGAAGCACATATTCATTTGTGGTAAATAGTTTAGGATGGCATCCAAATATTGATGATAGATTTGTGTTGCATTTCCATAGGGATAGTACTATATCTTCAATTAACGAAGTAAATAAAGACCATATAATTAGATATTTTAATTTATCTGGACAACAGATAGATAAACCTAGTGGTATTTGTATAAGAGTAGTAGGAATTAGGGAACCAGAATTGATATTAATTAATTAAAAATTTGGCTACCTGAGAGATAGTTCGTATATTTAGGTATAATAAAGGTTATGAGTTCAATTATTAATACAATCATTAGTGCATTTAGGTTTATTACAGGTCAAGAATCTTATGATAATATATCTGATAATGCTAAATTAGTAGGTATAGGAATGATAGTGTTCCTGGTTTGGTTTGCCTTACTTATTGCACAAGATTCTAATCCAGAGTTATTATAGTGAAATACCTAATAATAACTTTCATACTTAATTTTGCATTACTAGTTAATGCTCAATCTCCATATTTTCATATTTCTAAGGATGATATAGAGAAGGTGGCAAAAAAAGATGGTTATAGAGTTTCCACTGAAATAAAAATGGTAGGTGAAACATTAAATATTATTTATTATCTTACAAAAGATAGTGTAGTAATTAGAGTTGGCTACATCCCAGATATGGATAAGCCGGCCTTTATTCATTACAGAGAAGAATAAAAAAAGTTATGATACAATTTAAAGATATAGTTTTTAAACAACATCCACATAATCCCAAAGGTATCCATGGTGAAGTTAGTCTTAGTGGATTTGAAATATCTATAATAGCAGGACAGGGATTCTATAGTTCTGGAAGGGGCACAGGTGTTACCTTGGATGATCTTGATAGAGTAAAACTTTTTGAAGTTATGTGGTGGCCTACTGAAGATGCAAAAGATGGAGAACTACTAATGGAACCTCTAAGTTATCAATCAGTATCAGATATAAATAATATTCTAGAAAACTTCCAAAAATAAGTTGGATAATTCAGAGATGGTTCGTATATTCAAGCATAATAAGGTTATGAGAAAATATAAAGAATTTAAAACACAGAGATTTATTAATAGAGAAGTTGCCATTAGGGAATTTGTTAATAATTGGGGTTATAGTGAAAATTTTGCTGATTATAATCCAACAGCTACTAAATTTTGGACGTTAAATCGTTTACAAAAAGTATATGATGACCATTGTGAAAACTATGTTAAAACAGAACATGGTCGTACTCGTAAAGAAAACATTAAGTATTTTGCAATAGGATAAAAATGGAAATTCGTATGACAGAACAACAGAAACAGGCGTTCATTAAAGAACAAATTGTAATGTATGTTAGAGAAAATCACTCACAATATAAAATAGATGATCAAGGAGATAACGTTATTTTTGAAGGTAAAGAGCCAGCTAGCAATTTGGTTTATGATAGTATTAGATGTGTTGTTGTTCCTTGGTCACTAGGGAAACAAGTAGATAGTATTGCACTAGCTCAAATACAATCTAAGGTAGCTGATATTGAATCAAATGTTTATAATTGGTCATGACATATATTCAAAGTTTACACCCAGAGGGTAGAATAGATATGATACGTCATCAAGCGGATAAATTAGGAAAATTGCTTGAGGTAGATCATGAGGCACAAAGGTTAATTTATGTTAACTCTAATTCGGGGAGTGAGGTAACTACTTTTAGTCGTTACCAAGCATATGGTAAGGCATTTAGATTAATTTGTACCTAATGGATGTTAGGCTAATAGAGGAAATAATGTACGAAGCATATAGACAAAAAGTACATTCAGATGTAAGGGATGAAGCTAGTAAACTCAAAGAAACCTACCCTACATTAGAAACAGGTTCAAGGTATAAAATGGCATTTAAAAATATAACAGGTAAAGAATGGAAGTAAAAGTACATAACGAAGTAAAGTATATATCATTATTTGACTATTTAGGTAAACCTGCAGGTCAAGAAGTAGGTTATAGAGTAAGTGAACGTGCTCGTGAATTTGGAATAACAAGTCTAAAGCGCTTTGTTAGAAATGATAAGTATGTAGGTAAAGTTAACCTATATCCTCAAGCATTTCTAGAGTATTATTTCACTAATGCTGAACGAAATACTGAGGTATGGAAGTAGTAAGCATGTTACTTATTTTAGTATTAACATTAATGGCAATAGCAACAGTAATAGAATGAGAAAGCCTTGGTTTAAAGTTATATTTTCGATAGCAATTATTACTGCTAGTATACCTACTGTAATAACAGATATTAGAGAAGGATTTAGTGGCACTTATACTCACTATGGAACATTATTAATTGGTATTAGTTATTTTATTGAGTCCTTATTTTGGGTGATTGAAATGTGGATAACTGATGTTAATAGAGTTGTAGATGAAAGCCTAAAAGGATATGATAGGTTTAACAAGGAGGCATGGGATAAAGAATGGGAAAGAACAAATAAAGATAAATAATATGAATATGATTTTAGATACTACATTAACAGGACCAGAAGCGATATTAATAATTATTTGCGGCAGTTTTATTTTGGGTATGTTTTGGCATGCAGGAAATAAAATGAGCGAATATGATTTTGATGATGCGGATTTTTTTGATGATAGTGAGTTATCGGAGGATGATTTCATAGATGATGAGGACGAGGGATTTAAAGGTATACTGTGAATTGGAAATTATTTTGGTATGGTTGTAGTTGGTTTGCTATAGCCCAAAGTATTACTTGGTTTACTTCTAATATGCAAATACTTTACCCTTGGCTAAAAACACCAAAGGGGATTGGACTGATGGTGATAGCGAGTATGCCAGCGACTGTTTTCTATGTTATTGGCACTAGGGATTTATACGAGGCAACATCTGCTCTATGGAGTGTTCGTCTACTAGGTTTTTCAATGGGTGTTCTTACATTTACGGTGTGGACGTATTTTATTTTAAAGGAGGGCATAACGATGAAAACTGCTATATCATTGCTACTATCGGTTGCTATTGTATTAATACAAGTGTTTTGGAAGACCAAATAAATCAATGTGTATCACATTCACCTATAACTCACCATACCCTAAGTACAAGGTGCAATAGCATGTGAACTGTAGGTTAGGCACACGTGAGCTAGAGTTTAGGGCGCCCTAACCCCTTTTCCCCGGGGCCCCAAACCTTCTCATAGAAAAAAAATATATACTGTTTGTGCGCAAATGGTTGGCTCCCTGAATGGTTGTTCGTACATTTATGTCAATAAAGGTTATGGATATGAATGATAAAAACACACTACAAGCGGGTGAGCGCAGTGACTGTACAGTACGAGCGTTAGTTAAGACAGCTGGATTGGCATATGATGATGCATGGAGATGGGTTGCAAATAAGATGCAACGTCGACCTCGTAGGGGTCCAACGCTTTGGGATGCTCGTAAAGCAATGGATAATGCACAGCAAATTAATGGTAAAAAGGTTAAAACATTAAAGCGCAATCGCATTACACGGTTTTTAAATGGTGCGGATCGTAAGATGTCACTTAAAACATTTTGCCAACATAATCCAGTGGGTACATTTTATGTGTTGGTTCGAGGCCATGCATTAGCAGTTATCGATGGTCGAATTACAGATTACACTAAAGCAGGTAAACGAGTTATGTACGCCTGGGAATTTGTTGGGTAAGAGGCTTGGCTACCCGAGGTAGAGTTCGTATATTCAAGTATAATAAAGGTTATAAAAACAAATAAACATGGATAAATTCAATCGCCAAACCCTTAAACAGCTCAGACAAGAAATCGATCAAGCCTTACAAGCCCTAGGCAAAAAGCATGGAATCGAGTTCACAACAGACGGAGCCACTTACGCAGACCAATACGCAACCTTCAAATTAAAGGTCAATATCTTAGGTAATTCTGAGGAGGCCATCCAGTTCGAACGCTTCAAACTACTACACGGCCTTGATCACCTAAACCCTGGTGACACAATCCAACACCGTAACACCAGATATAAGATCCTAGGTATGAAACCAAGATCTAAGAAGTACCCATTTATAGTAGAGAACCTAGGCAATGGCAAGACTTATAAGGTGCCAACTAATATGTTAGCCGAAGCCACTAAAATCTAACGTTTTTTATAAAGTGTTGGTACAGGTTGGCTGCCCGAGATAGGGTTCGTATATTCAACGTGTTGAAAGGTTATAAATAAAGGTTATGAAAAAGAATATGATAGTAAAAATGAAGGATTTTCAATTCAATGAGGATCTCTTCAAGCCAATGCGTACTGGAACTGTAGTTGATACATTATTGAGTACGGAAGGTGGTTTAATGAAAGGCTGTAACTTTGCATTCGTGGGGGATCCGGGTGTAGGTAAAAGCACAGTGCTGTTAGATATATTATCTGATCTACAGCGTAATGGAAATAAAGTATTGTTTGTATCGGGTGAGATGAATCCGATCGACATGTTTGGGTACACAAAGCGATTCCCGAAATTCAACAACGTTCCGATCTTGTTTATGGGTGATGCCGTTGATAGTGATCCACTTGAGGTATTAGAGGACACATTCAATGAGGGTTGGGATGTTGTATTAGTAGATAGTATGGCTGAAGTAGTAGTTTCAGTAGCTGATTACCATGGTGGTACAACCAAATCGGCTGAAACAAAGGTATTGAATATGTTTGAGAAACATAATTTAGCCGGTAATAAAGCAAATACGAATACAACGTTTTTGATAATACAACAGGTAACAAAAACGGGACAATTTAGTGGGTCAAACCGATTTAAGCATATGCTAACGGGTATGGCACATATGAGGTTTGATGAGAACCAATCGCGTGTATTTTACTTTAGTAAAAACCGACGTGGTTCAAGCAACACAAGACTAATGTTTGATTTACAACGTGGTGGGAGAGTAGCATGGGTTAATCCAGCGACAGTAACCACACAAGGTGAAGCACCACGACGACGTGGACGACCACGTAAATCATAACATACGACTAACCTTTATTTTTTCAACACGCCCATTCGGGCACAGAGCGCCACAATTTCTAGTGGCGCTTTGTTGGCGTACCGCGTATATATGTTAAGGGGGCGCCCGTATTACGCCATTATTACCCCATGCGTGCTGATGTCAATCGGCGTGGATATGTGCAGAAAGGGCCTTAGATGTATTTATGCATCTTATACGATTTTAACCATCGAGAAGTATATACACATATCTTTGCATATGACAGTTATATAGTTATATCCCCCATAAACATATGCGTTTTCCCATATAGCCAAAATGGGTGAAAAATGCGGATCTACAAAAAGAGATCTTGATAAAAATTTGGCCATCAACAAAATATATATTATATTCACGAGGCATAAGGGTCTATATATTTATAATAAAAAATTGCAATGAGCGAATTTAATTTTAAGGATTACGTAGCTAATAATCCGCTTCTAAACGAAGCACTAGAATTCATGGGTACCGCAGATGAAGAAACCATGAAATACTTACAAGAGATAAGTAGAGAAGAATTAGTAGCCTTAGAAAAGCAATTTGTAGAAATGTTTGATACTCTTGGTATAATCCGATATAATGGAAGTGATCAATTAAGTAAAGGAGCATCCGAAATTAGTCAAAGAATTCATAACTTCATTACTATATTCAGACAAGTACTTAAAGGATACCCAGTAATTAAAGAAGAAACAATTAATGAAAGCTTTTTGGATGTAAAATCTCCTAGTGAGATTAGAGGAATGATTAAAACATTAAGAAATGCCTCTAGAATTATTCAAAGCCTTAAATTTTACGGTACCGAAAGACAACAAGTTCAAGCAGATAAACTTTATGGTACGGGTGGATTGGGTAGATTAATATCTTTAATGGAATTAGAATTAGAAAAAAAGAAATAATGAGTGATTTCAATTATAAAAAATACGTAGAAAATAATCCTTTATTAAAAGAGGAAAAAAAAGAAGGTATTGTAGATGATTATGCCGATAGAATGGTAGGAGCAGGTTTAGATCTAAAAGGCACATTACAATTAGTTGATTACTATATAAATAACCCAGAGGAAATTCCAGAACCAATGGATAAAGATCTTTTTGTAGCTCATGGAGATAAAATTGCCGATGCTACAAAACAACTATATCTTAGAGTATATGAAGGGAAAGAAGAAAAAAAGGAAGTCAATGAGGTTCAAGATAGAACAGAGGCTTTAGATAAACTCAGAGATATGCTTGAGGATCTAAAATTTATGTCTAAAGAAGCTAATGAATTGTTAAGTAGTTATTTCCCAACAGCTCATGACCGAGCAGAAGCATATGGTGCTCTTGATTTTGGTACATCATCTAACAAATACGATACTACTTTAGAAAGTATTATTGATGGTCTTGAACGAGGTATTGACGTTGACTAATGAAGCTCACCAGTCTTCTATATGATGTTATCTCCGAAATAGGAGAAGGTACAGCAAAGCCATATAACTATAAGTTGACGCGTGAAGAGGGTGATGACATGCTTTATGAGTTTGTAACCGATTTAGGTACTCATTATGAAGTAACATTTGAAATAGAAGAAGATTTCTCAAAAGATGAACCGTGGGAGTTTATGAACATTGAATTTGGTGTAGATGAAAAAGATGGTGGAGGAGTTTCTCATAACATTGAAACCAATAAAGGTGAATTATTTAGAGTTATGGCTACAATAGTAGATATAACAAAAAAGATCCTTAAAGAGAGAGAAAACATAAAGACCCTCACATTTAGCGGTTCAAAAAAGTATGAAGACGATAACAGAAGAAATAATCTTTATATGGCATATATTAGAAAGAATATACCGAATGTAAAGAATATAGAAATTGATGGAAGCGAAATAAGAGTAGACATATGAAACTTACTAGTATACTTAACAATATTATCTCCGAAGTAGGAGAAGGATCTTCTAAGCCATACTCTTATAGTGTAGAAGATAACGTCTTTAGAGGTAGCTCAAAAAATGTAACAGGTAGAGATGTTACCTTCACAACAGAAGATGGAGATGATTACATAGTAAGCTTTGCAGCATATTATGGAGATCATTCCCAGGCAAAAATAAGAGGACCATATTTTAAAGTTGACTTTACTACAGTAGACGAATATGGATACGAAGATAGAGCCGATCGTGTTGTAAATAAAGGACGTTTATTTAGAATAATGGCTACTATTGTAGCAGCAACTAAAGAATTCCTTAATGATATTGATTATGAGGAAAAAGGTATTAAAAAAATGTTAGTACGTCCTGCTAAGTCTAGGGGAACAGAACAAGATGATAGACGTGCTAACCTTTATATGGCATACATTAAAAAGCAGATACCTGTTAGTAATATTAACTATGACGGTAAAAAAATTATAGCAACTTTGAAATAAGAAATAATGAGCGAATTTAACTTAAAAAAATATATATCTAATAATCCACTTCTAAACGAAATTGAACTCAAGTATCGTTCCGAAGATTATATATTTGATTATATTGCTAACGATTTATTCCGTGAAAAATATGGTCGTACCATTGCATACGATGAATTAACGGATGAAGAAAAAGACAGAGTAGAAAATAGCTACGATAGCTATGTTGATGAAGAGGAACCATCAGGCTTTTATGATAGAGGGATGGATGTTGATGAATCAATTAATGAAGAACTAGATCACGTTCACGTATACGATAAGAATAATAAAAAAATTATTGGTACGGGACGAGTCGTACAATCAGAAAAACCAAATCCATTTAACGTAATAGTACAATTCGATCGTGATTTAGTATTAACATTTCCTAGGGACAGAGTAAAACCTGTTAAAGAAGAAGTAAATGAAATGGACCTACGGAAAGGTGATGTTGTCAAATTCAAAGATGGATCTAGAATTATTATTGTAGGACCAAAAGGTGATGGATTCGATTACGTGGATGGTAAGGATGGTAAAATAAAAGGACATCACCCAGCTAAATGGTTTGCTAAAATGCTTAGTACAGGTAAAGCAGTATTAAGCGAAGGTTTAATGGATGATATCTTTGGTGGTATTCCTTATAAAACAGTAGGTGTAGTATCATTCACCACTGTTGCATTACCAGATGATGTGAAAGAACGAATTATAGGGAGAGCAGAAGAAGCAGGTAAGGTAGCAAAACCTAATATTACGGGTGGAGTTACTGTGCGTGACGAAGCAGCATTAAATGAAGAAGAGGAATTAACATTTACTCCATCATCGGGTACTAAGGCAGGTGGGACATTTTCATTAAACAATAGAAAATACGAATTAACCAGTCCTGTTAAAGACGTAACTATTAGTGGTAGATATATAACAGACTTACCTAAAGGTACTATCTTATATAATCTAGCAGGTGGGTTACTTGCGGATCACGAATCATTAAGAAAATTCGAAACTAATTTTAACCAATATTTTGATAAAGATGATTATAGTGGTATTATGATCAGAAAAGATAAAGAGGTTCTTAATGACATTATTAAGAACTCTAAAGTACTAGAATTTTATAAATAACTTTAAAACAATAAAATAGAAACAATGGACAATTTTGATTTAAAAAAATACTTAGCAGAAGGTAAAATTAATGAAGGATCATTTGATGAATTAAAAAAGAATCAAAAGATGCTAAATGATGCCGCCGACTATTTTAGAAAAAAAGCTAAAGAATTAAATATCAAAGGTGATGCCTTAGCAGATTTTAATCTAGGAATAAATAACCTATTAGATTTAGTTTTCAAGGCCGATATGGAAGCAGAAAAAAATAAAAGTTAAGTTGATTATGAAAACTAAAATTTGCCTCTTAATCCAAAAACTAACATTCGGAGCTATATGCTTTGGGTGGTGTAAGGCTAAGTGTAAATGTGATCCTTGCGATTGCTAAACCGCCCCCATATTCCCAGCTTAAACCCCAAACTACTATAAACAGGGGATATTATTGTAACACCAGCATCAGCGACGAACGTCACGGTGAACATTCAATAAAATCATTACCATACGTCTCCACATACGTCATTACATAAGTCTAATATAGGCTGGTATATACGGATAGATGGAGGGATGTATTCTTAGTTAAGTAAGTTGCCCACGGGTTTGCTTTCCTTATCCTTCCTTCATATATTTATTAATAAAACACTAATGAGTTTACATAATAAACTTTCTTTAATGGAAATGTTATATGAGGTGAAGGAAAGACGATTTGAAGCTATAAAACAAATTCGTAGATATAATCGTGGATTTCAAGACTTTGATACAACTGTAACGCAAATTATTAGTGTATTAGGATATCCGGTTAGACCCGTATCCACTTTAATAGTCTCCGAATATATTGAATCGGTAATGAAGGATGATTTAATTCCACTAAGCGATGCCTTAGTTGAGGATTTAGATGATATGTTAGCCGGAATGGATTAATTAAGATAATGAACAACTTTAATTACAAAGAATATTTACAAAATAATCCACTTTTAAGTGAGGGAGAACAGAAAGTAGTTGTTAGACACTTTGATAGAGAAAAAGAAGAGCTCGTTGTAGCTTACCGTGGTACTGATTTTGATAAGGCAGTTGAGGTTAAAAATGAATTATTAAAGCGTTTTCCTGAAGATGATGTAATGTTTAATTATGATTATAGAGGTGAGGATGATGATAAAGGAGTAGATATAGACTCAATGGCTTTCAATGTATCCAAAGGATTATTTGAAGGTAAACAGTTATTCCATTATACTATACCAAAAAATGAATTTGGTGTAGATAAAATGGTCATTAAAGCAAAAAATAGAGAAGAAGCAGATAAAAAAATAGCTGCTGAATATCCTGATGGTGGGTATGAATATAAAGGTAAAGGACAAAAATTCCAATATACTAACGAAAGAATACAAGCAAAAGTTAAAGAAATTTTAAATAAAAAATAATGAGTGATTTCAATTATCAAGATTATCTAAGAAATAACCCACTTTTTGAACAATTAGAATCCGATGAAGATTTTGGTACTGGAGGTGAGGAAGTAGAAAGTTTAGCAGCAGATGTAGTAATGGGAAGAATAAGCTATAAAGATGCTAGAGAAAAAGCTTCTAAATCTGCATTTAGTATGAAAGAACTTAATAATGCTATTGCTTATGTTGAAGATATAACTGGTAAGTCAGCTCCTAATTATAGTATAGGTGAAGATTATGATCCAGATGCTGAACAAGATGATGAAGATGTACCTAATCCAGTTGATGATGAAGGTAGACCATTAGGAGAAGTTCAAGGATGGGGACGTTCAGATCAATTTGCTTTAGTATCATCTATGCATAGAGAATTAGGTAAACCATCTAAATTTCCTAGCCTCTCTGATCTTATTGATGCTGCCGAAAGCGCAACTGATTTTTATATGGATGATTTTGAGAGCTATGAGGATGATAAGGAAGGTTTAGTCATGATGAACGCTCGTAGTTATGCAAGACAATTTTTTCCTGAAATGTTTGATGCAATGAAAAAATTTGCTGAACCATTAGATGAGGGAATGCATACAAAAGATCCTCGACAGATTGAAGCTGAGAGAGAAATAAGAGATCAAGCTAAGGTATTTTACCTCCAAAAATTACGTAGAGGTGAAATTGATACCCTACCTGAAGATCCATTCCAAGCATATATGGATATGTTAACCCAAGATCAAATAGATCATGATGAAGAAACTTTAAGAAGAGAATTAGGAGAAAATAAATTATCCGAAGAAGATACTACTGCTTCTTATGAAGAAAGAGCAAAGGCTATTCTTCCTGTAGCACAAAAATATAGTTCATTAAAGGATAAGACAGGGGAAATATATAGAGCTTTACGTGATGCAGGTGATTTGGATGACTTTGATGTTAGGCTTCGAAACAGTAAAGAGTATAATAAATTATATGATGAAGCTTATAAGTTTTTATATGATGAATTACAACCGGTCACTTACTTTGAATTTAAAGATCATTACACTTATCACCTAACTTCGATAGAAGAGTTAATAAAAAAGGGTGAATTATCTATTCAAAATATTATTAAGGCATTGAAAAAAGATGATGCACGGTTTAAACGAAATATAACAAGATCTATTAACAGACAAAAAACTGGTAAATCAGCATTAAATACTGATTCTTTTGCACAGGGAGATTATATAGAAGAAAATAAAATGAATAAAATGAATGAAAGACTTAACGTAGCTAGAGATGCTCTTACGAAAGTATATAAGGAATTAGGAGCTACTACATTTTCCAAAATGATTCTTAATTTAAGAGATGAGAATGTTTTAGATGAACTAGCAAATGAAATGGGAAATCAATATCGAGGTGTAATGCAGGAAGCTCGTGATTATAGAATGACTTATCCTAGTTATAAAGTTGAAGAATTTAACGCTATTGGAGATATGGCTCATAACGGTATCTTAAATTTAATGTCATTTGCTGAACAACATAAACCAGAAGTAGTAGGTAAAATTAAAGCTGTAGCAGAAGAAGTAATGAATCTTATCTACGATGATATGGAAGAATTTGATACTCAGCCCAGAATTAGAGTTAAAGAAACTATTAGGGAGCAAGTAGAAGAAATGGTTAAAGGTGCTGTAAAAGTATTCCAAAAAGAAGGAGGTGCCCTAGGAATAAAAGCCTTAGAAGATGGGTTAAATATTGACACTAAGAAAGCTAAAGCTCTTCTTAAAACTATGATTAAAAGAGACCTAGTTTTCTTACATAGAGATGGCGATTATATTCTTAAAGAAGGACATGGTTTAACTGCTGATGATATTAAAGTAATAGAAAAAACTATTGATAAATCATCAGATGCTAAATTAACAGATATTCTTAAATTTATTGTTTCTTCTAATATAAAGCAAGCTAAAAGAGCTGATTTATCTAAAGGTAAATAATGATTAGTCAGGCTCTCACTATAGTTGGAGGAATAGTAGTTACACTAATAGTAATTTCTTATTTATTACTTAAAAAATGATTAACTTAAAAGAAATACTAGAGCAAATCATTAGAGAAAAACTCTGTAAAAGAGGGGAAAAATATATTGCTAAGAGAAAAAGAGAAGGGGAAAAACATAATCCCTTTTTAGCTGCCAGAGCTGTTAAAGTATGTAAAGGTCAAATTAAAGGGGCTGATGGTAAACAGAAAAAAGACTTTAGACCTAAAAGAGGAAAAACACGCTCAGCTCAGGGAGCTAAGCCTGATATAGTTTTTACTCCCTAATATTTATGTCCACACTGGGCATAAGTGGAACACGAAATAATTCGCATAAATACTCATTTCCAAGATTTAATTGGATGGATAGCAGTAATTGATGGTATTACTGTGGGGCATGTTTTTATGCAAATTCAAAAAGATAAAAAAATAAAATTTTTAGATGCCTGGGTTCATGAAGATTATAGACGCAGGGGTATTTACAGATCTTTATGGGATACACGATGGGAATATGTGAAAGACATATATACTGACAAAACTATTTATGCATGGTGCTTACCCATGTCCCTCCCACTTTTACAAGAAAAAGGATTTACTGAAGGTGATACTTGCGTGTATGTTGAAAAGAAAATTTAAAGGTTTCCTCAGAGTTGCTTGGCTTCCTCAGAGTTGCTTCGTATATTCACGTCATTGTTAAAATGATTAAATAGTAAATGTTATGGAATTTTTAAGTAAAAATGATTTGAGAAGTTTAGTGCCTTCAGTGTTTAGTAAAGCTCCTTCAGCTGGTCTTTCAGAAAAGTACGTTCACATTCCCACTGAGAATGTATTGGATGATCTGGAAACACTAGGTTGGAAACCTATTAAAGCTCAACAAATTAAGGTTCGTAAGAGTAATAAGAACACTTGTAAACACTTTATAACACTTCAAAACCCAGATATTCAAATTACTGGTGCTGATAATGATACAGTTTACCCACAAGTATTACTTATTAATTCACATGATGGTAAATCATCATTCCAATTCCGAGTTGGATTATTTAGATTAGTTTGTTCTAATGGTTTAGTTATTTCTACTGAAGATTTTGGTAGTATGAAAATTCGACATATTCATTATAATTTTGAAGAATTACAAAATACTATTAATGGTATTATGGAACAACTTCCATTAACAGTTGATTCAATGAATAAAATGAAAGAAATTAAATTGGATCAAGATCAATTAATTGAATTTGCTAAAAAAGCTGTTTCAACTCGTTTTTCAGAGGATAAGTTAAAAGCAATTACCATTGATTATAAAGAATTGCTTGAACCAACTCGTAATGAAGATGCTGATGGTTCGCTTTGGTCAACATTTAATTTACTTCAAGAAAAAGTAATTCATGGAATGTTTGAGTATAATTACGGAGTTAAAACCCGTAAAGTTCGTAAAATTAAGAACTTCGCTCAAAATCAAAAAGTTAATCAAGAGTTATTTAATATGGCACTTGAGTACGTAAATTAATTATTTAATTAAATTAATACCCCCTATATTGGGGGTATTTTTCTATATTTATAATAAAGTTTATTATGCCTATTACGGGATCATTTAGTTCAACTCAATTTACAGGTAGTGGTATAACTACTGCTTCCCTAGGTAGAGCTACTACTTTTGATTTTAGAAATAATGGTAATTCAGCTTATTTTATTTTAGAGGATACAGCTAGATCAGGTTCATCTATTGGGGGTGTATTTACAGCCAGTATAGGACACCTTTCGGGTTCTTTTAGTACGTCCCAAATTCCAACATTAGTTACTTCAAGTAAATATTTAATGGGAGCAGTAGTCCCTTCTATTAATAGTAATTTTTTAGGAACGGGTAGTATAACTTTTACCCCATCTGATACTACAACTAGCGGCAGTATAAGATTAAGAGGAGAGGGAAATTATACCCTAATTATAACTTAAATAACAGAATATGCCTACCGAAGTAAGTAAGGAAAATATGCATCTAATTAATCAATTAGTACACCTGGCTAATATGAAAGATGAATTATGGAAATATCATCCTGATAACCCTAAAAGAGTAAATGTATTACAAGAATACGCTAAAATTTGTGCTGAAATTGCTGGTATAGAGGGAGAATTAGTCACTCTACACCAATAATATATTTATAAATATGATTAATCTTCCCCGTATTTTTTCTTTATTTTCCAGTAATGAAGATTTAGATGGTACTCCTGTTAACTTAACATCATATGAAGATTTTACAGCTACTCCTGTTTTTTGGGTAGCTATGTTTAGAAAACTTATTAATGGTTATAAAAACGTGGGAGGGGATTTTATGGAAAATATAGTAAAAGATAATGCCTCTCTCGATTCTGATGATGTATTAAGAGCTTATGAATTTTTAACTTTTACTAGGGCATATAATTATGTAGTTAATTTAGATTTAAATGAATCTACTCATAAAGAGGCTCTATTAAGATATGGAGGAGATATGATGGATATGGCATTATATGAATCACTTTTATTCTTTGAAAATATAGAAGAGTATGAAAAGTGCTTAACTCTTAAAAAAATTATTGATTTTTATAAAAGCTCTTCATAAAAAACGTGACTCCCCCAAATATTTTTCGTACCTTCAGAACATGTTAATAAAACATAATAACTTATAAAAAAAATAGGTGTTAAAGGTTTCAAAATTATAAAATTAAACTATGAGAAATAGAGAGTACTTCTTTCGCAAACTACAGTCTATTCAGACTAAATTAACAGTTATCAATAATATGGTTTCTACTAATAGTAATCCTAGAGATATCAAAAATGAATTAGGTAATATTAATGATATTGTTGAAGATATTGCTACCCAGCTCGAACGTGAACCCTTAGATGGTAGAGAATTAAACAATACTTCAAATTTACGTTAATATATGAGTTTAACAGCAGAACAGATTCAGTCTAATTGGATTGAATTTTTAGGTAACATTGAAAAGTATATTACAGGGGAGCGTAAGCAAAAATTACTTGATTTTTATAAAAAGTATGAGGAAAGAATTTCTCTTATGCCTGCTGCTCATAAAAAGGAATATCATAATTCATTTCCAGGTGGGTATGTTGATCATGTAAATCGTGTTGTTAATGCATCATTAAAAATTTATGATGTATGGTGTGAGTTTGAAATGGATAGATCTACATTTACTATAGAAGAATTAGTATTTTCAGCTATTAATCATGATTTAGGTAAAATGGGAGATGAAGATAATGCTTCATATATCCCCCAGACTGATAAATGGAGACGTGAAAAGTTAGGTGAAGAATATATGTTTAATAAAGAAGTACCTTTTTCATCCGTTCCAGATAGGGGATTATTTATGTTACAGTCCCATGGTGTTACTTATACATTTAATGAAATGTTGGCTATTCAAACCCATGATGGTTTATATGATGATGCTAATGCTAAATATTTAAAAGTATTTATGCCAGAACAAAAACCACGTACTAGTTTACCTTATATTTTACATCAGGCTGACTTAATGGCTGCCCGAATAGAATTTGAGAAAGAATGGTTGCCTAAATTTAAACCCTCTTCTACTCCCCCATCTATTAAATCTAATACTTCGGCAAAGAAAAAAGCTTTATCATCAGTTAGTAGTTCGGGATTAAAAAATATGTTAGATAATTTATGATTAGTTATATTATAATAGGAATATTAGTTGTAATATTAGGGGTATTAGGATATGCTACTCTTAATTTACTACGTAAAAATGAAACAGCAGAAGACCTTATTATAGGTTATTTAGGTTATTTAGAAAGGTTATCACAAGTTATTGAATTAACAGATGAAAAATTAAAAAAGTTAGACAATAAAGGTTCATTCAAATCAGACGATGAAATAGGTTTTTTCTTTAATCAGGTTATGGAATTACAAAAAATTCTAAATGAATTTAATATCAAAACCTTAGATCAGGATGGACCGGATAATAGCCAAACATAAAGCCCAAAAACAAAAAAGAAGATATTTTACTAAGGATACTGAAAATGCAATAGTTAGATATAATAGTAGTAATAATCCTAAGGAAAGAAGTGACATTTATGAGGGCTATATCCATTGGCCCTTTTATAAACTTACGGAGAATATAATTCATACCTTTAAATTTTACAATACTGATGTTGAGGATTTAGAAGATTTACAACATGAGATAATTACATTTCTTCTTTCTAAAATCCACTTATTTGACCCTTCTAAGGGAGCTAAAGCATATTCTTATTTTGGTACTATAGTAAAAAGATACCTTATAGTTTATAATGAGAAAAATTATAAAAAATTAATTAGTAATTATTCATTAAGCCAAAATGATGATAATTCAGCTAATGATGATGCTAATTCTATAGCTTCCCATCCTAAAATGCATTATGAATTAGATTTGGAATGGGGGGATTTGTCTTTTAATGGTTATACCCCTAAGGATAGATTATCTTTATTTATGGATTATTATATAGATTATTGTTCCGAAAATTTAGATAATTTATTTCCTAAGGCCGAGGATGCTAGGGTAGCTGATTGTATATTGGAACTATTTAGAAAAAGAGATAATATAGATGTATTTAATAAAAAAGCTCTTTACATTTACATTAGGGAAATGATGGATGTTAAAACACCTCAAATAACTAAAAATGCTAAAATATTATATTCTATATTTGATGAAAAATATGAGCAATTTAATAAATTAGGAGGTTTCTAATAATATTTCATTTTTTATATATTTATAAGAAAAATGGGGTTATTAGATTCCATAATATTTAAAGATAAAAAGTTTTCCGATTTGTTAGAGGAAATCTATGATCTTCAACAGCAAAAAAATACTCAAGTAACAGCCCTAATTCAAGAGTTAAAACCTTTAGTACAAGAAATAGGTGATGCTACTTTAATAGTTCCTTTAATTAAAGAATACTTAGAAATAAGTATTAAAAATAATGAACAATTAGTTAAAATGGCTGGTATAGTACAAAGAACTTTACAATCAAGCAGTTCAGGAGATGAGTTTGGTTTGTCAGATGAAGAAAAAGAACAGTTACTTAACGGTTTAGAAGGTACCATTAAAGAATTAACTCAGGGGGATGCCAAGGAATAGAACAGGTTTATCGTTTTTAAATCCCACTAGAACCATAAACCCTACAAAAGGGGGGGTATTTGCGGCTAGGGTTTTATATACTTTAACCGATAATACTACTGACCCTGATATATTTTCCCTTATAGGAGAATGGTCAGCCATAGGATCCATATTTTTTAAAAAATTCGATCAATCCGACCCTGCTGATGGTGCCCTTACTGTTAATAATTCGGCTAAACCTTTATTTCCTAATTTTAAAAACTATCCCCTAAAAAATGAGGTAGTTTATATTATATCCTTACCTAGTGCTGCAGCTGTACAAGACCCTAATAGTGTAGAATACTATTATTTCCAATCCATAAATGTATGGAATAGTAACCATCATAATGCATTACCTAATCCATTAAGTAATAATCCCTTACCCCCTTCTCAACAACAGGATTACCAACAAACCCTAACGGGAGCTGTAAGAAGAGTAACTGATGGAAGTACAGAAATAGAATTAGGTAGTACGTTTATAGAACGTACTGATATTAAACCGCTCCAAGCCTTTGAAGGGGATGTAATACATGAAGGTAGATGGGGTCAAAGCTTAAGATTTGGTTCTACTGTAAATAATTCTACTATTTTTAATCCTTGGTCCAATGCAGGAGTTAATGGTGATCCCATAACTATTCTAAGAAATAATCAATATAGTGATGGTAAGGATCCATGGATTCCTCAGGTGGAGGATATAAATAAGGATGAAAGTAGTATTTACCTTACTTCTACTCAAAAAATTCCTATAGAGATAGCCTCTAACTCTTATAAATCATTTGATAAAGGGTTAGAACCTAAATCTGCTAAGGAATATGCTAATGCTCAAATTATACTAAACTCTGGTAGATTATTATTTAATTCATATAATGATGGAATTCTACTAACTGCTAATAATTCTATTAATTTAAATTCCCAGGAATCAGTTAATATAGATGCTGATGATGGAGTGTCAGTTGCTGTGGGGAAAGATTCGGAAATAACTTTAGGAAGTAATGATTTTTCAGTTATTGAACCTATAATCCTGGGGGATAAATTTTTATCTGACATTGAAAGATTAGCCAATATTTTAGTATCATTAGGAACAAACTTTGAATTAAATCCTATGTTAGTTGAAACTAATGAATCTAATAATGAATTATTAAACATAGGGGGAGATATTAGAAATGCTGCTCAAAATATTTTAAATAATATTGAAAATTATAAATCTAAAGTAACTTATTCTAAATAATGAGTTTTAAATCGTTAATATCAAGACTGTTAAAAACAGGAAGAGATCAAGTTTTTAAACTTGATGATATAGCTTTAAGACAAGGTATAACATTAGCGGATCAAGTAGTAGAAACTTTTGAGAATAAAATTGAAAATATAATTGGGTTTCCTCTTCCTATAGAATTTAGTATTGATCAATTATTTGGGGAAAAATTAGTAGCCCTAAGTAATAAAACACAAAAAAAAATAACAGATAGAATAGCCGCAAAAGCAGGTGAAATACAAGAAAGAAGAACTGAAAGATTAGCAGAAGAAAACTCCAGATCCGCTAGACATGAATCCGAAGTACAAAGAATAAGAGAGGATTATGCTAATAGATTAAAAGAAATAGATGATTTATCTAGCAGAGTAACTTTTTCTACTGTTATAGAATTTTCCCCACCTCCTGAAATTGTGTTTATACCTATTCCTACCATACAAGAAACTAAAGAAGTAGAAAGAGATATAAAACCCTATAAAAAAGAATTTAGAGGTGATTTAGAAAATGCTATATTAAATGGTGATTATAGAGAATTAATAGAACAAGGAGCTGATACAAGTGATATAGATGTATTAACAAACTCCAGAGTAGAGGTTTCCCAAAATCCTGATATTAAATTTATTTATGCTGAAAATAGGATAAAAATAAAGGTTAAAACTAATAAAAAAGGTAAGGAGGCATCTATTACACCCGAAAGAGAAAGAGAACTTAGAAGAACAGCTAGACTTATATATGAAGCCGATCTGGAGGAGGAAAATAGAATATGGGAAGAAGAAAAACAACAATATAGGGAAGAAGATGGAAAAAGAGTTCCATTAACTCCTGAAGAAAAACAAGCTAGGAGGCAAGCTAGGGAAGATGCTAGGAAAGCATCCAGAAAAGCTAGACAAGAAGCAAGACAAGCTAGAAGACAACAAAGAGAAGATGAAAGATTAACTCCTGCAGAAAAACAACTTTTAAGGGCTAATAGAAGGCAAGCTAGAGAAGATGAAAGAAATGCTAGAAGAGATGAAAGAAAAGAGGAAAGGGAGGATAGAAGAGAGGAAAGAAAAGATAATCAAAAAGCTAGAGAGGATGCTAGAAGATTAAGAAGGAATACTAATAAAGAGGAAAGAAAGAATAAAAGACAATTATTAGATGATATTAAAAAGGAAAATGAAAGAAGAATTAACGCAGCTAAAGAAATTAGGGATTTAGAAGAAGCCGAATTTGATAGAGAAATAGATGATATAGAAAAGCTCTTGGACCAACAAGTTGAATCCGGTGTTATTACTAAAAGTGAAGCTAGACAATTACTAAATGAAATTAAATCTGAACAAAGAATAGAAATAACTGATGCAAGGAAAGGGATACGAGAAGTAAAACAACAAATACGGAGCGAAAGACGAGATAGAAGAAGATCTGGGAGAGAAGAAAAACCTGATAGAGCAGGAAGAAACAAGGGAGGAAGATTTGATACCTCACAATTAACTAATCCTACTCTTGCAAGAAATATTTATCTTCAATCTTATCAATTCCTTCCACAGGAAGATAAGGATAAGTTAGCTGATGCCGTATTAGAAGTAGAAAAACAATTACAAACTACACTAACTGTTATTTCAAGTATTAGAGCAGCAATAAATGGTGTTAGGATTGTTTTAAACACATTAAATAAAACAGGTTCTACATTACAAGCAGTATCAGATGGTATTACTCTAGCTACTGATTTAATAACGGCTTTACCCGTTCCGGTTTCGACACCTCCAGGAGTGGGTTTACCTGCAAGAATTCTTACTACTCTTTCTAAAACATTGGATGATTTAAGACCCGAAGTAGAAAAAACTAATGATGCTGGAATAATTATTGAACAGTCGTCCAGAGGTATAAACAATAAAATAGATGATATTCTGGAAAAATTAGACCCCCTTGTGGATGTTATTACTATTGTAGTAGATATCATAACATTCCTTCTTTATATTGCTAGATCGGGAGAATCATCATTGGATGAAATACGAAATGGTTTATCAGAAAATCTTCAAAATACTCTAAATCAATCAGGTAATTCTAGTAATGCAGGTACTAATGTAGAAGAGGAAGATGATTTATTAGATAGATTATCTCCTAATTCTAACGATCCTTTATTTTATAAAGAATTTAGACTTACATTACAATATAGAATAGGAGAAGGAGAATTAACCCAAACTAGGGTTTTAGGGGTTAATGAAACTAATGGAGTATCTTTAGCTACTGATCTTTCATATACTAATACACCTGAAGTATTAGTTCAAGAAATAAAATTCCAAATTGATAATTATAATTTAATTTTTGTAAATAATCCTTCCATAAACATAGAAGACCAGTTACCAACTATAGATTTAGAAAATATTACTCCTATTATTCCATCAGTAGATGTAGAAGGTATAGAAGATATAGACATACCAGGTTTACCTGCACGTTTTACTAAAAAACAAATAAGACAAATAAAAGGAAAAGATAGACGTAGTGATAGAAAAGAAAGAAGGGAATTAAGAAAATCTGGAGATTTAACTAGAAGGGAAGCCAGGAAAGATAGAAAACAAGACAGAAGAGAAAGAAAAGAAATAGCTAAAAGAAGAAAGAAAACTAGAATTCGTAAAAGAGAAAGATAATAATTTTTAATATTGTAGTATTTATAACAAATAATAAGATGAAAGTAGAAAAACTAAAAGATATAATTAAAGAAGCTACTAGAGAGGTTATACATGAGGAATTAAAGGAGATTTTACTTGAAGCAGTAAAAAATAGATCTTCTACCCCTATAGTGGAGAATAGAGTAATGTCCCAACCATCAGAGGGTGTAAAAAATAATTTAAGAAGTTCATATAAAGATATTTTAGGTGAAACGGCTCAAACTATGACTACCAATAATTTGCAAGGTACTTTTAGACCCCAACCTGGTATGGATTCAGCTAATGGTACTCTACCCCCAGGTCAGGTTTCTTTAGATCAAATAGGAGCTTTTATAAAATAAGTAAATGGCTAATATAGTTCAAAAGAGATTTCCCCTTGACATAAGTCAAAGAACTGGTATAGGATTTAATTTTCCTATAGATGGTCCTGCCGTCTTCAACCAAACTTTTGAAACTAGAGAACAAATAAAAGCTAATTTATTAAATTATTTATTAACAAACCAGGGTGAAAGGGTTTTCAACCCTAATTTTGGGGCTGATTTAAGACTTTTATTATTTGATTTTCAATCTTCAGCATCAGAAGATTTACAAGAAATATTACAGGATAAGGTCAAAGAACTTTTTCCTACCGTTAACATAGAACAATTTGAGTTAAATAGATTAGAAGACCAACATACCATTCAATTATCCATAGTTTATTCTATACAAAGTTTTGGTATTTCAGATTCCATAAGCATTAATTTATCATAATGGCAGAATTAAAAAGAGATATAAAATATATAAATAAGGACTTTAATAGTTTAAGAAATAGATTAATAGAATATACTAAAACTTATTTTCCTAATACTTTTAATGATTTTTCTCCTGCTTCTACAGGTATGTTATTTATGGAAATGGCGGCTTATGTAGGGGATGTTTTATCTTTTTACATAGATAATCAAATACAGGAAACTTATATTCAAAGAGCAAAACAATTTAATAATATATTAGATTTAGCTTACCTATTAGGTTATAGACCTAAAGTAACTACAGCCGCCACTGTTGATATAGATTTTTTTCAACAATTACCTGCTAAAACTGTAGGTACTGAAAAAATACCGGATTATTCTTATGCATTAAGAATACCTGCTGATACTTCTGTAACTTCAAATACCAGGGATTCTTTAAAGTTTATTATAGAAGATGAAATAGATTTTACGTTTTCTTCCTCTCTTGATCCCACATCCGTCTCTGTTTACCAATTATCCGGTACTGAACCTGAATTCTTTCTTTTAAAAAAGACTAGACAAGCTATTTCGGCTACTATTAATACTACTGAATTTACATTTGGATCACCAGTAAAATTTGATACTAGAAATATAACAGCTACTAATATCATAGGAATATTAGATATTATAGATAGTGATGGAAATGAATATTTTGAAGTTCCTAATTTAGCACAAGAATCAGTTTTTGATTCCATAAAAAACACTAACCCTAATGATCCTAATACTTACACAGATACAACTTCTAATAATTTACTAAAACTAAAAAAAGTACAAAGAAGATTTACTACAAGATTTTTGGATAGAGGTACTCTACAGATAGAATTTGGGGCGGGAACTACAGCAGATAATGATGAGGAAATAGTACCTAATCCCAATAATGTGGGACTAGGATTACCATTCCAACAGGATAAATTAACTACGGCTTTTTCCCCTACTAATTTTGTATTTACTGACACCTATGGAATAGCACCTTCTAATACTACTTTAACTGTAAGATATTTGACTGGAGGAGGAGTAGGAGCTAATGCTGCTGCTAATACATTAACTAATGTAGATGACACAGGAATTTCATTTGCTAACCCCAATCTAATAAATAACCCTACATTAGCTAATACTATATTTGTCTCCGTAGCCTCATCTAATCTTGTAGCAGCTGATGGAGGATCCGATGGGGATACTGTGGAGGAAATAAGACAAAATGCATTAGCTAATTTCCAAAACCAATTAAGAACAGTAACTCCACAGGATTATCTTATTAGGGCATTATCACTTCCACCTGAATTTGGGACTATAGCTAAAGCATATACCATGCCTACAAAAATAGGAGAACTTAATCAAGGTGAAACTCCTACTGTATTAGATTTATACGTAATATCCCAGGATGCTGGTGGGAATTTTGCTAATGCCTCTAATATTTTACAGAGAAATTTAAGAACTTATCTTTCTGAATATAGAATGGTGGGGGATTCCATAAGAATAAAAAATGCTTTTATAATTAATATAGGAGTAGAATTCGAGATAGTAGCAAGACCTAATTTTAATAATAACCAAGTATTAACTGACTGTATAAGTGCTCTTAGAACATTTTTTGCTAGGGATAATTTTGAAATTAATGAACCTATATTACTAACAGATGTTAATACTTTATTATCACGTATAAGTGGAGTTCAAACTGTTAAGGATATAAAAATAATAAATAAAACAGGAGAAAGTTTAGGTTATAGTAATTTTGCATATGATATAGACGGAGCTACTATAAATCAAGTGGTATATCCTTCTATTGATCCTATGATTTTTGAAGTTAAATACCCCTCAGAGGATATTAGGGGAAGAGTAGTACCATTATAAAAAATAATTATGCCTATACCAGATACTAACATACTAAGGAATGCAATTCCACAAAGTAATTTTGATTCTTCACAATTACCTACAATACCTGACCCTAATTCTATTAATAACAATTTTTTAGAAAATAGTTTTGATAAAACTAATTTAGATTTAGAAAATAATAGTCCCGCTGGTGGTCCTATAAATGATCCTAATTCTAATTTTAGACATTTTTATACACCACAAAAACCATTTGATACTACTCCAGAAGGAGAAGTTAGAGGAGAGGGAAAATTACAATTTACAACTAGTAATACTGATTTGGACGTTGAGAATCCTTTACCAAATGGTGGGCCAATTAATGTACCCTATGTTACTAGAATAGGTAGTGAATTTGCGGGCTTTACTACTACCCACCCATTTACACCAAGAAATACCTATTCGGATTCTTTTAACCCAATACCCCCAGGAATATTAAGATAAATTATTATGGCCATTTTTAAAATATTCCCTACTAAAGACGCAACCTTATATTCTGGTTATAGTACCATGAATACGGGTTTAGATTCTATTATAGAAGCTACTACTGATTTTAAAATAGGAGCACCTAACCAGGAAGAGGGAGATGACCCCCAATCATCCAGATTTTTAATTCAGTTTGACCTAGATGAAATTCTTAATGTTATTGATGTAACAGCTTCGGGTTCCTCTACTACATCATTTTTAAGGGTATATTCTGCAAATGCTAGGGGCTTATCCTCTGATACTACTTTATTAGTAAATGCAGTAGGACAAAATTGGAATATGGGAACTGGGGAATATTTATTAGATCCTTTAGTTAAAGATGGTTGTAGTTGGGGTAATAGATTAAGAGAGGGAGTAGGCACTTGGACTACTAATACTCCTACTTCGGGTATAACAGGTTCTTTTGTTGGTGTAGCAAATGATGGTGGTGGAGCATGGTACACCTCAAGTGCATTATACCCACAAATTTCCCAATCATTTGATTTTTATTCATCTTTAGATCTAAATGTAGATGTAACACAGTTGGTTTCTAACTGGTCTTCATCAGTTTTAGGGACTTCTACTATACCTAAAAATACTTTTGTAAATTATGGTTTCATAGTTAGACAATCAGAATCTCAGGAATTTATAAATGATTTAAATGTTCAAACTGAGTTGAAATTCTTTTCTAGAGATACTAACACTATCTATCCACCCCAATTAGAAATTAAATGGGATGATTCAATATTTGATACTGGCTCTTCAACTAATACGGAGTTAGCTACTAACGAAGCATTAATAGCTTTACCTAATAATAAAAATGAATATTATCCAGAGGAAATAGCTAAATTTAGAATTAATGCTATCGAAAAATACCCAGAAAGAACATACCTAACCGCATCTTCCTATACTAGTAATTTTTATCTCCCGTCTGCATCATCCCTATATGCTATCAAAGATAGTAAAACTAACGAATATGTAATAGATTTTGATTCACAATTTACTAAAATTAGTGCGGACGAAGAATCGTCTTTTTTTAAGATTTATATGAATGGGTTAGAACCAGAAAGATATTATACTGTTTTAGTGAAAACTACAATAGATGGAGAAGTAAAAATATTTGATCAAGATTTAAATTTTAAAGTAATAGAAGGATGAGCCAACAAAATATAGGATTTCAAAGAAATGTCTTTAATAAACAATCATTTAATAATACCGTAGATACTGAATTTACACAATTAGTTGAAACTCCAGATGAAACATTTTTTGATGTAAATTTGGCTAATATAGAAGATTTTTTTACGTTATATCAGAATTTATTTTTTAATATACCTAAAGTGGGGGATGTCAATTCTCATGAATTTTTAATAAGACAATCTACTGAATATATAGGATTTGAGGAGGAAAATGAAACTATACAGGCATTATTAGATGAAATAACTGAATTGAGAGAAGAAAATTTAGAAATAAGAAGACAAAATCTTAACCTAATACAAGATTTTTCTACTAATGTAACTGCTACTGAACGGAGACAAATAGGTACTGGAGCAGATATAGCGGGAATTAGAACTACTTCTGCTGTTACTAGTGGAGGTAGTTTAACATCTGGAGGGAGCGTAGGAGGATCCGGAGGTGGTGGAGGATATTAAATGAAATATAATGGGAGCTATTTTATACACAGAAGGAGGAGAATTACAATATTTAGATGGAAGGGATTATATAGGGTCATACCATATAATGCCTGATGGTACTCCTATGGGAGGGGCAGTTCATACAGGTAAGGAAGATATTTTAAAATTTTCTACTAATAGGGCAACGGTATCTAGTGCTAATCTAAATGATTTTTTAACTCAACCCTTTGAATTAAGCGATTCCACTATAATCCCCAACTTTGACATTCCCAGTTTTTATGACCCCACTGTAGATAGGATAGAGTTTCACATTTATAGTGCGGATAAAACTTTATTATCATCCAATCCCAATTTCAGAAATTATAGAGTACAAAATGATCAGGGTAGTGAAGGAGAGATAGAGGAGATTCAACTATTCCCATCTGAAGATATATCTAATGCAGGCTTTGATAAGGGAAGTCTTTTTGCTTTATATAATTTCATTACACCTGAAATTAGTGATATTTTTATTTCGGAAATATCACCTGATAGAACAGAAATAAGACTTCAATCTAATTTTTTAACTAGTGAGGAAATTAGGGAAGAAGTAGTAAGTCTAAAAACTAAAATAGAATCTGTAGGGTATTTTGATGAATTCTATCTTAATTTTGGAAGAAATAATTATTACATTTGTGTTAACATTCAATTAGATGAAACTACATCTCCTACTTCATTTTTAATAAAATTATACGAACCTCTCCCTGCTTCTATTACTACTAAAACTACTTTAGAAGTAGTAAGTAAGATATCAGAAACACAAGCTTTTCAAGTTTCCTATCCATCTATACCAACCCCTGATGATGTTCTTAATACTTTAAGGGGTCCTAATACTAATTTAGAGATAAAAGATAGAGTAAATAATTCTACAGAATTTAAGAATTTAACTACATTAACTACTTCTTCTTTCACATCTTCTTTAGATCAATCAAGTTATTTACTTAAACAAACCGGAATAAAATTAAACCCTAGTTACTCTATTAGTTCATACTCGGATTTTGTTCATTTTTCTTCAGCTAAAAAAAGATTAGAAAATTTTTATTATAAGGTAAGTCAAATAGAATCTAATCAAAATTCTATAACTTCCTTAAGAACTATTACGGGGGGTTCCTCGGGTTCTATAACTACCACTACCTCTATTAAATCTTTTCAGGATAATATAACTGAACTAATTAGGAATTTTGATGGATTTGAATATTTTTTATATTATAATAGTGGATCTAATTCCTACCCCAAATCTAATTCTAGCGCCCCCTATATATTACAATCAACTGGGAGTACTGAGGTATTAACCTGGTTAGGTAGTGATGATATTACTAATGCATTTTATGGGGGAGCATTATTAGATGCATCCCGGTTTGATGATAATAATCCTAGTAACCTAAAGTATACTATACCTGAATTTATAAGAGATAATTCGGATAATAACAATTATATAGAATTTGTAAATTTAGTAGGCCAACATTTTGATGAGATATGGTTGTATGTTAAAGCTATTACGGATAAATTAAGTGCTACTAATAATTTAGAAACAGGTATACAACCTGAATTAGTAGAGGAAACGCTTAAATCTTTTGGGTATGAAGTATATGGTAATAATTTTGATAACAATGATATATTTACCAGCTTAATAGGTATAAATGAATCTGGATCATATTTTTCGGAAACCAACCGGGAATTAATTACTACTGCTATATCCGCTAGTAATACACCTGTTCCCATAAATGATGTTAGTAAAGAAGTTTATAAAAGATTATATCATAATTTAGTATACTTAGCTAAGAGAAAAGGTACTGTTTCTGGTTTAAGAAGTTTAATTAATATTTGGGGTTTACCGGATACTATTTTAAGGATATATGAGTTTGGTGGTAAAGATAAAATAAATTCCAATGATTGGGATTTATATAGAAGAATATATAATAGGGAAATAGTTACACACCAATTTGATGCTGATAAGGGACAAGAATATAATGGTGGTGTAGAAACTGAATGGAAAATTAACTCACAATGGTCCGCTTCTGCTGCTGTATCTAATTTAACAGGTAGTGTACCTTCTACAGTTGAATTTAGATTTAAATCGGATATTGATCCTGCTACTACTCCTACTCAATCTATACCTCTTCAACCTTTATGGGGATTAAAAGATGATGGTGGGGATACTAAAGTTTTAGTATATTTAGAGTATAAAGGATCAGGATCATTTAGTTCATCATTTAGTGGTTCAACCATAGATCCCAATTACCAATATGCTGATTTAACTCTGGCTGTTAGTGGTTCACCTCCTACTTCTGCATCTATTTCCTTACCTTTTTATAATAAAGATTGGTGGAATGTAAGAGTACAAATGCAGGAGCAGGGATTGGCTAACATTAATCAATCTAGGTATCAATTAGCTTCTGCTAATAAAATTTATAATGGAAAAGATGGTACTCAAATAGGATTTAAAGATGGAATTAAACTCAACCAAATATCAGGTTCATGGGTTAATTCCACTACTAGTAGTTTTGCATTAGAAAGATCATTTAATTCTAAAACATATAATAATTTTAGTGGTTCAATACAGGAATTAAGGTATTGGACTTTATGTTTTAATAACCAATCTACTATTACTGAAGAAGTTTGGGATAACCATGTTATGGATCCATTATCTATTGAAACTGGTTATTTGACGGGTTCATTATCTCCCGTTGAAAATTTAGTCTTTAGATCCAGGGAGGGAGAAGACATAGGATTAATTACGGGTTCACAAGGTAATATTAGTTTTCTTAATTCTATTCACCCCAAAATTTCTGGTTCTTACTCCACTATATCTTCTTTTAATGATAATTCTCGTTATAGTTTAATTACATCATCTATAGCTAGTAATAGGGAGATTCAATTCTTAAACCAACCTAATTTAGGTATTAAAAATAGAGTAAGTGATAAAATTCACATTTATAATAATGTAGCTTACAGTGATACCCTATCATCATACAGATCCATTCAACAAAATTATGAAGCTTCCCAATCATTTACAGAGGATAATAATTTACTACAAGTAGCATTTTCTCCCCAGGATGAAGTCAATGATGACATCATAAATGAATTGGGATTTAATAATAAAATTACTGAAACATTAGCTGACCCACGAAATTTATCTTCATCATTGGATTATTATGATGGTTTAAGAGACATAGCCCTAAGATATTTTGAAAAGTATGTAAAAACTAATGCTAATGATTATTATAGGTTAATTAAATATATAGATAATTCCCTATTTAAAGCCATTAAAAACTATATACCTGCTAGAACTTCGGTTTCCACTGGTATAGTAGTTAAACAGCATTTATTAGAAAGAAATAGAGTAAGACCACCTCAAGTAGATTTAGATACTACTATAGCTAAAACATCCGAAGGTAGTTTTAATACAGATTTTATTTTTAAAGATATAACAGTTAGTGGAGCTATTAAATCTCAACCTCGTGGATATATAACAGGTTCATCCATTGAAGTATTTAGTGGAGGTACGGGAGGATCATTTGAAAAATTTAATTCTCTTCATTTCCACCCTTATGGTGTGTCAGGTAGTGGTCCAACAAAAAGATTTGGGTATGATATTACTCAATCTTTTATAGAAACAGTTACCACTTTATCTGGTAGTGTTAATACTACTATAAGTAACCAGGATGAGTTTTATAATGGAGAATTTAATGGGGCTAATATTGTAGTAACGACTCAATCCTTGAATCCTGCATGCGAGAAGTTCCTTAATGTTAATATATCTGCTGGCGAATTATCCCATCAGTTTGATAGGTTTGTTTATACGAGTAATACTTGTTCATTAGCTAAATTTAATGATATAAAAACAGCACCTAGAAGTGGAGAAATATTTTTATTTAGAAATTCTAGTAATTTAAATAATATAGAAAAAATAAAAATTTCTCATACTACTAAAGGTGGAGTGGATCTATCAACCATATTACCTGCAGTAGATAGATTTACATTTGATTTTGACGGTAATAATAAAGGAGTTAATGTAGACTTTGATTATGGGGGTGGATCTTATACTACATTTGATGTAACATCACCTTTATTTACTTATGATTCTACTAACTTTAGTTCTAACTTTGTTCCATATCCTTTTACAGGATCAAAAACGGGAAGTCATGAAGCTATTACAGTTAATTGGGATGGAAATAAGTTAGTTAAAGGAGGTACTGCACAAGCTGCTATTGGGTATAATACCCAAGAAGTCATAGTATCTGATTATCAAGTAGAAAGTGATAGTCATAATTTATTTAATACTAGTTCTGGTATATATACTTGTCCTTTAACTAATAATAAATTCTTATCAGTTACTAGTTCCCTTAGCTCCTTTACTATTAATTGGACTAATAATATATCTTATTCTATTGATACAGATGTACAATTTAGAGTTAAAAATCTTTCCACAGGCGAAGAATTAGATTCTTTAGGGGGTTTCCAAACAACAGTTGAACAAACCTCTAGTATAGGACAAGCATATTCAGGTCCAGAACAAAAAGTTCTCCTTACCCCTTCACAAGCAATAAGAAGTGGAGATCAAGTAGCTTTAGTAGCACAATTAAATACAGCCTTTACTCCATTTCAAGCAATAATACCTGGACAATCCGCTGCAGCAAACATTACGGCGTCTTTTTCATTTAGTAATGCTTTATTTGCTATAAGCGAATCCATAGTAACAGATAGTAACCCTGTTTCTACTCTAACTGCTATAGAACCTGCATTTACTGTAGGTGATATTGGTTTTGATCGTGAATTTGATTGCCAGCCTTTATTAAATAACTCAATAGAAAATAGAGATTCCACTCTTTATCAGGATGTGGATTATTCTACAGGTTTATTAGTTCCTACTAATGTAATTCCTATAACTAACAATGATGCTAACCCTGCTCAAACCCCTGATTCTAATTATTCTCAATTATCCAGAACTCTATTAAGATATAAGGGTTCAAAATTAGAAGCCCTTAGAATAAATGCTTATAATGGAGCTGGTGCTAAATTAAAAGATGGTACTACTTGGCTAGGGGACATATCATTTGGGAAAACCCCAGTTATTAATAGAGTTAAACCATTTTTTACTTATTTTCAATTGTTAGTTCCTACCTCCCCAGAATTAGAGAATGCTACACAAGTAAAACTTGCTTATCTAATTAATTCTAATGGGGATGCATTTAAACCCCTTCTAAATTCAGATACTTTCTTTGATGTAGAGGGTACTTATGAAAGTGGAGATAGAGTAGATATAGCATTAGAAGATACTCTTCAAACAGATGATGCATCTTTAGTTAACGCAGCAGTAGGAATTAATTTAGATAATTTTAATACAGGTGCAAATGTAATTTATGGAGCAAGAAGAGTAGATCCTATAATTACTAGTCAAAGAGTATCTGTAAATGATGTAAGTAATATATCGGATGCATTCGAAAATACTATTACTTTTACAAGTATTTTAGGAGAGCCTAATAATTTTTACTTTTTAGCCGCTTCTAATTTTAATAGTATTACTTATCAAACTCAAAATAATCATACTTTATTAGGTTATTCTACTTTTAGTACACAAGATTCAATGGGTGGGTTTGATGCTACTACTGGTATTTATACCATTCAATCCCCGGGACCTGTACCAGGAAATGATATATCATTTGAAATAAGAGGAGCTTTTAAAATTAATAGTTTACTTACTTCTATTTCTAATTTATCTCTAGTTGCTCAACAAATAGGATCACCTCAAGCTAAAATTCAAATAATAAGAAACAGATCCTCAGTAGAAACTATTTTAGCGGAAGAAATTTTAAATTATACATTTGCTTTAAACCTAGGTGCAACTCCCCCATTTGTTACTGAGTTTCAACAAGTAAATTTAGTTTCCTCCCCCACAGAAATGAGAGTAGGAGATGAGGTATTTGCTAGACTAGTAATAATAAATCCTAATGCCTTTGAAGTTGTTAATGCAAATAGGGCCCTAATAGGTACCCCGATATCTTTTCCCACCACTACAGTAGAACCAGATTTCTTTAAAACTGGAAGTAATTATACTAATTTTATTACTGCATCTGTATCATTTTCTCAGTTTGTTGATCTATCTCCACAACAACCTTATGCTAATAGTACATTTAAACCTATTAATGAAAATATTTCTTTTAGACCAGGTGATGAACTAAGATTTGAAGGAAGTGAAGCTCTTGCTTTTAAAATCTATGATGTTGATTTAGTTACCTCTGGGCATGCTTCAGGTAGTTTCTTATTAAATGTGCAACCTGAGGTACCACCTAAAGTTAATTTAAATCAATTTTTATTAAGAAGATATAATCCGGATGCTACTTCCGTATTAATAGATCTAGTACCACCCTCATCTTCATTTGCTACCACTAAAGGAGTAATGAAATCCACGTTAATATCGGAAGAATTAGGACAGAATATTAATTCTATTGTTTCGGATTTAGTAAAAGAGGGAGTAATATCTAGTAATGGTGGATAAGAAAATACTATTTAATATATTTATAAATAAAATAAGATAAAATGGGATATTTAAATAATCAGATAGTTACAGTAGATGCTATCCTTACTAAAAAGGGAAGGGAACTGTTAGCTAAAAATGATGGTTCTTTTCAAATTACACAGTTTGCGGTTGCTGATGATGAGATAGATTATACTCTTTATAACCCTAACCACCCCTCGGGGTCATCTTTTTATGGTGAAGCAATAGAAAATATGCCATTATTGGAGGCTTTTCCTGATGATACTCAAATTATGAAATATAAGTTAGCTACTCTTCCTAGGGGTACAGCTAAATTACCAGTATTAGATTTAGGATTTGCCGCTATTACACTTAAGCAGGGGGCTTCTTTAGCTATAACTCCTCAAACATTAAATTATTTAGGTGCGGCTCAAGCAAATGAAACATCAGGGTATTCATGTACTATAGCAGATGTTAGAGTATTAAATTCCTTTACTGGAATAGGAATAGATACTGCAGCCGCCCAAGCCCAAAATACTACAGTTAATCAAACTTTAGGTACTAATATATCTCAAACAGTAATAGGATCTCAAATCAATGTAAGGGCTACTACCGTAAATACTTTATTTGGTAGCACAGCAAAAACAGGAGCTCAAATAAGAACTACCCTTACGTTTGTGGGGTTAGATTCAGGAGCTAGATTAACTATTCCATTAACAATAACAAAAACTAACGTATAATGAGTTTTAAAAGATTTGATGCCGAAGATATAGTAGTAAGCAGTGATTCCATTACAGGACCTGCTTGGTCTACTAAAAATCCCGCTTTAACTAATTTTTTTACTTCATCCATACAGAAAAATGGATCCTCAGGAGATTTTTACATGAGTGTATACCATGTAGACCCTAACACATCTGCATCTATTGCTGAGGTACAATTTGAAATAGCTTATGCAGATAATAAAGGTAGTGGCTCTGTTTATTATAATCCTGGAGTAGTAGGTAAAACCCCTACTTTAACTAATTTTGGACAATATAGAGCATTAGTATTAGAAGATGAAAACGCTAATTTTATTTTTGGCAGTGGAGCTAATACCTTAGTAGCAAATAATTTTTATGCTCTCTCTGTAGAAAGAGCTAGATATAAAGAATCTCTATTTCCTGAAACATTTAATTTGACTCTTTCTGGTTCTGGGGGATTTGAAAAAATATTTTTAACTAATGATTCTAAGGATGTATTAGTTAATAATTTTTTAGGTTCTACTAGAGTATTTCAAGTAGTATCTGGATCTAATGGTAAAGCAACAGGTACTGATGGGTTTGTTGCAGGAAGTGGTTCATATGGTTTATTTTTACCTGATATAGGTACTATTTTACTAAACCCAGGAGCTATTTCCCAATCTATCCATGTAGCGGCTAATAGAAGTAATAACTCGGATGGGTTAAATAATCAAACATTATATGATGCAATAAGATCCGGAGGTAATTTTCAACTAAATTCCCAAGAAACTCTATCCTCGGACTTTGTGTTTGCCAGGTTAAGAAATGGAGAATTTAACTATTCGGAAAATCCATCTTTTATTTCAGGTTCTACTGGGGAAGTAATTTATCAAAACTTTATTAATCAACCCCAAGTTTATATTACTACTATTGGAATGTATAATGATGCAAATGAATTACTAGCAGTATCTAAATTATCAAGACCACTCTTAAAAGATTTTACTAAAGAAGCTTTAGTAAGAGTTAAATTAGATTTTTAAGGTGAATGAGTACCTTCAAACAATTTAATTCAAAGGATGTAATAATTACACCTTTTAAAGTTAATAAAAGTTTTACTTTTTTAGGAACAGACTTTACTAGTCAAAATATTGGTATTGATAGATTTATAGGTAAAAATATAACTCCTACTAATAATATTAAATTAGAAAATACTACTGGTCAAATTTCTTCTGTTCCTGAAAGATTAGTTTATAAATCTATACAGCAACTTTACTATTCTAATTTTCTTTTAAACGAATCTGGAAGTACTGCATCTACTGCTTCATTTAATAATGACGGAACAATAACCGGTCCTACTTCTACTACTAGCTTTTATAATTATTTATCTTCTGATCTAGTACCTAGAAGAGAATTCCCCACACAATCTGATGCTAGAATTGGAGTTATCTCAATTCCATCTAAGTTATTTGGAGAGTATATCAAACCTAGTACTTTTAGATATGAAGAAGATACAACTATAATGACTGATGATGGAGAAGGGAATTTATTTGATCAAGATGGAAATCAATTAGGTAATATTATATATGAACATGGATTAGCCATTGTTACAGTAGAAAGTGAAGATGCATATGATTCTTTATATGGTACGGCAGTCTATGGAACAGATTTATATGGTGAAGCACCAGGATTTGATGCTTTTATGACGGGATCCAATGTTACATGTTCTTTTGAAAGTACCTTAACTCTAAATGAGACACAATTTGCCGCTAGGATAACGGAAAATGAATACCAATTTTCTCTTAACCCTACTATAATTAAGGGTAGTAATATTAATTCTAATACTTATTATGATTTTGCTACGGGGTCCTATTTTACTCCTTATATTACTACCGTAGGAATGTATAATAATGATTATGATTTAGTGGCTATTGCCAAACTAGCAAAACCTCTTCCTGTATCACAACACACTGATACTACAATAATGGTTAACTTAGATATGTTTTAATGAATTGGACTTATGAAGGGAAAGAAATAGTAGATATTTCACAATTTCCTGAAAATACATTTGGTTTTATTTATGAGGTAACTCATACACCCACAGGTAAAAAATATATTGGTAAAAAGCAATTATTTTTTAATAAAAAATTACCTCCTCTTAAGGGCTATAAACGTTGGAGAAAGGTAGTAAAAGAAGGCAATTGGAAAGGTTACTATGGATCCCATGACTATATAAAAGAATTAATTAAAGAAAATAAACAGGAAGAATTTACAAGAGAAATCATACAAATCTGCTATAGTAAAAAAGAACTTACATACAGTGAAACTAAATTTCAAATGATGTTTGAAGTCCTGGAAAATCCTTCGTATATTAATAGCAACATACTGGGAAAATTCTTTAGATCTGATCTGGAGAATTATAAAGACTAATATGATAAATGATTTGTTAGTAAATTTAGCCAACTCCGTATTAGGGGGAGGTAGAAAAACTGCACGAGGTAACTATGCATACACTTGTCCATTCTGTAACCATCATAAACCTAAACTAGAGGTTAATTTTACAGTCAATAAAAAAGGACTTAACCCATGGAACTGTTGGGTATGCAATACTAAGGGAAGCAGATTAATTACATTATTTAAAAAAGTTAATGCTGATAATTCTAAATTACAGGAATTAAAGTCATTAGTTAAAGTATATGATTATGAAGATAAACACGGTGTACCTGCAGATACCCTATGTTTACCTAAGGAGTATAGCAGTATATTAGATAATAATGATATCATAGCTAAACACGCATATTCCTACCTTAAACGTAGAGGACTAACTGATAATGATATTATAAAGTATAATATAGGATATTGTGAAAATGGTTTATACTCTAAAATGGTAATCATACCATCTTATGATGATAATGGTAATTTGAACTATTTTACAGCTAGATCATTTGAAAAAGACCCTTACATAAAGTATAGAAACCCCAGCTGGTCAAGAGATATTATACCTTTTGAATTTTTTATAAATTGGAATCTTCCTATTATACTATGTGAAGGTCCCTTTGATGCTATTAGTATTAAACGTAATGCTATCCCTTTATTAGGTAAGAATATCCAAAAATCTCTAATGAAAAAAATAGTATCATCTACAGTTGAAAAAATATATCTAGCATTAGATACTGATGCTATGGCAAGAGCTTTAGAATTCGCAGAAGAATTTCTAAATGTAGGTAAAAAAGTTTACCTTGTGGAATTAAAAGATAAAGATCCTAGTGAAATGGGTTTTATTGATTTTACTAAATTAGTTCAAACTTCTCAGAAGTTAACTTATGAAAACCTATTTGAAAAGAAACTATCTTTAATATGAAAAGAAATGTAAAAAAGTCCTATAATAGGATAATTGAAATATCTCCGGATGCTAGACAAATAACTTTACCTGATGCTAGATACTATAGAAGAAATGGTGAATATTATCCTTCTATAACCTACGTACTAAGTCACTACCCTAAAGGTAAATTTTTTGAAGATTGGCTTAAAAAAGTAGGATACTCTGCTGATTTTATAGTTAAAAAAGCGGGGGAGGAAGGTACTCAAGTTCACGAAATGATTGAACAATACCTAAATGGTAAAGAACTTAATTTCTTAAGTGAATTTGGAAACCCACAATATCACCCTGATATATGGCAGATGTTTTTGCGTTTTGTTGAATGGTGGGAAGAATATAAACCTACATTAATTGAAACTGAAGTTCATTTATTTTCAGATGAATTAAAAGTAGCTGGTACTTGTGATATGGTTTGTGAGATAGATGGTGAGATATGGATTGTAGATTTTAAAACATCTAATAATCTTCAAACGGTTTATGATTTACAAACAGCTGTGTATGGTAAGTGTTATGAGGAATGTTATGGTAAAACCCCTCAAAGATATGGAATACTATGGCTTAAATCATCTAAAAGAAAACCTGCCAAAGGTAAAATGCAAGGTAAAGGGTGGGAAATGTATGAATCCAAAAGAACACAAGAAGAAAACATTGATATTTTCTTAACTGTTAAAAAATTATTTGATTTAGAGAATCCAAAACATTCACCTATTTTTACAGAATTTAAAACTACAGTCAAAAGGGAGTTGTAATATTTATAATAATGATATCATTAGTACAACTTTTAAAAGAACAAACTAATAAACCTAAGGCTATTATTTTAGCTGGTGCCCCAGGTGCGGGAAAAGGATCTATCTTGAAAGATCTTGATTTAGGGGGACTTAAAATACTTAATATAGATGATATCTTTATTAAAAATCTTAAACAAGCTAATGTTAGTTTGGATTTAAAAAATGCTACACCTGAGGAAAGAGTTGAACAAGCTAAACAAATGGCTGCGGCTAATAAAGAATTTAAGGGTGAACTACAAGGAGTAATAGATGGTAAACAATCATTTGTACTAGATGGTACTGCTGCTTCATACAATAAAACTGCTGAGTTGAAACAGGAATTAGAAGAGGCGGGATATAAAATAATGATGCTTTATGTTTATACTGATTTAGAACGTTCCCTAAAACAAAACGAAAAACGATTTGAAAAATCAGGAGGTGAGGATAGAAGTTTACCACCTGCTATTGTAATGCGTACTTGGAAAAGTGTAACAGATAACATAAAACCCTATTTTAATTTATTTACACCTAATTTTATAGCTGTAGCCAATACTTTAAAGGGTGATAAAATTGAAGACATAGAGAAAATTATTAAAAAATACCTTACTCCATTTAAACCTACAGGAACTAAACCTAAGACCCCAGCACAACAAAAAAGATCTAAGGAACAAAGAGATAAATTAAATGCTGAAATTCAAGATATGTTAGATGAAGAATTTCTATATGATATTCTACAATATACAATATCTAGGGAAGAAGCACAAATGAGATTAAAACAATTCCTAAATGGCTAAAATAGGATTATATGGAGGTGGGTTTAAACCCCCAACTAGGGGACACTTTGAAGTAGTAAAACAAGCTCTTGAAAGTAATCCCGATCTTGATTCACTTATAGTTATAGTAGGTCAAAAAGAGAGAGGTGGTATAGATCAATCTGATTCCCTAGTTATATGGGATATGTATTTAAAATATTTACCTTTAAAAGTTGAAATACTACCAGTAGCAACTCCTATACGTACTGTTTATAATCTAGCAAAAGAAAATCCACAGAATAAATATAAATGGTTTTTAGGTAAAAGACAAGGTAGGGAAGATGATGAAAGTGATATAGCATTAAGAACTAAACATCTTACTACTAAAAAGGATGATTATCCTAACCTAACTCCTATAACTATTGAGACCGGAAACGGGGGAGTTAGTGGTACTAAGGCTAGAGAATATATAAAAAATAATGATAAAACAGGTTTCTTTTCTTTACTACCTAATAGTTTATCCCTTGAGGAAAAAGAACAAATTTATACTATGGTATCTAAAAAAATAAATGAAGGGGGCCATAAAAAAAAGGACCCAAAAACAGGAACTGGTAAAAAACCCGAGGGTTCAGGGAGACGTTTGTATACTGACGAAGATCCTACTGATACTGTAAAGATTAAATTTAGAACTAAAGAGGATATAGTTGATACTTTAAATAAAAAATCTTTTAAAGCCAAATCTCATGCTCGTCAATCTCAAATAATTAACTTAATCCATCAAAGAGTAAGAGCAGCTTATCAAAATTCTAAAGATTCAGATACTAAAAGTAGATTAAAAAGAGCTTTTGATTATATTGCAGATAGGAAAGAAAAATCTAAGGAAAAAACCAAACGTTTAAGACAACAGGACGAAAGTTTAAAGGGATTTGCTAAGAGTAATGTAGGTACAAGATATAGAGCTATAGAAAAAAGAGGTAGTAAATATTATTACAGACAGGATGATCCATTAGGTGCTGGAATTAAACAAGAATTTGGTCCATTTGATACCAAAGCACAAGCTATTAAAAAAATGGAGGAATTTCCCCCAGCTAGTAGTTATAGGGATATTACAGATAATATAGATCCCGAAGCTCAAAAGAAACATAAAGGTAAATCTGCTCCCTATGGATCTGCTTATGAACCTATAAATGAAATAGGAATTGAATTATCTAATTATTCAGGACAAATATTACCTGGGGATGTAGTTTATGCTCCTAAGGGCTTTCCTTTAAGAGGCAATAAAAAGTTAATAAGGGGATTAGCTCTTAAAGTAATTAAAAACACAAGAGAGGGAGTAAATAGATATAAATTAACCTTAGAAGATCCCAAAACGGGAGAAAAATATTCAGTTCGTAATTTTGAAATGGATGGGGAGTATAAAGGGGAAAAATTACCACAATGGTCATTAGTAAGAAAATCCACTAAGAATATAGAAGAACTAGTAAGAAAAGTGGGTGATTACTATCATGTAATGAAAAGAGTCCGTTTAAAAGGTAAAACATCTAAGGGTAAAGCAGGTAAGGGGAAGAGAAGATTTAAAAGAAACCCATCTGGTGAATATAAATACAAAACTATTAAAAAATATAAGCGTAAAAAAGACGCTACGGATCTCCAAAGAGCCATAGATATTAACTATTTTGGGGAATCTTTACAAATAACTTCGGAGGGGGATACTTACGAAAAAATGGCTGCTAAAGGTAAAAAAACAGGTACTTTAAAACAGGGTACTGTTAGAAAAAGATTAGGTATAAAAAAGGGGGAAAAAGTTCCATTATCTTTAATTAAAAAGGAAATAGCACGTTTGAAAAAAATGGATAAGGATCCTAAAAAGAAGGGAGCTCAATTAGGAGATAAAAATCAAAAATATTATAAAGCATTGCAGTTAGCTAAGACTTTAAAAACTACTACCAATATTAATGAAAATGCCACTTATTCTGATAGTATAGATTATAAACAACAGATTCTTAATTTAACTAAACATATGTTAGAGAAGGGAGAAAATATTACACCTTTACCTAATGTTGTTTTTAAGCATGGTGACCAGGAAAATGCTAAAGAATTTTTAGGTAAAACAGCTTATTATGATCCTAACACTATGACTATTGTGTTATACACTGAAGGTAGACATCCCAAAGATATTGTTAGGTCATTTTCTCATGAAATGATTCATCATCAACAAAATTTAGAAGGTAAATTAAATAATATTAATACTACTAATACTCTAGAAAATGATTATTTGGAAGATATAGAAAAAGAGGCATATTTAGAGGGTAATATTAACTTTAGAAATTATACTGATAGTCAATTACACGAAGAAAAACCATATAAACATAAATTTGGATTTAATAAAAAATTAGGTAAAGACCCATTTGGTATATCTGCTTTTGCTTACGAATTAGCGCGTGGATTAGAAGAACAAGAGGATAAAGTAAAAACTAAATACACAATTTATTCAGATATGGATGGTGTATTAACTGATTTTGATAGTAGATTTAAGGAATTTTCTAAGGGTATTGCACCTAGGGATTATGAAAGTAAATTTGGAACAAAGAAATTTTGGAACTTAGTAGATGAAGTGGGAGGAGTAGATTTTTGGGCTGATATGGATTGGATGTCTGATGGTAAAACTTATTGGAATTATATTTCAAAATATGACCCTATCATCCTAACTGCACCATCTATGAATCCAGTTTCAAGATTAGGTAAAAGAAAGTGGAGAGATAGTAATCTACCTGGGGTAAAAATGAAAATGGCTTCCGCCAGAAATAAGCCTAATTATTCTAAAAGAAATTCTATCCTAATTGATGATAGACAAGATACTATTGATGCTTGGAATGCAGAAGGTGGGATAGGAATTCATCATACATCTGCAGCTAATACAATTAAAAAATTAAAAGAACTCGGTTTATGAGAGATAATGTTTTAAAAAAGGAATTTAATAAAAAAGACGTTCAAAGAATAAGAAATTTAGTACAGGGAAAATATGGTGATAAAACTTCTCAAAGTGTTGGCTATAGTAAAGGGTATATTAAACGAAAAGAAGGGGATATTTGGGAAGAAAAGGGACAAACTTGGACCATAAAAGAAGGAATTAGACAAAATATAACAAAATTAGATAAAGCTAAAAAAGCTTTTAAAACTCCTTTATTTTGTCCTGAATGTGGTACATTAATGAAAAAAAGATTTGATTCCCAATATTATAAAATACATAAAATGTGCTTTGATTGTGTTATTGAAAAAGAACAACTTCTTAAATTAGAGGGTAAATGGGAAGAATATAAAAAGGGTATCCATAATGCTGATATAGACGGTATAATAACAGATTATACTTCATTTATGAAAGCGGCCCTTAAGGAAACTAATAATTCATTTATTACAGAAGCTGGAGATGTAGAAAAATGGGACGGTGGTGCTAATAAAGAACGTATAAAAGAAAGCCTAGAAAAAGGAATAGAATATTTAGAATCGAAAAAGATAAAGTAATTTTAACTGTAGGGATACATATTTATAAAATATAATACTAATACCATGACCAAGGAAGAACTAAAGGAAATGATTAAAGCTTCTATAGTAACTGAAATGCACTGTCCTAAGGAAGTAAAAGAACAAGAGGAGGAAATAGAAACTGAAGAAACCGAAGAAATTGAAGTTGAGGATGAAGGTATAAAGTTATCTCCAGAGGAACAGGAAGTGCAAACAGCTTTAGAAAAAGCCCTTGATGCCGCTAAAAAATTAGGAAATCCTAAACTTGTAACACAAATAGGTAATACTATAACATTTTTTACTAGGTCAGAAATTATAAAAGAAGAACAAACCGAGGAAGATATAAAATCCCGATTTTTAAGAACCCTTAGAATGTCATAAAATGCCCTTTAAAAGAGTAGGTAAATGTGTTCATAAGAAATATGCTAATAAAAGTATTTCTAAAAAACCTATTGGGTGTTCAGATAGTGCTGCAGGTGCTAAGGAATACCTAAAGGCTCTTTATGCTAGTGAAATGAACGAAAGAAAGGAAATGTCCCCAGCTGAAGTGTCTAAAAGGGAAGATATTATAAGGGGGATGTTAGATAATAAAAGAACCTTAGTTAAAAAATATGGTGCTGATGCAGAAAAAGTAATGTATGGTACTGCCACATCTAAAGCTAAAAAACTTGCTGAAATGGAATCAAAAGATAAACTTAGAGAAATCATTAAAAAAGCTCTTTCCAAACCTATGGAAGAAGAAAAAACAGATAAATTTGATGATAACCCAGCATTAAAAGGTAAACAAAAAACTAATTTACCTGATGCATTACAAAAAGCAATCATTAAGAAAAAAGGGGGTAAAATAGAAGAGGGGGATTTAGACTTAGGACACCGGGATAATGAGCCTAATGATATTAAATCTAAATTATATAAAATAGGTACTGATGCTATGGCTCTATATAAAATGGTTAAACCATTTGATGAGATGAACCAAGAAGTAGATTTTCCTTCATGGTGGCAAAGTAAAGTAACTAAATCTCAGGATTATATAGAAAGTGCAAAGGAATATTTAGAATTTGAACTTAAAAAAGATAAAATAGATGCTCTTACAGAAAAGGAGGAATTAAAAGAAGATATTAAAAAAATAGCTAAGGATTTTTTTTTAGAACTCCAGGAAGTTAGAAGAGTAAAACAAGATCCTGACATAAAAAAAAAGAAGGGAACACAACCCGCTAAATACTATAAAGGACTATCCAAATCTACTAAATCTAAAAGAGATGCCCAGTTTAAAAAACAAACTAAAATGGGTAAGGATGATCCTGAGGCGTATAAAAAAGCACCAGGTGATACTAAGGGCAAAACTAAACCTTCTAAATATACTAAAAAATTTAAAGAAAGATTTGGTGAAGGGCTTACTGAAAGTGATAAGGTAACTAAAGCATTAAAAAATAAAGCTAAAAAAGCTAATGCACCTTTATCAGCTTTAAGGGCTATTTATAATAAGGGATTAGCAGCTTGGAGAACAGGTCATAGACCCGGAGCTTCACAGCATGCTTGGGGATTAGCTCGAGTTAATTCTGTGTTAACAGGAGGTAAGGCTAGAAAAGTAGATGCTGTTCAATGGAAGCAAATACAGAAATACCGTAAGAAAAAAAGAAAAAGTAAAAAATGACGGTAGAAGAATTTAAAGAGAAGATTAGGGCAATAGCCAAAAAAGTTTATGTTCCACCTAAAAAGGGTGAGGATAGAACTATAGAATTTGATGAATTTCAAAAATTCCCTGAACTCAAGACTATTATTATAGATTTATTAACTACTGATTATGGTAGTTTTATAGCATCTATAGATTATGTAGCTCCTAAACCTACTACTTTTAGGATTAA
>LULK01000184.1_pt1 | contig 45482 bp, 53 predicted proteins | sample 728181 | NCBI WGS metagenome assembly LULK01 (sample SAMN03860291, study PRJNA289734) | marine metagenome | biome: seawater column; feature: ocean; material: water; isolation source: Red Sea water column Station 169 - depth 10m | place: Saudi Arabia: Red Sea | collected 2011-10-15 | depth 10 m | reverse complement strand
ATGTTTTAAAAGGTGAAAGTAAAATCGAAATAGTAGACAAATTAGAAAATTTAAGAAATCAATTAAACTCAAATACTCTTAAGGGGAGAATTAATAAAAAAGATATATTAAAGAGTATTGATGAAATAATTGACTCTATGCCAGTTGAGATGCGCACTGCAAGATGGATTGTAAGAGAACAAGAAAGTTTTATCAATCAAGCCAAAATTGAATCAAAAGCTCTTTTAGATGATGCCAAAGCAGAATCTGAAAAATTGATTGCAAATTCATATGTTATTCAGGAAGCTGTAATTGAAGCAAATGCAATAATAAAACAAGCTGAAGTTGAGATGCAAACATATAGAACAAATATAGAAGATACAATTGATCAGAGAATTGATGACATTCAAAATAAAATTGATCAACTTTCTAATTTTTTAGAAAATGAAAAAAATAAACTACGTGAGCCTAGAAATATAGAAAACCCAGAAAATTAATGAAGCTCAATTCAAAGATAAAAACCATTGATATAGTTAATTCTCCTGTTCCTTTAGTTGTTAATCTTTCAGGGAAATTTGAAATTTCTTATGCAAATCATTTCACAGAAGATCAAGATTTAGTGAATTTAATTTCGGAACTTTATATTGATGATTCAATATTAAATATTGATATCAATTTAGAACTTTCTTATAAATCAGAATGCGCAAGATGTCTCTCTAAAAAGGCAAATAAGATGAAAAATTCAAGATTATTTAAGCTAAATATCGATGTAGAAAATGATTATGAAATTAATTTTGATAGAGAATATGTAGATATAGAGCCATTTATTTCAGAAATAATAATCGATAATTTAGATAGACTTTATATATGCAGTAATAAATGTAAAGGTTTATGCGGTATTTGCGGTAACAATATGAATAAAATTAAGTGTAATTGTGAAGAAAAAAACTTAAAAGAAAGTCCATTTTCTTCCCTAAGTCAGCTAGATTTGTAGTTTGAAAGGAATATAGCAATGGCAGTACCAAAGAAGAAGATGTCTAAATCAAGAACTAGACGCAGAAAAGCTACGCATAAAATATCTAAACCTCATTTTGTAGTAGATCCTGAAACAGGTGTAGCAAAACAATCTCATAGAGTAAATCCTGCTGATGGTACTTATAACGGTCGTCAAGTAAAAGAACCTGAAGTAAGTTAAGTTTGCTATGAATACTATTGCTGTTGATGCAATGGGTGGAGACTCTGCTCCAATCGATATCGTTAAAGGAGCTATTAAAGCGAAAGATCAGGGTGTCGATGTTGTTTTATGTGGTGATAAAAATTTAATTAATCCATATTTAGAAAATCATGAAATACCTGTTTTTGATTTTCCCCAAGTTATTTCTATGGATGAAGATCCATTAAAAGCTATAAGAAATAAAAAGAATGCATCAATAGTTGGATGCATGCAATTACTTAAAGACAAAAAAGTACAGGCTGTATTTTCTGCAGGTTCTACAGGCGCAACATTAATAAGTGCAATTTCAATTCTTGGAAAACATAAGGGAGTTATTAGGCCTGTCATAGCTTCTGTGTTGCCTTCGTTAAGTGGCAATACAATTCTTCTTGATTCAGGAGCTAGTTTAGATGTAAAGCCAAAAGTTCTTTTTCAATATGGAATAATGGGAGCAAAATTAGCTGAAGTAATAATGGATATCGACAATCCTAAAGTAGGTCTTCTAAATAACGGAGAAGAGGCAACTAAAGGTCGAGATGTAGAAAAAGCAGCATATAAATTATTAAAGAATAGTAATTTAAACTTTGTTGGAAATATAGAAGGAAGAGATTTTTCAACAAAAAAAGCTGATGTGTTTGTTACTGACGGATTTACTGGAAATGTAGTATTAAAAACATTAGAAGGCACTGCAAAGTTACAGCAAAATCTAATTTCTTCAGCACTGTTAGATAATTTATTTAAACCTTTGTTAATTCCCGTAAAAAAAGCTTTGCAACCTGTTAAAGATCAGCTTAATCCAGATAAATCTGGTGCTTCATACTTATTAGGTGTAAACGGAGTAGTCACAATAGGTCATGGTTCTTCTAATTCTGAAGCAGTCAAAAATGCAATTATATATACAGAAACTGCTGTAAAAAAAGATTTAATCAGTAAGTTTTCCTCCGCATTAAGTGAATTATGAAAAGCATAGAAGATTTCGAGAAAACAATAGGGTATAGCTTTAAAGACAAAAAACTTTTAAAAATTGCTTTGACTCATAAATCTTATTTAGATGAAAACCCAGATCTAATATCAAATCAGCGCTATGAGTTCTTTGGAGATACTATTTTGGATTTTGATTTAACTGAATACCTTTTTAAACATTTTCCAGATTTAGATGAAGGAAGTCTTACAAAGATAAGATCAAGTGCTGTTAATCAGACGAATTTAGTGAAATTAGGTAATGAAATAAATATTGGATCTTTTATGTTTTTAAGTAAAGCAGAGGATTCTACCGGAGGTAGGAACAAATCATCCATAATTGAAGATGCAGTAGAAGCTTTAATTGCAGCATTATATTTTGACGGGGGATTAACCGCAGTAAATGGCTTTGTTTCTAAATACATATATCCGAGCATAAAAGAGCTTTCTGAAAATCCTGGACAGAAAGATTATAAAACAAGACTTCAAGAGTATTATGCGAAAGTTGGGAAAAAAGTAAATTATATGGATTCATCTACTGGTCCAGATCATGATAAAAAATTTCAAACACAAGTTTTTTTGGATAAAGAAATTATCGGAGTTGGAGAAGGCAAGTCAAAAAAAAGTTCACAACAAGAAGCTGCGAAACAAGCATTAGAAAAAATAAATGCCTGAACTGCCTGAAGTAGAATCAATTAAACGTTCTTTATCTTCAAATATTGTTGGTCAGAAACTAGAGAATTATAAAATCTATGATCATAGAACAAATAGATATAATACTAGAAAACCAACAATTAAAGAATCTTTATTAGGAATATCAAGAAAAGGTAAACTTTTAATTTTTGATTTTGAACATTATTCGATCATTTTTCATTTAGGAATGAGCGGAAGAATCCAAGTAAACGATAAAAAAAATAAACATACAAGAGCCCGTTTTTATTTTGACAAAGATACAGTAAATTTTGATGATATTAGAAGATTTGGATTTATAAATATCATAAAAGCGGAATTAAAAATTGATTATTTGAATAAAATTGGTCCAGATGTGTTGGAGATTAGTACAAAACAATCAAGAATAATTATTGATAAAAGTAAGAAATCAAAATCATTGATAAAAGATTTTATACTTAACCAAAAATACATGAGTGGAATAGGTAACATTTATGCAAACGAAATATTGTTTGCCTCAAGAATTCACCCTGAAACAAAAGTAAATGCTTTAAGTGGCAATAATTGGAAAGATTTTTTTAATAACACCAAAAAAATTATGCGGTTAGCAATTAAAAACAATGGAACAACTTTAAGTGATATGACTTATTTTTTGCCTTATGGTGAATTTGGTTCAAATCAGAATTTTTTAAAAATATATAGCAAAACAAATTGTTTTAATTGTGAACATATAATTGATAAAATATACATTAACCAAAGAGCTACATATTTTTGTAGGAAATGTCAAAAATTAAAAAATTAAAAGTTCAACTAAATAGAGACGGTTCTCTTGAATCGACTCACTTTGTTAACGTATATAAAAATGATCAAAAAGAATATGATTATTTTTTTCCAAGATCAGCTGTTAAACCTTTTCAACTTATCCCTCTTCTTTATGAAGCCCAAAATCAAAATTTTTTATTAACAAGTGAAGAAATAGCTATATTTTCATCTTCTCATTCTGGTCAAGAATTTCATACAGAATTAATTAAAACAATTGCAAAAAAATATGATTTAGATCTTGAAAGATTAGTTTGTGGAAAACAAAGACCTTTTCATGAACCTACCGCTGATAAATTACTTCAAAATAATAAAGAATATACAAAATTACACCATAACTGCTCAGGAAAGCACCTTGCTATGCTTTTATTTTCAAAAATTCTTAACGAGGATAACAAAATTTATCATACCTTTAAAAGTAAAACACAATCGATAGTTAAAGAGTTCTTTCAATTTATTTTCACTGATAATGATATTGGTTTTGGCACAGACGGATGTGGTCTTCCAGCAATACATTTACGAACTGATAGTTTTTTAAAAGCGGTTAATAAGATAAAAACTACAAAATACTCTAATAATTGGTCTGAAATGTTTAATTCTTACCATACAAACCCATTACTTATTGGTGGTGAAAATCGAACAGATACAAATATCATTCTCAATTCAAGCAAAACAGTTTTAGCTAAATCTGGTGCAGAAGGTGTTCTATTTGTTACAAATAACGATGAATCATATTTGTTTAAATGTATTGATGGAAGTAAAAGGGGAGTAGATTTAGCTGCAACTAAATACTTAAACGAAATAGCAATGGTTAATGAAAAACCCTTTCAATATTTAAGCAATCTTTATAGTTTAAATACTCAAAACACTAAGGCAGTCACGATAACTGTTTCTTAAATTTTTTCAATTTAAAGCAAATTATTCTATTTTTTACTATTATTAAGTTAACAACAGGGTAAATAATGTATTTAAAATCTTTAGATATTAATGGCTTTAAGTCATTCTATGAAAAAACTTCTGTTGACTTTTCAAATAAAGTCAATGTAATAGTTGGACCGAATGGTTCTGGTAAATCCAACGTCGTTGATGCAATTTCTTGGGTACTAGGTACTCAAAGTCCAGCAACCTTAAGAACTAATAAGATGGAAGATGTTATATTTGCTGGTACTGAAAAGTTGTCTCAAAAAGGTTTTGCAGAAGTTTACTTAAATTTTGAAGTGGATGAAAAATTATTCAATGGAAATTCTGAAATATCTATTGGGAGAAAATTGTTTAGGGATGGTACATCAGAATATTTTATGAACGGATTAAATTGCCGTTTATTAGATATTCAAGAATTTTTAAATGATGTTGGGATTGGAAAGCAGCAACATATCATTATTTCCCAGGGGCAAATAGCTGAAATTTTGAATTCTAAACCTGAAGATCACAGAACAACCATTGAAGAGGCAGCTGGAATTCTTCCACTTAGAGTTAAGAAAGAAAAATCATTAAAAAGAATTGAATCTGGCGAGAAAGAAATTAAGAGAGCAAAAGACGTTCTTCGTGAGATTAAAAAACAACTTAAACCTCTGCAAGATCAAGCAGAAAAAGCAAAAATACATGAAGAGAGTACAAAGCTCCTAAAGAGTAAAGTTATTGAACTGAATGTCATGATGTTTAGAAAATTTGATGATAAATATAAAAGTTTTGTAATTGAAGAAAATTCCTTAGATCAAAACTTAGAAGATATTAATAAAAAATTAAACACATTAAAAGATCAGAAAAGATAATTTAGAACGTGAAGAAATTAAAGCTTCCGAAGAGCTAAATAAAACTATTAATAAAATAAATGAAAATAATAATCAAATATCAATGCTCACCTCTCAGTTGATGGATAAAAAGCAAAGCCTAACTAATTTAGAAAATCAAAGTGTAGACATTAAGTATCAAATTGAAGAGATTATTAAAAAACTATCTGCTTCTACAGAGGTAAATGAAGCAGTTTTAGAAAGTGAAATCAAACAAATTAGACAATCAATTGATATTACAAATAAAGATTTACAACTTTTTGAAAAGGAATTTTCAAAGTGGGAAGAAGATCTACAAATTTCAGAATCTTTGTTAAATGATTTAAACATAAAATTAGAATCGTATCAAATTCCAAAAGATTTAGTTGAAGAATTTCCGGCTCATACAAAAAAAATAATACAAAGAGAATTAGACATTAATAAAAATAATATTCTAAAAATCAATTTTGATTCTGAAAATTTAAATTCTGAACTTCTTAAGAAAGAAGAGCTCCTTTCAAATATTTTTCATAAAGAAGAATTTAAATCTGATATAAACAGACAAAAAGATGAATTAGAAAATAAACTTAAACAATTAGAACAAGATATAAGTCTTATTAGCAATCAACTTATTACATCTCAAGAAAGAATAAAAAATCTTTCTAACCAGAATACTGAATTAAATATTGTAAAAAAGAATCTTGAGGAAATTGATAGATTACATCAGAAGTCACAGTTATCTGAAATAATCAATTCTGCAAAAACTTTTATAGAGTTTACAAACTCAACTTCTAATAAATTAGAAATAGAATCTGAAAAATTTGACCAAAAATATGGAAACTCTAACAAGAAAATTGAAAGAATAGATGAACAAATTGAAAATTTAAATAATGAACTTTTCAATACAAAAGATAAATTAACTAATGTAGCAATCAAAAAATCTGAAATGGAGAGTTCTAAGGGCAATCATTACTCTAATTTAGTAAATATATATGGTTTGAATATTGATCAAATTAATCAATATGGAATTATTGCTGCAAATCAAAGTGAATTAGAAAATGAAATTAAACTTCTTGAAAACAAGTTAGAAGAGATAGGTACTGTCAATTACCTAGCAAAAGAAGACTTTGATTCTTTAAATCTCAGATATGAAGAAATACAGTCTACCATTGATGATTTACAGCTTTCAAAAAAAGAGTTGTTGTTAAACATTAAAGAAGTAGAAACTGAAATAGAATTCAGAATAGAATCATCATTTAATTCTATATCTGTACATTTTTCTGAAATATTTGAAACATTATTTCCAGGGGGCAAAGGATCACTTTCCTTCACTGATAAAACAAATATTTTAGAGACTGGCATAGAGATATCAGTACAACCAAGAGGCAAGAAAGTCAAAAAACTTTCATTATTATCCGGTGGAGAGAGATCATTGGCTGCAATTGCATTTCTATTTTCAATATTTAAATCTTTCCCGAGTCCATTTTATATTTTAGATGAAGTTGAAGCAGCTCTTGATGATGCAAATCTTCATAGAATGATTAATTTGCTCGATAAAATAAAAGAAGATGCACAATACATAATTGTTACACATCAACAACAAACCATGCATGCTGGAGATGTGTTATATGGTGTAACTATGGAGCCAGGTTCTGGATCTAGAGTGTTCACAAAGACAAAAGAAGATTTTGAAAGTTTAATAGGTACTAATGAAAAATAGCGACTTAGCTGATTTAGCTAGAAATATTGCAGAAAAAGCATATGCACCATATTCAAATTTTAGAGTTGGTGCAGCACTGATTACTGATTCTGGAAATATATATACTGGTTGCAATATTGAAAACGCATCATATCCAGCAACAGTTTGTGCGGAAGATGTTGCAGTTGTTAAGGCTATATCAGAAGGTGAAAAGAGTATTGACACAATTGCGGTTGCATGTATTGATGCTGAATCAGACACTGCAATATTTCCATGTGGAATTTCTCGTCAGAGATTAGCTGAATTTGACACAAAGAAAGTGATTGTTGTTGAGAAAGACGGTTACAAAGAATATACCTTTGACGAAATACTTCCTTATAATTTTAAATTTTAAAGATTTTGATTAATTTTTGGAATAACACTTAAAGTATCGCCAACAATACCTAAATCAGCTAATTGAAATATTGGTGCCTCTTCATCTTTATTAATTGCAATAATGAATTTTGAATCTTTCATGCCAACCTGGTGTTGCGTAGCTCCAGATATTCCACAGGCAATATAAACATCTGGTTTCACTGTTTTACCTGTTTGACCTACCTGCTGAGAATATGGCATCCATCCTGCATCTACAATTGCTCTAGTTCCGCCAATAGCTGCGTTCAATTTTGCTGCTAATTCTTCAACAATAACTAAATTTTCTTTATCTACCATTCCTCTTCCAGCTGAAATCACCACTTTTGAATCTTCCAATTGTGGTCCAGTTTTTTCTTCTTTATAAATGTCAAAAATAGCAACGTCAGAATTTTCAACTTCAATAGTTTCAAAATTATTATTTAATTCAACATCAGCGGGTTCAAAAGATTTAGGTCTTACTAATAAAAGAGAATGATTAGATGCAATCTTTGATTTATATAAACTTTCACCGCCATTTATGGAATTGATTGTTGAAACCGCATCTCCATTAATTTCAAAATCGATAACATTTGATACAGGACTTGAATTTAAGTCTACAGAGATAAAAGAAATCAGATCTCTACAAAGATATGTGGATGACCCTAAGATCAGGTTAATACCTTCATCATTCACAATTTTTGTAATCAAATCTGTAACTTTACTGAATTGTAAAGATTCACTGCTTCTTTTGATATAGGTTTGTTTAAAAGATTCAGAACCAATTTTTGGGTCATCGTCACTTCCTATAGTTACAACTTGATAATCGAGACTTTCATCTTGTGCTTTTTTAATTATCTCTAATGTTCCACTGCTAAGCGTTCCATTTAAAATTTCACCTAATATTAATGTTTTCATATAACCTTAAGTTCCTTAAGTTTGTCTACAATAACTTGGAAAGCTTCTCCTTCATCAATAATTTTTTCACCATTTTTTGAATTTTCAAGTGCTTCAATGCTGATAAATTCTAAGTTTTGATCTGTTGTGATGTTTAGCGTGCTTAATTCGACTTTTTCTATTGGTTTCGACTTTGCAGCCATAATATCTTTAAAATTCGGATATCTAGGTTCTACACCTCCAGCAGTTACTGATATAACACAATTTTGTGGCATTTTTACTTTTTCGGATCCCTCTGATGTTTGCCTAGTAAGTGATACATCGTCACCAATTTCTATAGCTTTAACATAAGATATACAATCTAAGTTCAAAAATCTTGAAACTTGTTGTGGTACCGTTCCTGAATAACCATCAGTAGATTCGGTACCAAAAATAACAATATCTGCGTTTGTTGTTTTTGCGAGTTCACTTAAAACATTAGCTGTCATTAAAGAATTAGCGCCTTTTAAAGAGTCATCATCTACATATAATGCTTTATCTGCACCCATCTGTAATGCTTGTTGTAAGCCTTTCATAGTTCCTGCGGGACCCATAGAAATAATCGTAACTTCAGCATCAAACTTTTCTTTTAACTGAAGTGCTATTTCAATACCATACCTGTCAGTATCGTCTAAAACTTGTTCTTCAGGCCTGACGATAATCCCATTGTCATATGATGTTTCGTTTGCTGGATCCGGAATCTGTTTAGCGCATACAGTGATGTTCATAGATTTTATATTAATTAGAATTAATTATTACCGATATTTATTTCAGACAAAAATTCTTTCATAAAGTTTTGAAGTTTTACTTTAGATTTCTCAGCAATTTCAATTACTTCATTATGATCTAATGGATTCTCGCTTATTCCAGCGGCTAAATTAGTAACTAATGAAAAAGCTACAGTTTTTATACCTGCATGCTTGGCTACAATTGCTTCAGGAACTGTTGACATTCCAACAAGATCAGCTCCTATATTTTTAGCAAAATTTACCTCTGCAGGTGTTTCATAAGAAGGACCAGTAAACCAGGCATATACACCAGTTTTAAACTCAAAATGATTTTTCGCTACTTTTTCTGCTAACGTCAACAATTCAGAATTGTACACTTCAGACATATCTGGAAATCTTGGTCCAAATGCTTCTAAGTTTTTACCAATTAATGGATTATCACCAGTTAAATTAATATGGTCAGTAATCGCAACAATATCACCAGGGATATACTCTGAAGAAATCCCTCCAGCGGCATTTGTAAGTATTAGAGTTTTTGCACCTAGCATTATAAATGTTCTTATTGGGATAACTAATTCTTGAATAGGGTAACCTTCATAAAAATGAGCACGACCAGACAGAATTGCAGTTATTTTTCCCTCAATATTTACAATACTTAATTTCCCAGAATGACCTTCGATAGAAGGCTGTAAAAAATTGGGTATTTCAGAATAATTTAATTGATATAAGGGTTTGTAGTTCTCTTCAAAACCACTCATACCAGATCCTAATACAATTACAGATTCTATAGTTTTTCCTTCAATGATTTCTGAGATAAAGGCTTTAGACTCTGTTATTTTTTCGATCATTTGATATTAGGTTAATAAGTTAAATTCGATTTAAAAAGCTTTTACCTGGAAATATATTATTTAACTCAAAAAAATCACAGATTGTTGAAGCTACATTATAGAAACCTTCAAGATCACCAATATATTCTGCTTTACCATTTTTTTTATAAGCAACCATCGGCACATATTCTCTTGAATGATCTGTTTTACCATCTGTTGGATCTGTACCATGATCACCTGTAAAAATTATTAGGTCGTTTTCACTCATGACATCTAAAATTCCTTGAATTTTCCTATCAATAAGTTTTAATCCTTCATAATATCCATGTGGATCTTCTCTGTGGCCATACAGCATATCTAAATCAACTAAATTAACAAAAATAAAATCATGGTTACCATTTTTGGCTTCATTATGTAGGTATTCAAGTCCATTTGAGTCACCCTCAGTATGTACAGCAGTTGTCAAAAACATTTCTCCAAATAAATCGCTAATCTTACCTATTCCATATGTAGATAGATTATTTTTATATAAATAACTTAAAATTGTTTCGCCTGGAGGATTCATGCCAAAATCTTTTCTATCATAAGTTCTAACAAAATTGTCATATTCTCCAATAAATGGTCTCGCTATTACTCGTCCAATATTGTATTCATCACAATATTTTCTTGAAATCTCGCATATTTTGTAAAGTTCCTCAACAGAACAAACATTTTCGTGAGCGGCAATTTGAAAAACTGAATCTCCAGAAGTATATAAAATTAATTTTCCCGATGATAGATGCTCTCTTCCCAATTTTTTTAATATTTCAGTACCTGATGCATGTTTGTTGCCTATGAATTCAATATTTGCTTCTTTTTGAATTGAGTGAATTAACTCCTGAGGGAATCCTTCAGGATAAGTTGAAAAATCTTGTTCAGTTATTAAACCTGCGAGTTCCCAATGTCCAGTAGTAGAATCATTTCCAATTGACTTTTCTGAAAGTCTGCCAACAGTAGCAATATGGTTAGTATCCATATTTTTTACTTCAGTAATTTTTCCAAAACCTAACTTTTCCATAGTTGGTAAACTGACACCACCTACGGCATTCGCAACATTTGAAAGAGTATTTGTTCCTAAATCACCATATTTATCCGCATCAGGTGCTTCACCAACTCCTAAAGAATCAATAACGACAAGAAAACATCTTTTCATTAAGTTGTACCAAAAAGCCTATCTCCCATATCTCCAAGGCCTGGAACTATATACCAACTTTCGTTAAGTTTTTCGTCTATATTACCTGTTATCAATGTAATATCTGGATGCTCTTTTTCTAACCGTTCAATACCCTCAGGGGCAGAAATAACAGTTAGAGCAATAATTTCTTTTGGTTTTTGTTCCTTTACTTTATCAATGGCAAAAGATAGAGAACCACCAGTAGCAAGCATAGGTTCTAATATAAAAATGTTTTTGTTATTTAGATCAGGTAAATTTTCATAATAATATTCAGGTTCTGCAGTTTCTTCATTTCTTTGAACACCAATATACCCAAATGAAACATTTGGTAAAAGCTCTTTAACTCCATCCATTAAACCTAGTCCAGCTCTTAGTACGGAAATAGCAACACTGTCGTATTCTACTTCATAACCCTTAGTATCTACTAATGGTGTAGTTATATTTTTTTCTTTTAATGAAATATTTTTAGTACCTTCAATAAAAAGTAAATATGAAAGCTTGGTTGCGTATGCTCTAAATTCTTCACTATTGGTATTTTCGTTTCTGAGTATTGTTAAATAGTGACTTTTAAGTGGATGAGATAATTCAATTACTTGCATTAAAAATTAGGTTAGCAAAACATTAAATCTTTTCTAGTTATTTTTGGTAAGAAGTTAATCTAATAAAAGTACATTTTATGCTCTACTTAATGTAATATAATGTATTGCTATTTAAAAAAGGAAATTAATGCCTGTAAAGATAAGACTTGCACAAAGAGGTAAGAAAAAGAATAGAACATACAGAGTAGTTGTTGCCGATTCTCGCTCACCAAGAGATGGAAAGTTTATTGAGGACTTGGGTTACTATGATCCGCATCATAACCCTTCAAAAGTCGAAATTAATGTTGATAAAGCTGTGTCATGGTTAGACAAGGGAGCTCAGCCATCAGAGCGTGCACAAAAATTATTAGAAATTTCTGGGGCGTGGGCTCAGTGGAGATCATCAAAGGGAGAAGTTGTTTCTATTCCTACTGCTCCTGCAGAAAAAGTTAAAAGCAGTTCAAAGGCAAATAAAAAGAAAGAAGAAGCTACTCAAGAAGAAACTTCTGAAGAATCTTCAGAAGACATAGAAGAGGAATAATTTATGGCCGCAGGTTCAATTGTAAAAAACGTAGTTGAATATATTGTTACGCAAATTGTGGAGGACACAAAGTCTGTGAAAGTCGACATTGCAGATTCAGATGATGAGAATGTAACAATTGAAGTTAGAACTTCTCCAGATGATATGGGAAGAGTTATTGGTAAAAGAGGAAGAGTTGCTAGAGCGATTCGTACAGTAGCTCAAGCAGCAGCAGATGAAGAAGGTCTTCAATCTAGCGTAGAATTTATTGACTAATAATACTTTATATCAAGTTGCTAAATTAGGTAAACCTCACTCACTTAGGGGATTTCAATATATAAACATAGACAATTTTTTTAGAAGGTTTGACTTAAGCAATATATCAATGCAAGTTGGTAATGAAGAATTAATAGTTGAGAATTTTAAAACCCACTTAAAAGATAGAAATCTAATTAAATTTAAAGATTTTGATACTATTGAGTCAATTGAGAGATTAAGGGATAAGGTTGTCTCTATTTCAGATAAATATAAAAATGATTTTCTAAATGATAGTAAATTACCTTGGCCTGGTTTTTTTATAAATAAAAACTTAGGTAAATCAGATTTAGTTTTACTTGGGTTTAATTTTTCTCAAAACTTTACATTTTGCGAAGTTTCTAATTTAACTGATTTTCCAATTCCTTATAATGATAAGTTTTTTTCATATCAGAATAATCAACTTATTTTAATTAATGACAACCTAACTGTTTAACCAGTCAAAAATTAAATTACTATATCTATCTTTTACCATATTCTCTGGATGCCATTGAATACCAATAGCATTCCATTCATTAGTAGTTTCAATTCCTTCAATCACACCATCATTTGATTTTGCAGTTATTTTTAAATCTTCACCTAATTTATCAATACCTTGATGATGTATAGAATTTACCATTATGGTTTTTTCTTTAATTATTTCAAATAGTTTTGATTCTTCATAAATTTCAATATCATGAATGTGAGATCGAGCATCTTCGAATGGTTTATCGTGCTCAATTTCTTTAAAACCTGAATCATTAAGATCTTGATATAAAGTACCGTTTTTATAAACATTTAATAATTGATGTCCTCTACATATTGCAAGAGTTTTAACATTGTTTTCTTCTGCAGATTTGAGTAGATTCAATTCAGTAAAATCTCTATTGTCTGATATTCGAATTGTTTTAGAATCAATTTTTTGGTTATACCTTTCTGGGTTTATATCTCCACCTCCAGAAATTATCAAAGCATCAAATTTTGAAGCATCAATTTCAAGATTATCATTTTGTGGACCAATAACTATTGCAGTATTCCCAAATTTGTTACATAAGTTTATAAAATCATTGTTTATTACAACACATGGAATATTTCCAGGTGCCATTTGAACATCTTTTATTCCAGTTGAGATTCCAATTAATTTATTCATATACAAAAATACATTGAACTTCCACTGACACATTCAGTGGTAAGCTGGCAACTCCAACAGCAGACCGTGTTGACTTTTCTTCAAAATATTCTGCAAGCTTATCCGTAAAACCATTCAATACTTTTGCATGATCTTGAAAATCATTATCAGCATTTACAAATCCCAATACATTTACAGGCTGTAGATTTTCAATTTCACCATTTGCTAAAAGTGTAGATATAGTTAATTCAGCACATAGGGAAGCAGCCTCATAACCATCTTCTATTGATACCTCAGAAGGTATCTTTCCTTGATATTTTTTCTTTTCAGTAAATGGAACGTGGCCAGATGTATATATGTAATTTCCAACTTTTTTATATGTTACATAATTTCCAATAGCCGATGGTGCAACTGGTAATTCTTTATCCATTATCTAGTAAGTTTCCAATTAAATCTACAACTCTATTTGAATATCCCCACTCATTGTCGTACCAACAAACTACTTTTACATGATTTCCTTCTAGTAACTGAGTAGACGAAGCATCGTATATACTTGAATGCGGATTGTTCAAAATATCAGTAGATACAAGAGGAACTTCTGAATACTCTAATATTCCATTTAACTCATTATCTGCAGCATTCTTAACTGCCTTATTGATATCATCTATAGAGACTTTTTTTTCTAATTCAACGACAAGATCAACTACGCTTCCATCAGGAACTGGTACTCTCATAGCCATTCCATCTAATTTACCATTAAGTTCTGGAAGAACCATACCAACAGCTTTTGCTGCACCTGTTGATGTAGGGATAATATTTTGAGTTGCACTACGTCCTCGTCTAAAGTCACTATGGGTAGTTTCAGCTAATGCTTGATCATTAGTATATGCATGTACAGTTGTCATCAATCCGGATATAATTCCAAAGTTATCATCTAAAACTTTTGCTATAGGAGCTAAACAGTTTGTAGTGCAAGATGCATTTGATACTATTTTATCTTCAGGCTTAAGATCACCATCATTGACACCGAGGACTATAGTCGCATCTATATCGTCTTTTGGAGGTACAGTTAGTAATACTTTTTTAGCTCCAGCATCAAGATGCTTATTTAATGATTCACTATCTCTAAATATTCCAGTTGATTCAACAACAACATCAACATCCATTTCTTTCCAAGGAAGCTCCGCAGGGTCTTTAATTGAAGTTAATTGTATAGTTCTATCATCTACTATTAATTTGTCCCCAGCAACGCTTACCTTTCTATCTAATACTCCCATTACTGAGTCATGTTTAAGCAGATATGCAAGATTTTCATAGTTCCCTAAATCATTAATTGCCACAACATTTATATCAGAATCATTTTCTACAATAATCCTTAGAATTGATCTACCAATTCTTCCAAAACCATTTATAGCAACGTTACCCATTTAAAGTTCCTGTCCCAATCGTTTGATAGTGTCTATTATTCTTGCAGCGTAACCCCAGCCGTTATCAAACCAAATTATTAATTTTATTTTCTTATTATTAATACCCATTGTAGCAAGACCATCTATCAGTCCAGAAACTGTGCTTCTGACTACATCAGACGAAACAATTGGGTCGTATGTAATTCCGATTATATTTTTTAAATCATTTTCTGAATAGTTTTTTAGCAGATTGTTAATTTCTTCAATAGTCGTTTCTTTTTTAATATCTATTGTTAGGTCTACTGTACTTCCATCAGGAATCGGAACTGTCATTGATGAGGATGCTATTTTATTTTTTAAAAAAGGAAGTACATTTACAATTACTTCTGATGATTTAGTAATACTAGGTATTATATTTTCGCCAGCGGCCCTATTTAGTCTAAAACCTTCACCAGCTACATCAGCTAATCTGTTTGAGTTCGAATATCCATGCACAGTTGTTAAAAAAGCTCTTTCTACACCTACTTCTTTATTTAAAGCTTTTAGTATTGGTGCAACAGCATTTGCAGTATTTGATCCTAGAGAAAACACATTTGATTTAAAATCAATATTTTCATCGTTTGCACCAGGTACAAAAATTTGGATATCTTTAAAATTTTCTGGTGTAGAGGCAACTATTACTTTTTTACACCCTTTTGATAAATGTACATCAACTTCTTCTTTTGTTTTTGGTTTACCAGTTGCAAGTACTACAACATCTGTCCCAATTTTTACCCAATCAGCTTCATCTCCATCTTTCCAAGAGTTAAATATAATTTCTTTTCCATTTACAACAATACCTGTTTCTGTCTCATGGATTTCAGCATTCAATTTTCCGTATATAGAATCATATTTGAGTAAATAAATTAAGTTTTTTTTATCAGCAGTATCAGATATTGAGACTATGTTAATGTCTTTGTCTCCCAATGTCTGTCTAAATAGATCTCTACCTATTCTTCCAAAACCAACAAGTGATACATTTGTCATTAACCCTCACAAAACTATTGATTAATTGTTGTTACAATCAACTAATAATATACCTTAAAAACACTAAGTATGAGAGAATTAAGAAGAAATATTCACGATTCAATTTTTGGATCTGAACCAACTGAAGATTTGCTTACTAAAGCATTTGATAGAAAAAAAAATTATTTCGGGAATACAATAACCTACAGTCCAAAAGTATTCATACCACTTACGACAATGTGTAGAGATAGTTGTGGATATTGTACTTTTGTTAAATCACCAAATGGAGGCGGAACATATTTAAATGAAGAAGAAGTTTTAAGTATTGCAGGTGCTGGTGATGAAGCCGGTTGTTACGAGGCTTTATTTACACTAGGGGATAAGCCTGAATTAAAATGGGACTTTGCGTTAACTCAACTCGAACAACTTGGATTTTCTTCAACTCATGCTTACTTGATCAGTTCAATGAAAAAAGTAAATGATACGTTTAAATTATTTCCACATGCAAATCCTGGATTGATGAGTTTTGAAGAAATAAAAGAGTTAAAAAAATATTCACCATCCGGCGGCTTAATGATTGAAACATTTTCAAAAAATATATATGATAAAGGACAAGCTCATTACAAAACTCAAACAAAATTTATCGATCTTAGAATTGAATCTCTAGAAAATGCTCTACAAGCAAAGTACCCAGTGACTACAGGGCTTCTTTTAGGACTTACTTCTACCAAAGATGAAGTTGTAGATGATATAACAAACCTCATTTTATTAATTAAAAATAATATGGCTATTCAAGAGATTATCCTTCAAAATTTTAGAGCTAAAAAAAATACGATTATGAAGAATAATTCTGAAATTACAAATGACTTATTTTTAAGAATAATTGCTACAACTAGAATATATTCTCCTTCTCATATTTCAATTCAAGTTCCACCTAATTTGTCGCCAGACATAAATTTGTTTCTAAAAAGTGGGATAAATGATCTTGGTGGAATTTCGCCATTGACTATAGATTGGGTAAACCCAGATCACCTTTGGCCAAATATTGATAAATTAAAAAAAGATACTTCAGTAACTGGTCAAGTGCTTAAAAAAAGACTCCCAATATATCCAGAATTTATAAAAAAAGAATGGTTAAATGACGAAATTTTTGAAAAAGTTAATAATATTATTGATACAGATGGTTATCCAAAAGACTCACATGAATGAAAATATTTCTTTTTTAAGAATAAGACCCTGCGATAACAATAATGAAATCTATCTAAATTCTAGACGAAAAGAGGGCACATCTGCTTTTTTAATTAAAAGTGAATTAGATCTTGATATTAGTGAAATACATAAAAAAGATTTTCAAACTTTGTCTAAAGATGTATCAGTAGATTCTGATTGTTGGATAATTAAGGATAATAATTGGGAAGACTTTAAGGATATAAATCCCAAAAGAATTGTTTATGATTTTAAAAATAACAAAGAAATTTCACTTGAAGTTATAGATAGATTGAAGCCACACACTGTATTGGTATCAGATCCTTTAGATATTAATTTTTTAAAAGGAATAAACACAAAAACTAAATTTATAACAACAGCATATGTAAACACTATTGACGAAGCACTTGACTACATTAAAAATGGAATTTCTGATTTGTTGCTGAGAGATTGGAGTTCAGCACAAATTGATGAATTACAAAATATTCAAGGTTTTAATTTTTATGAGAGGACATTACTATCTCCAGTTTTTTCAATTGATGAAGCAAGGAAAGAATTCACTAAAGAGCGTTTCTTTAGATATTTAAACACAAGAAACGTAAGAGGATTCAGAAGAGAGAAAACCGATTGGTTTCCTGGTAGCGGAAAAGATATACCTCAGTTAAACAATTTTGTTTATAACAATAAAAGCCAAATAAATCATTTCAATGTAGATGAGATTCTCAATAATGTATTAAATGGTTATCAAATTAATGATGATGAATTAAATCTTTTATTTAATACTGCTGGTGAAAAAATAAATGATATCGCTGATGTTGCAAATCAATTAAATTTCTTAAAAAATGGCAACAAAGTAACTTTTGTTAAAAATAGAAATATTAACTATACAAATCAATGCTATTACAAATGTGGCTTCTGTGGATTCTCAAAAGGTCCAAAAAGTTTAAATCTTAAGGAAAAACCATACTCTATTGATATAAAAGAGGTAGTAGATAGAACCGTTGAAGCTTTTGAAATGGGAGCCTCCGAAGTATGTTTACAAGGAGGAATACATCCTGATTACACAGGTGAATTTTATTTAAATATGGTAAAAGAAATAAAACAATCAATCCCAGAAATGCACATTCATGGTTTTACACCTTTAGAAATATGGCAAGGTGCTGAAACAATCAATTTGAGTATTGAAGATTATTTAAAACTTCTTTTTGATGCTGGTCTGAATACCTTACCAGGAACTGCAGCTGAAATATTAGATGATAGAGTCCGAAAATATTTGTGTCCAGATAAGATAACGTCATCTCAATGGGCATATGTGATGGAAGTGGCTCACAGTTTAGGAATGAAGTCTACAGCTACAATCATGTTTGGACATATAGATGATGTAGAGTCATGGGTAAATCATTTCTCGTTGATAAAGAATATCCAATTAAAAACCGGGGGTTTTACAGAAGTTGTACCCCTACCTTTTGTACATATGGGATCTCCAATTTATTTGCAAGGAAAAAGTATGCCAGGTCCTACATGGGATGAAGTTGTTTTAATTCATTCACTTGCTCGCATATATTTTTCAAATGTAATTAATAATATACAGGCAAGCTGGGTGAAGCTAGGGCATGATGGTGCTGGTAAATTATTAGATGCAGGTGTAAATGATTTAGGAGGTACATTAATTAATGAAAATATTAGTAGAGCTTCTGGAGCCAACCATGGTCAAGAAACTACAGATAAGCAATTTATAGACCTAATTGAAAACTGTAATAAAACACCTGTATTAAGAAACACTCTTTATACAGATTTTAAAAACCCTAAAACTTTAATCCATTATTCATGAATACATATAATGTCATTACACTCTTCCCTAATTTAATTGAGGAGTGGAAAAACATAGGCATTGTGAGACAAGCTATAAAAAATCAATTGGTAAATATTGAAACTACAAACTTAAGGGAATTTGGAATTGGAGAATATAAACAAGTAGATGATGCTCCATATGGTGGGGGACCTGGAATGGTATTAATGCCTGAGCCATTAGACAATGCGATTAACTCTTCAAATTCAGAAGTTAATGTTTTTCTAACACCATCAGGAGAGCAGCTGGATGAAACTCTATTAACTAAATTACTATCATTTAAGTCCATAAATCTAATTGCAGGAAGATATGAAGGTTTTGATCAAAGAATCTTGGATATCCATGCAGATTATAAAGTTTCTATTGGACACACCGTCATTTCTGGAGGTGAAGTTCCAGCGATGTATTTGCTCGAAGCTTTAATAAGAAGGATTCCAGGAGTATTAGGAAATCCAGATTCATTAAAGTATGAAACATTTAATGACAACAAATATGATTTTCCTGTATATACAAGACCCGAAACATTTAAAAATCTGTCTGTACCTGAAGTTTTGCTTTCTGGTAACCATAAAGATATCGAAGAGTGGAAAAAGAATAATTTAAAGGACATATAAAGTCTATTTACTTATATAATTCATTTCTGGAGTGAATATGGATTTAATCGAAAACATTGAACAAGATTATTTAAAAGATGATTTACCAGAATTCAAATCTGGGGACACTGTAAAGGTTAATGTTAAAGTCTCTGAAGGAAATAGAGAGAGAATTCAAACATTTGAAGGAGTTATTATAGCCGTAAACGGTGTTGGAATTAACAAGACTATTACAGTTCGAAAATTATCATTTGGTGTTGGTGTAGAAAGAATATTTCCTGTACATGCACCAATTGTTGATTCCTTAGAAGTTGTTAGAAAAGGTAAAGTCAGACGCTCAAAACTTTATTATCTTCGTGATCGAGTAGGTAAATCTGCAAAAATTAAAGAAGATCGTAATTAACTAATTAATATTAAATTATTATCAAAAAACTACTTAAATTAATTTCGACAATCGTTTTAGCTGTTCTTGTAGCTACATTAGTAAGAACATTGTTAATTCAGATTTATTATATTCCATCAACATCAATGGAACCTACATTAAAAATAGATGATCGAGTACTTGTAATTAAAGATACAATTGTGCAATTAGATATCGCTAGCGGTGATATTGTAGTTTTTTACAATAATGACTCAGAACATTCTATTAGTTTCTTTCAAGAATATGTAGATGGGTTACAAATCTGGAAAATAAGTGATATAGATTCTCAAAAAAATACTGCGATTATTAAAAGAGTGGTTGGAGTAGGAGGCGATACAGTTGAAATCTTAGAAAATGGTGAAGTGTTCGTAAATAATTCAAAATTCACAATATTTAATATTGATGAAGGAGTGAACTTCAAGAGAGAAACATTTTTAATTCCTGAAAACGAGATTTTTGTATTGGGGGACAATAGACCAAACAGTCAAGACTCAAGATATATTGGAACTATTCCTATGAGAAATATTATTGGCAAAGCTACTCATTTGATTTATCCATTAGAAAACTTTAAAAAATTAGATGATTGAAGATAAAATTTGGAACAACAATCCAAGTACATACATCATCGGAAGTGATGAGGTTGGAAGAGGATCTTTTGCTGGACCAATTGGAGCAGCTTCTGTAAGAATCAATTACGAACATATAGATTTATTACTTGACGTTAAAGATTCAAAAAAGTTATCACCAAAAAAAAGAAATCACATATTTGAATTAGTCCATGAAAGTGAAATTGAGTATTCGTATGTAGAACGTGATAATGAATTTATTGATCTTTATGGAATCAAGCTTGCAAATGAAAAAGTCTTAGAAGATTCTATTTCTTCAATATTTCAAGACGGAGATATTGTATATGTTGATCATTTTAAGATTTCCAAATTTAATGCTATTTCACTTATAAGGGGTGAAGATAATTGCAGGCCAATTGCTCTAGCAAGTATTATCGCTAAAGTTCTTAGAGATAATTTCATGATTGAAATATCAAATAAATATAAAAGATATGCATTTGAAAAAAATAAAGGTTATGGAACTAAAGAGCATAGATTAGCTATAAAAAAATATGGGCTTTCAGATGTCCATCGTAAATCTTTTAATTTAATGCCCAAATAACAACAATTACTGTTAGAAAAAGAGCTGCAACTATGTTCAGATAATCTGTCTTATTTGCTTTGTAAGGTTTATTCGGATCAAATCCCATACATACATTCTAAATAGATTTGTATTAAACTTCTAGATATGACACTTGAATCGAATATTGTAAATGAGATTAGATTTTTGCAATTTAATGATGAAAAAGCAATGAATGCTATCGGTGCTGATGACTGGATTAAATTGCAACAAGAAATAGATTCCTTTGAAAATAGTGACCAAAAGTATCTGGTAATTAAACACATCAATGGAAATTATTCTGCTGGCGCTCAATTAGGAGAGACAGTAAATGCACTTATGGATGATGTCTCTAAAGCAGCTATAAAATTGTGGAATTGCAAAAAACCAATAATTTCTCTTGTTGATGGTATTGCTGCAGGTGCTGGAGCAAATATGATGCTTATTAGCGATTTTATTATTGCTACCCCACAGACAAGGTTTATTGAAGTTTTTGTCAGAAGGGGATTGGTTGTTGATTTCGGGGGATCATGGGTATTGCCAAGAATAATAGGCATTCAAAAGGCTAAAGAATTAATGATGACATCCAATGAAATCAATGGGGAGGAATTAGATAGATTAGGTGTTCTTTACAAGCTAACAAACGCTGAAAACATGGATACAGAATTTAAAAATTTAATTGAAAATCTAAATAAACAAAGTTTCATATCTATATGTATGGTTAAACAACAAATTAAAGACGGTCTAGATTTAACATTTGAAAAATCGATAGCTAACGAAACCATTAATCAAAATAGCAGGTTTCAGCATTCAGATGTATTGGAAGGTATGAATGCTTTTTTTGAAAAGAGACAACCAAATTATAAAAATACATTAGATGAATAAAATATTTGCATAAATATACATATAAGTGAATTTTTATGCAATAATTTGTACTTAAGAAATTGGAGGTTTACTAAGTGAAAACTAGAAAATCACTCCTTTTAATTTTTGTTTTAGCATTGGTAGCTGCTGCTTGTTCAACCGCTGCAACTCCATGTGATGAAGTAGAAATTACAACAGGAGAAAACGGATTACCTGATTTAGGTGGTTGTGAATTTACATTTGCTGTAGAGAATGCATATTTACCATTCAACTATATTGATGCAGCTGATGGTGAAGCTAAAGGCTGGGACTATGATGTGTTTAATCATATGGGCGAACTAATGAATTTCGTTCCTGTTTATGTACCGGCAGCTTGGGATGGAATGATACAGGCTGTAGCTGATGGACAATTTATGATTGCTGGTGATGGTATAACAATTACAGCAGAGAGAGATGAAATCATTGACTTTTCTAATGGTTATATCAATCTTGCCCAAAGAGTACTTGTAGCAGTTGGTAATGACGAAATTACAAGTATTGATGATCTTAAAAATGGAGACTATACAGTTGCAACTCAAAAAGGAACTACAAACTATGAGTTTGCAGTTTCTGAATTAGGGGAAGAGAAAGTTAAAGCATTTGATGATTTTAACTTTGCTATCCAAGCTGTTATCTCTGGCGATGCAGATGCGTCCATTATTGACGAGACTGCTGGATTAGGATATATGGGTGCAAATAAAGATCAAGTTAAATTGGTTGGTGGAGATTTAACATCTGAACAACTAGGTTTCGCATTTCCTAATGGAAGCCCGTTAGTAGATGTTATCAATCAAGGCCTTGCAGCTATGGAAAAAAGTGGAAAACTTGCAGAAATAAATGCAAAGTTTTTCTCACCAGATTTTACAGTTACTTATGATGATATAGCTGAGTGTGATGAAAACATTCCCGCTGAATATCTTCCTGAGGATTGTGACGCATAAATAAATAATTTATTTATATATAAATTTGTAATAGGCACGGAAAACCGTGCCTATTGCTTTATTATTAGAAAAATACATGAAAATTAAAAATTTATTCAAACCAGATAATTGGTGGTTATTGATATTGATTGGAATCATTTCTTGGATGATTTATGTTATTATTTCTAATCCAGAATACAACAAAGCATTTAATTTTATTCTTCCTGGACTATCTATAACTTTTTTATCAACAATTGTTTCATTTGTAATTGCATTATTTTTAGGATTGATATCAGGAATAGGGCGAATATCTAAAAATAGAATTGCAAGTACAATATCTAGAACTTACATAGAGTTTATAAGAGGCGTACCTGTTCTAATTCTAATTTTTACTATTGCATTTGTAGTAGTTGTAAGAGGTGCTGAATTCTTCAACATAAATAATGGTAATGTTCCTATGCTTGTAAGGGCAATAATTGCTTTATCAGTATTTTATGGTGCATATATTGCTGAAGTTTTCAGAGCAGGTATAGAATCTGTACCTGTAGGTCAAAGAGAAGGTGGAGCATCTCTTGGTTTAACAGACAGGCAAGTTATGAGATTCATAGTCTTACCTCAAGCTTTTAGAAATATGCTTCCAGCCTTAGGAAATGACTTTATATCAATGATGAAAGACTCTTCTTTGTTATCAGTTCTAGCTGTTGAAGATTTAACCTACAGAGGAAGATTGTATTCAGGAAGTACATTTAGATTTGCAGAGACATACCTTGTACTTACTGTTTTATATTTAATAATAACTTTGATACTGTCAGGACTACAGAGAAGGCTTGAGAAAAGACTTGAATCTAAATAATCAATCGGATAGAAACAAAGTACTTAAAGAATATTTAATATATATCAATAATGTAAAAAATTATTCACAAAATACAATCAAATCATACAGCTCTGACATAAAACATTATTTTGAAAATACAGAAAGTATTGGAGAATTTTCAAGTTATCTAAAGCATTTAAACAAAAATAGATATTCAAAAACTTCTATTAATCGTAAAATCACTTCAATTAGAACATTCTTATCTTGGGCTGTTGATAATCATTACTTTGATCAAAACCAAATAAAAATTGTAAATAATCTAAAAGTAGAAAAAAAACTACCAAATGTTCTAACTTCATCATATATTAATAGACTCCTAGACAGTCTTCCTGAATCTTCTCAAAAAGATTTAAGAGATAAAGCAATTTTAGAATTAATGTATTCATCTGGACTGAGAGTAAGTGAAGTTTCAAATTTAACTTTAAACAGCATTGACAAAAATAAATCCTTAAGAGTTTTGGGAAAGGGGAGTAAAGAGAGAGTTTTACCTATGACCAAAAGAGCATATGTCAGTATAAAAAAATACATTGATACTTCGAGAGCAAAATTTGAGAATGAGAAATCAAAAAATTATCTTTTTCTTGGTGTAAGAGGGGGTCAATTAAGTGACAGAGAAATTAGAAGGATCGTAAAATTTAGAACCGGAACATTTCCACACAGTATAAGACATACTTTTGCCACACATTTGCTAGAGGGTGGTGCTGATTTGAGAATAGTTCAAGAACTACTTGGTCACAACGACCCCAGTACAACACAAATTTATACTCATGTATCTAAAAAGCAACTCCAAAAAAAATACAAACAATCTCATCCGAGGGGTTGAATAATATCTTTTTGATATTAGAATTCTTATGAAAATAGGCACCATATTTACAAGTTTCCTTGGTGAACGAAAGTTTGGAAACCGCTTAGGCAAGGAATATGGGATGTATTAACCAAAGGAGAAATATTGAGTACAACAATGAAAGACCTGCTTGAAGCGGGCGTACATTTTGGTCATCAAACACAAAGATGGAATCCCAAAATGGATAAATTTATCTACGGAGCTAAAAGTGGTATTCACATTTTAGATCTCAGAATCACTTATGATGCTATTGAACAAGCTCAAGAATATGTACAAAAGTTAGTTGCAAATAGTGGAAAAGTTTTATTTGTAGGAACTAAACCACAGGCTCAACAAGTAATTGAAGATCAAGCAATTCGAGCTGGCATGCCTTATGTGAATTTTAGATGGTTGGGTGGTATGCTCACAAATTTTAAAACAATTATAAAACGGGTAGTTTATCTAAAGGAATTAAAATCTTTAGAGTCTTCAGGTGAAATAAACGCATATACAAAATCTGAAAGATTAAGCATTAAAAGAGAAATCGAAAAACTTACTAAATCAATTGGCGGAATTGTAAATTTAAACAAACTTCCGGATGCAATTTTTGTTGTAGATCTTTCAAATGAATCTACNNNNTTGCTTCAGCAATTGCTGACGCTTGTCTTAAAGGTACAGGAAAAAGAAGTGAAGTTGAGAATAAGGAGAAAGAATAATGTCAATTTCAGCAGCTGATGTAAAAAAACTACGTGATATGACTGGCGCTGGAATGATGGATGCCAAAAAAGCTCTGTCTGAAAGCAATGGAGATTTTGATAATGCTGTTAAGTATCTTAGAGAAAAAGGCTTAGCAGACTCGAAAAAAAGAGCTGATAAAGAAGCCAACCAGGGAACTATTGGTGACTATATACATTTTCAACAGGATAGAGCTGTTGCTGGTGTACTAGTCGAACTTGCATGTGAAACAGATTTTGTTGCTAAATCAGATGAATTTAAAAACGTTGCTAAGCAAGTAGCAATGCATATAGCAGCTCTAAAACCTGAATTTTTAGATGTTGAAGATGTTCCCTCAGAAAGAATTGAGGAAGAAAAAGAAATTATTAAAAAGCAATCCGAAAATGAAGGAAAGCCAGCAGACGTAATAACAAAGATTGTTGATGGAAAAATTTCATCTTTTTACAAAGATTATGTTTTGAATGAACAAACATTTTGCAATCCAGAATTTTATGAGGGTCAAGTTGGTACAATGATTGAAGAACTATCTGGAAAATTAGGTGAAAAAATTTACATTAAGAAATTTTCGAGAATTGAGGTTGGTACTTAATAATGAGTAGGGTTCTACTAAAACTTTCTGGAGAATCCTTTTCTAATCCTGAAACTAATTTTGGAATTGAACCAAAGGTAATTGAAAGAATCGCTTCTGAGATAACAGCAGCTAATAATGAGAATATTCAAATAGGTGTTGTTGTAGGCGGTGGTAACTTTTTTAGAGGCGTACAAGAATCTGCAAAAAACATGGCACAAGCAAATGCAGATTACATGGGAATGTTAGCAACAGTTATAAATGCTGTTGCTTTAAAAGATGCTTTAGACAAGAATGGTACACAAACGCGAGTCCAATCCGCTATAACCATGACAGCTGTTGCAGAACCTTATATTAGACTACGAGCAATAAGGCATCTTGAAAAAGGTAGAGTTGTTATTTTTGCAGCAGGTACAGGTAACCCATATTTTACAACTGATACAGCGGCTTCACTTCGAGCAGCAGAAATAGATGCGGATTTAATGCTGAAATCAACCAGAGTTGAAGGTGTTTTCGATAAAGATCCAGAAGTTGAAGAGCAAGCTGAGCTTTATAATCAAATTTCATATAAAGATGTGGTCTCAAGCAAATTAAAAGTTATGGATTTAACTGCAATAACACTATGTGAAGAAAACGAAATGCCCATAAGAGTATTTGATGGTACTAAAGAACAAAATATTTACAAAGCTATTACAGGTGAGAAACTAGGAACTTTAATACAATAATGAGCGAAATACTTATAAAAGATATTGAGCAAAAGATGATTAATTCAATAAATCACTTGGTTGATGAATTTTCAACGATCAGAACCGGCAGAGCAAATCCATCACTAGTCGATAAATTAAATGTAGAATACTATGGAACTAAGACACCACTTCAGCAATTAGCAACTATATCAGTACCAGATCCAAAGTTATTAGTCATACAACCTTTTGACAAAACAGCTCTAGAAGAAATTGAAAAATCAGTTTTAAATGCAGATATTGGATTAAATCCAACAAATGACGGAGAAGTAATTCGTATACCAATACCACCTTTATCAGAAGAAAGAAGAAAAGAACTTGGTAAAGTAGCTTCTAAATCATCAGAAGATGCAAAAGTTTCAATACGATCACACAGAAGATTTGGCATAGATGAAATTTCCAAATTAAAAGATGAAAATTCTGCTGATGAGATAAAAAGATTGGAATCAAAAGTACAAGAGTTAACTGATAAGTATGTAAACAAAATTGATGAATTACTTTTGGTAAAGCAAAATGAATTACTTGAGGTTTAAAAAACTATTTCAATCAGATAATGATGGTACGTTTTGGCCTGGATACATTGAGCTTCCTGATGAAAATGATTCATCTCAAATAAGTAAAGACCAAGAAAATCCTTCATTTTTCTCATCGAATCCAAGAGTTGTGACTGGTTTAGCATTGATAATTATTGTTGCTGCAATGTTTATTAATAAAACTTCAGCACTAATTTTGTTAGTTATCGTTGGTCTTCTTGCTACTACATATTTTTTTGGTTTAAACAATTTTCACATTCCATATTTAATTTTTCCTATAGGTGTAATTGTTTACACAGGAACTTTTATAAATTATGGAGTCTATGATAAATTTGTAAGCTCATTTTTGTTTCTTATTTGGTTTGGAACAGGTTTAGCTTCAATTGGCTATTTTTTAAATAATTTTGGGCCATTATTTACTTTTCTTTTATTAATTTCAATATCAATTAATGATGTTGCTGCCTATGAGTTTGGTAGGCGATATGGCAAAAAGAAGCTTTCAGAAAACATATCACCTAACAAAACAGTAGAAGGCTTTGCAGCCGGATTATTTGTTGGATCTATTTTTGTTTTCTTTGTTTTAAATTATTTTTTAACTGTTACCTTAACGCTAAAAATATTAATTTCTATTTTGTTCGTGTTATTTGGAACTTTGGGAGATTTGTTTGAATCAAAAATTAAACGATCTATTGAACTCAAAGATACAAGCACTTTGTTGCCAGGTCATGGTGGTGTATTAGATAGAATTGATTCACAATTATTAAGTTTTCCAATTCTTGTTCTATTTGTTCATTTTTTAGATTTAATCCAATAAGTGTAATAATTAATATATGAATGCTATTTTAACTATTTTATTGCTTACATTGTTTGTGGTACTTCATGAGCTTGGTCATTACATTTCTGCAAGAAGATCAAAAATTGCAGTTTCTGAATTTTTTGTTGGTTTTGGCCCAAAACTATTTTCTTTCAAAAGAAACAATACTGAATATGGCTTAAAGGCTATTTTGCTGGGTGGATACGTAAAGATACCAGGAATGGATGAAAACGAACCTGTATCAGACTATAGAAATGACGAATTGTTTCATACTGCATCTTGGACTAAAAAGCTTTACATTGCCTCTTCAGGAATATTGGTCAATTTTTTTCTAGCATGGATAATTTTATTTTCTATATTTGCTTTTTATGGGATAGACCAACCAACGCTAGAGGTAGCTACAATTGGAGAATCAATAAGTAGTCCAAATGATGATGCTCCATCAAAAAAAGCAGGTTTGATTCCAGGAGATATAATTTATTCATTTAACGGTTCAGAGGTACAGAGTTGGGAAGAGTTAGTTTCAATTATCGAAGTTAATCCAGATAAAAATGTATCGATAGGATATATTCGAAATTCTCAAATGTACTTAACTACAACTACATTAGAGTCAAGACTCTTAAACAATGAACTCTCAGGTTACTTAGGGGTCTCACCTGTTTTAGAAAGACAAACTCTTGGTTTGCTACAAGCCATACCTGCAACAACTCTTATAGAAATTGATATGACTAAGGCAGCTATTGAAGGGATTTTTACATTATTTAACCCATCTACTCTTGAAGCTTTACTTGGTACTTATACAGGCGAAGATGTTCCTGATGAAGTAAGACCGTTGAGTCCAATTGGTTTAGCACAAGCTGGAAACCAAATAGCTGAGGGAGGTTATGTAAATTTATTTAGTTTGCTTGCTTTTGTTAATATTTTCTTAGCTGTTTTTAATTCGATACCGCTAGTTCCATTAGATGGTGGAAGAATTGTTTTAGCGTTGTATGAAGGTATTACAGGTAAAAAAATAGAAGATAAAAAATTATATCCAATAGCTGCTCTTGTAATTTTTATCTTTGTATTCTTAGGAATAACAGCATTTTATCTTGATATTACGCAGCCAATAAGATTATGAAATTTAATAGAAGAAAAACACGACAAATTCAAATAGGTAAAGTTGGAATTGGGTCAGATTTTCCTATATCTGTTCAATCTATGACTACAACAAAAACTAAAGATGTTGAATCTACGCTCTCGCAGATTTACGAACTTGCTTCTAATGGTGCAGATATCGTAAGAGTAACTTGTAATGAAGTAGATGCTGCTACAGGGTTGGTTGAAATCACACAAAGAAGCCCGGTTCCAATAGTTGCTGATGTACACTTTCAATACAAACTAGCACTTGCAGCTATTGATGCTGGTGTTAATGGCTTAAGACTTAACCCTGGAAACATTAGAAAAGAACAACAGATTAAGGAAGTGGCCAAAGAAGCTTTGTCAGCAAACATACCAATTAGAATTGGTGTTAACGGCGGGTCTCTTGATAAAGATTTACTCGAGAAGTATGGTGATGCTACACCTGAAGCGCTAGTTGAATCTGCTCTAAAAGAATTAAAGTATCTAGAAGATGTTGGTTTTTTCGATATAAAAATATCCGTTAAACATTCGAACGTACCATTAATGATTGAATCATATAGGCTTTTAGCTGAAAAAGTAGATTACCCTCTGCATCTTGGCGTAACAGAAGCAGGACCACTACCTGGTGGGTTAATTAAGTCAACTGCAGGAATTGGAACCTTATTAAGTGAAGGCATTGGTGACACAATCCGTTACTCTTTAACAACTGATCCAGTTGAAGAAGCTAAAAGTGGAAGAGCTTTATTGGAGTATTTAGGTCTAAGAGAAAGGAACTCTTTAGATTTAATTGCTTGTCCAAGTTGTGGAAGAGCAGAGGTTGACGTTATTAAAGTTGCAGAAGAAGCACAAGATGCATTAAATAATGAAAACATTCCATTACAAGTTGCTGTTATGGGTTGCGTTGTGAATGGTCCTGGTGAAGCTAGATCTGCAGATTTAGGTATTGCAGCTGGTAAAAATAAAGGGCACTTATTTATAAAAGGTGAAGTAGTAAGAGTTGTTAATGAAAAAGAAATGGTCGATGCTTTACTATCAGAGGCAAAATTAATTATTGAACAAGGGATAGATGCAAGGCTAGCTGCTGCAGATAAAAATGCTGCAGAAATCGCACGTAAAGATGCAAACGACCTCATAAATTCTCAGGGAGATATTAACAATTTCTTGGAAAGAAAAAAATCAGTTGTGGAGATATCTACAAATACTGATATTGAAAATTAAAACCTTTAATATAAAGTCATGGTTGAAAAAATTACACCTATGTCAGAAGACTTCAACGAGTGGTACACTGACATAATTCAACAAGCACAATTGGCAGACTATTCTCCTGTAAAAGGAACGATGGTAATAAGACCATATGGCTACTCTCTTTGGGAAGGAGTTCAAGCATACTTAGATAAAAAATTTAAAGAAACAGGTCATGAGAATGCATATTTCCCACTTTTTATTCCCAACTCCTTTATTCAAAAAGAAGCGGAGCATGTTGAAGGTTTTTCTCCTGAATTAGCTACGGTCACTCATGCTGGTGGAAAAGAGCTTGAAGAACCTTTAGTCGTAAGACCAACATCCGAGACAATTATTAACCACATGTTTGCAAAATGGATTAAAAGCCATAGAGATTTACCAATGTTAGTTAACCAGTGGGCAAATGTTGTTAGATGGGAAATGAGAACCCGATTATTTCTAAGAACTTCAGAGTTTCTCTGGCAAGAAGGTCATACCGCACACAAAACTCAAGAAGAAGCAACAAGTGAAGCTTTGCAAATGTTAGACATATATGCTGAATTTGCTGAAAATGCAGCCGGCGTTTCTGTTGTTAAAGGTATCAAGTCTGCTAATGAAAGATTTGCTGGTGCTACTACTACTTATTCGATCGAAGCAATGATGAAAGATAAGAAAGCATTGCAAGCAGGTACATCACATGAGCTAGGACAGAATTTTTCAAAGGCTTTTGAAATTCAATATTCTGATGAAAATAATGAGTTACAACATCCATTTCAAACTAGCTGGGGTGTTAGTACTCGTTTAATAGGAATGATTATTATGGCTCATGGTGATGATAAAGGATTACAACTCCCACCAAAATTAGCACCTACTCAATCAGTACTTATTCCAATAATTCCTAATGAGGATAGTAAATCAGGTGTATTAGAAACTGTTAATAAATTACACGAAGAATTGCGTGAAAGTTATCGAATGAAAATTGATGAAAGGGATAATATTTCACCAGGTTTCAAATTCAATGAATGGGAATTAAAAGGAGTACCATTAAGAATTGAAATAGGGCCTAAAGATATAGAAAAAAATTCTGTAGTTTTCTCGAGAAGAGACGGTGTTGATGGCAAGAAATCAATATCAATAAATGAAGTATCTCAGAAATTAAAAGATAATTTAGACGACATTCAATCTAACTTACTAGAGACCTCAAAGAATTTTAGAAAAGACAATACAATCCATGTAGACAGTAAAGCAGAACTAATTGATACTTTGAATTCAACTCCAGGTTTTGTTACATGTTATTGGGATGAAAATACTTCTGATGAGATTGAAATTAAAGATTTAACCAAAGCTACACTCAGATGCTATCTCTTGGAAAATGAAGGTTCTGCCAAAGCTGTAAACAATGAGTCTGTTGATGGTAAAAAGGCAATTTTTTCTAAAGCATATTAAAAAAGGCTTTAAATAAACTCCAATGTTTGTTAAAATAATTTAGAGACAATTTAACTATGTATAGTGGGTTTCAAGCCCGCTTTTTTTATGAATGGAGGTTTATATGGTTTCTAAAAAAGAAATCTTAGAGGCTTTCGATTTATATCTAAGTGAAGAAAATCTTGAACTTTATGACCTAAATATTGTAGATCATCCTTCTATTTCAAGAGTTGAAGTTTATATAGTTAGTGATAATGAAATTGACATTGATTTAACTTCACGATTAAATAGACAATTTCAAAGACTTCTCGAAAATATGGGCATTGAAAAAGGTTCATATGAAATGATTGTTTCAAGTCCAGGGATTGAAAGAAAACTAAAAACAAACAGGCATTTTGAATTAGCTCTGGGTGAATTAGTAAAAATTAAATTATTTGAACCTATAGAAGATGAATATGTATTAGAAGGCTATATAGAATCGTCTAACCAACAAGACATCAAATTAATTGTTAACTCAGTAGAGGTAGTAATTAATTTTTCTAATATTAAAAGTGCAAAAATTGAATTTAAGCAATTTAAAGAAAAAGTAAAAGGATAAAGATGAAATTAGGTAATGAGAGTAAGCAAGCAATAGAGGCATTAGCACTTGAAAAAGGTGTAGCTGTTGAAAGCATGTATGAAGCATTAGTTTCAGCATTTAGGTCAGCTTATATGAGAATACCTGGAGCTGCTGAAGAAGCTCGAGTTACATTAAATCCAGACTCAGGAGAAGTTCTTATTTATGCTCAAGAATTAGACAATGAAGGAAATGTCATTGAAGAGTGGAAAGTTGAGTTAGATGAAGACGAGTTTGGAAGAATTGCCGCACAATCCTTTAAGCAAATGATGACAACAAAAATTAGAGATGCAAAACGAGCTACAGTCCTTGATGCTTATATTGGAAGAGAAGGAGAACTTGTCACTGGTATAGTAACTCAATTTGATCCAAGATTTAATCAGACAATACTCGATCTTCAAGATGCTGAAGCAGTAATACCTGCTGGTGAAAGGGTGCCTTTCGAGAGACTTGAAAGAGGCAATAGGGTCAAAGCACTGATCACAGAGGTAAGAGAAGATGCTAAAGGAGTACCAATCATTGTTAGTAGAAGTAGAGCAGAATTTGTACAAAGAATGCTTGAACTGGAAGTTCCTGAATTGACAGATGGAACAGTTGAATTAAGAGCAATTGCTAGAGAACCAGGTAGTCGAACAAAAATTGCTGTATTTTCTAATGATCCAAATGTTGATCCTAAAGGAGCTTGTGTGGGATCAAGAGGTAATAGAGTTAGACAAATTGTAAACGAGTTAAGAGGAGAGAAACTTGATGTTGTTGAATGGAGAGAAGATAAAGTTCGATTTATAAAGGAAGCATTAGGTCCAGCAGATATTGATGAAGTTGAAATTGATGAAGATTTAAAGTCAGCGAGAGTTGTTGTCAAAGACAGCCAACTTTCACTTGCTATTGGTAAAGAAGGCCAGAATGCAAGATTAGCTGCAAAATTAACGGGTTATAAAATAGACATAGAAGGCTTAGGAGATTCACCCCAAGAAGACATAGAGGAAACAGAAGAAGCTAAAAACGAGGAAGAGTAAATGGCAAAAAAGCGAATTCATCAAATCGCCAAGGAGTTGGATATTGCTTCAGCGGATGTACTTTTTCATGCAAAAGAGTTAGGTTTTGAGGTTAAAACAGCATCATCTGGTTTAACTGAGGAAGAAGAGGAACTACTTAAGTTAGCTTTATTACCAGAAGATGAACCTGAGTCTGAGTCTGAAGTTGTCCAAGAACAAGAAGAGACAATTCAGGATGCGACAAAAACAGAAGTTGAAGAAGTTCCTGAAGATGATGTTCAAATTATAGAGATCTCTAGGAATTCATCCCCAGAAAAAATTAGTTCTCTTATAGATGTTGATGCTACTCAAATTGTCGGTGATTTGATGGGATTGGGAATTATGAAAGCTATTGATACACCATTAGAAGATAGCGATATAGAAAAGCTTTTTGAAAAATACAATCTTATTCCTGATTTAATAGATGAAATAACAATTTCAAGAGAAGATATTATTGAATTTCAAGAATTTGAAGACGATCCAGATAAATTAAATTTAAGAGCGCCAATAATTACTGTTATGGGTCATGTTGACCATGGAAAAACTAGCTTATTGGATTATATAAGAAATGAAAAAGTTGCAGACGGTGAAGCAGGAGGTATTACACAGCACGTAGGTGCTTACAAAGTAGACGTAGGAGAATCAGGAATAACTTTTATTGATACACCTGGTCACGAAGCATTTACACAAATGAGAGCTAGAGGAGCAAACGTTACGGATATAGTTGTTTTGGTTGTTGCTGCAGATGATGGAGTAATGCCACAAACAATTGAAGCAATTAACCACTCAAAAGCTGCAAACGTACCAATAGTTGTTGCCATAAATAAGTGTGACCTACCTGAGGCCAATCCGTCAATGATTAAAGCTGAGCTTACAAAATATGAAGTAATTTCTGAAGATTTAGGTGGAGACACACCTGTAGTTGAAGTATCTGCACTTAAAGGTGATGGAGTTGATGATCTGCTTGAAACACTTGCACTTGTAGCAGAAATAGAAGAACTAAAAGCAAATTTTAATACAAATGCTTCTGGGTATATTGTTGAATCACGAATGGAAGTTGGTAGAGGAAATGTAGCTACAGTCATAGTCACAAGAGGCACTCTAAAACAGGGTGATTTTCTTTATGCTGGACAAGCATTTTGCAGAGTTAAATCAATGTTTGATCACAATAATAAAACAGTAAAGACGATAGAGCCAGGATCTCCAATAGATATTATAGGATGGGATGAATCACCAACTGCTGGTGACCAATTTGTTGCTGTTAAAAATCAAAAAGATGCCAAGGCAAAAGCTGAAGAAAACAAAACTAAATTAAAAGAACATGACAACTCATCATTTTCAGTTGAGACTCGAGTTAGCGATATGATGAAGCTCTTACAGGAAGGTGAGTTAAATACAGTAAATGTAATATTAAAAGCTGATACTAATGGTTCAGTTGAAGCTATTAAAGATGGTATAAACAAGTTAGCAAATGATGATGTAAACATCCAAGTTGTTCATTCAGCTGTAGGGGGAATTGTTTTATCCGACGTAGATCTAGCTAGTGCTACAGAGTCTTTAATTATTGGTTTTAATGTAAGACCTGATAGTCAGGCCAGGAATATGGCTCAAAGTAAGGGAATAGACGTAAGAACGTACAATATCATTTATGAATTGTTAGATGATATCGCTGAAGCAGTACTTGGCCAAATGACTATTAAAACTGAAGAAGCAATTATTGGAATGGTTGATGTTAAAACTACATTCCGTGCACCAAAAGTTGGTGTAGTTGCTGGTTCTGTAGTTTCAGAAGGTAAAGTAGAGCTCGACGCAAAGGCACGACTGCTAAGAGACGGTGTAGTAATTTATGAAGGCACCATAGTTTCATTAAGAAGATTTAAAGACAATGTTGAAGTTGTCAACGAAGGTCTTGAATGCGGTATTGGTTTATCTGATTATAAAGATATAAAAGAAGGCGATACAATCGAGATACTTGGAGAAGTAGAAGTCTAGAAGCAAACAATGAGTAATCAAACACGAGGTGGAAGAATAAACAGAATCAATCCTCTCATTCAAAAAATCATCTCAAGTGCACTCTTAAGAAGTTCTGATCCAGTCCTAAACAAAGCAACTATTACTCATGTTTCTACTTCACCAGATCTTAAGAAATCAATGGTTTTTGTTTCAACACTCGATGGTAATGAAGGCTCTTTAAAAACTGCACTTGAGAAAAATAGAACAAAAATTCAAAAAGTATTAGCAAGAGAAATGACAACAAGAAATGTTCCTAAAATTATTTTTGAAGTAGATAATACATTTAATAATGTTCTAAGAATCAACGAACTGTTAGATAGGACTATTGAGAATGAGTAAACTTTTTGAAGATATTAAAGATTCTTCTAATTTAATTACAGGCCATATAAACCCTGACGGTGATGCTTTGGGTTCTGCCTTAGCATTTAAATTAATATTGGACAGCAAAGGTATAGATTCCGACGTATCTTTTGATATTACAGGTAATGTTCCCTCTAATTTAAATCACTTACCTATTGAATTAATTATGGATAAGCCAAAGAAAAATTATGACAGTGTATATGTTTTTGATTGTGGAAACTCAGAAAGACTTGGTGATTTAGAAGATTTAACATTAAATTCTAAAAGAGTCATTGTTGTAGATCACCATATAAATCCTTCTTTTGGTGATATTCAGATTATTGATTCTAGCGCGGCTAGCACTACACAAGTACTGTTCAGAGAAATTCTTTCTGCAAATATTGACATCGACAAAAATATCGCCAATTGTCTCATGACAGGATTAATCACTGATACAGGCAGATTTCAATATTCAAATACAGATAATGAAGTATTTGAAATCGCATCAAAACTAATGTTAAGTGGTGCTGAACTTACAAGTATAAGTGATAACATTTATGGGTCTATTCCTATGAATGCAATAAAGCTACAAAGTGAAGTATTAAAAAGAATTGAATTACACGAAGAAGAAGAATTAGTTGTTTCGTATGTCTTACAAGAAGATTATCTCAATTACAACATTGAATCTTCTGAAACAGATTTTTTAATTGATTCTATTAGATTGGTTAAAGAATCAAGTGTTGCTTTATTGTTAAAAGAGCAGCAAGATAAATCATTTAAAGGAAGCTTAAGGTCTCGCAATGAATTAGATGTCCAACAGATTGCTTCGCTATTTGGCGGCGGTGGACATAAATTAGCGTCTGGATTTTCTACAAATTTAAGTATTGAAGAAATAAAAAATAAAGTTAAGAATGCAATTAAGTCACAAGTCTAACTTTTATTTATTAGACAAACCAAAAACATGGACCTCTCAAGATCTCTGTACTAAATTAAAAAAAAATTTTAAATTTAAAAAAGTAGGACACTCAGGCACCTTAGATCCAAACGCAGATGGTTTAATGCTTCTTGCTACTAATGGGTATACAAAATTGTTTGATTACATAGATAACACAAATAAAACTTATAAAGTAATTGCAATATTAGGTTACTCTTCTCCAACTCTTGATATTGATTCAGAAATTACAAAACATGATGATATAAGTGCAGAACAGTTCAAACCTCAAATAAAAGAATTTCTTACTAATTTGGTTGGAGAGTCTACCCAGACTCCACCAATTTATTCAGCAATTAAAGTAAAAGGAAAGCGATTATATAAATATGCACGTCAAAATCAAGATGTAGAAATTCCTGATAGAAAAATATTTGTAGAAAGAACAGATTTGTTAGAAGTATTAGATAACAAAGTTACTTTTGAGATAACTGTTAGCAAGGGAACATATATAAGAAGCATTGTTCAACAATTAGGTGAGTATTTGAATACTTATGCAATAGTAGATATTCTTACAAGGACAGCCGTTGGTAATTTAAATATTAATCATAAAAATCTAAATACAAATGTTGAAGATATAAATCACAACTCAAAAATAATGTCATTAGATTGGGCAGAAGTTATTAATCTGCCAAAAATTGAACTAGATGTGGAAATGCATGAAACAATTAAGAATGGTCAACTTCTACCTAGAAATATGTTTTCAAATGAAGAAAATTATATAATATCTATCGAGAACAATATTGTGGCAATTTATAAACCTTTTAATGAGAAATATTACAAACCAGAGAAAGTACTCGTATGAGAATATATGAAAATTTTACTTCCGACAATTATATTGATGATTATATTCCAGCTGTGTGTATCGGTGGATTTGATGGGGTACATTTAGGTCACCAGGAATTATTAAAATATTCAAAAGAATCAAGTAATTTATTTCAAATAGTTACTTTTGATACACTTCCAAAAAAATACTTCAATAATGAACATATGCTACTTACAACCAATAATGAGAAGATTGAATTATTCAAAAATTTTGAACCTAGTAATTTAGTATTTATTAATTTTGAACATGTAATGAAGTTTTCACCTAAAACTTTTTGCGAGATGTTACAAAACAATATGAAAGCTGAAAATATTTATGTAGGTAATGATTTTAAATTTGGTGCAAACCGTGAGGGTGACGTAGATTACTTAATCAAATATTTTGGGGAAGATTCTGTACATACTATTCCTGATTATGAACACAACAATGAAAAAATATCTTCAACCTTAATTAAGTCATTTTTGAGTAAAGGTTTTGTTGAACAGGCTAATGAAGCTTTGGGTTATGAATATTCTTTAAGCGGAATTGTTATCAAAGGTGATCAAAGAGGTTCTCAGATTGGATTTCCTACTGCAAATTTGCACGTTGATAAGAATATTCAAATACCCAAAAATGGAGTATACAAAGTAGACGTGCTCTTAAATAGAAATCTTTATCAAGGAATTATGAATATCGGATATAAACCTACGGTTTCTGAGGGAACCAAGCTAAGTTTAGAAGTACATATTTTTGATTTTAATAACGATGTTTACGGTGCTGATTTAACTGTACGTTTTAAAAAATTTATAAGAGATGAAATAAAATTCTCAAGTATTGATGAATTAACTCAACAAATATCAAAAGATATTGAAGATGTTAATAAAAATTAAATAATCTCACATTAGAAATAGCAGCTACTATTATTATCACGAATGAAAACAAAGCAAGAAATTATAAAAGAATACGGTAAATCCGATACAGATACTGGTTCTGCAGAAGTTCAGGTTGCTTTATTGAGTAATAGAATCGATCATTTAACAGATCATTTGAAAACACATAAAAAAGACCACCACACAAGAAGAGGATTACTAATGCTTGTAGGTAAAAGAAAAAGACTTCTTCAATATTTACAAAACCAGGATGTTCAAAGATATCGTGATATTATAGAAAAACTTGGCTTAAGAAGATAAAAAAATAGACCTTGAGTTGTTAATTGAGAGCTTTTATTGAAAGCTGACAATTAATAACCTTGGTCAAGAAAGAGGTTATATGTCGATTGATAATGTAAAAGTTGATATTGGTAAAGCAGAGATTGGATTTGAAACAGGTAAATTAGCTCTGCAAGCACCTGGTTCAGTAGTAGTTACTTCAGGTGAAACAACAGTTTTAGTCACAACAGTTGCTAATAAAAGTGTTAGAGATGGAATTGATTTTTTTCCTTTGACAGTAGATGTTGAGGAGAGAATGTATTCAGCTGGAAAAATTCCTGGAGGATTTTTTAGAAGAGAGGGAAGGCAAACAGAAAAAGCTATATTAGCTTGTCGTCTAATCGATAGACCACTTAGACCTTCCTTTAAAGATGGATTTAGATGTGAAACCCAAATTATCGCAACAGTTTTGAGTGTTGATAATGAAAACGAATACGATATTTTAGCGCTTAATGCTGCATCATTAGGTCTACAACTTGCAGGAGTCCCACTTGAGTCAGCAGTTGGAGCAGTAAGAATGTCTTTAATCAATGACAACTGGGTAGTTCAGGCTACAAATTCTGAATTGGAAGATTCAGTATTCGATATGGTTGTAGCAGGAAGTTTAAATCCTAAAGGTGAAATAGATATCGTAATGGTTGAAGCAGGGGCAACAGACAATGCCTTTGCAAAAATTGATGAAGGCAGTGCTGCACCTTCAGAAAATATTGTTGCAGATGGTATTGATATGTCTAAAGAATTTATTGCGAAATTAATAGAAGCTCAAAAAGAATTAGTTGCGAAGAGAGATGTACCTGAGATCAACTGGCCAATTATTGAAGATTACTCAGAAGAACTAAAGTCACAAATTAGTGAAACATTTGGTTCTGATATTGAAGCAGCAATGGCTATAACAGATAGAGCTGAAAGAAGTGAAAAACAAAGCGAGCTTCAAGAGCAAGCTGTAGAGAAGTTCTTAGATGAAGAAGATGACAATACTAAAGCAATTAAATTAGCTTTCAAATCGATCATTAAAAACACAGTTAGAGATAGAGTATTAAGTGGTGGTTCTAGATTAGACGGACGAACTCCAACTGATATTAGAAATATATCTGCTGAGATAAACTTACTTCCAACTGTACATGGTTCTTCATTATTTTTAAGAGGAGAAACACAGGTTTTGAATGTGACAACTTTAGGTATGTCAAGGCTTGAACAGATGCTAGACACTATTGATACAGTCACTTCGAAAAGATATATGCATCATTATAATTTTCCTCCATATTCAACTGGAGAAGCTTATCCAATGAGAGGTCCTAAGAGAAGAGAAATTGGACACGGTGCTTTAGCTGAAAAGGCATTGGTACCTGTTATTCCTCCAAAGGTTGACTTTCCATACACTATCAGAGTTGTAAGTGAAGCAATTTCCTCAAATGGATCTACTTCACAGGCATCTGTATGTGCATCTAGTTTGTCATTAATGGCTGCAGGCGTTCCTATTAGAGAACATGTTGCTGGTATCGCAATGGGACTAATTTCTAAAGATGATACTTATGTTACTCTCACAGATATCTTGGGTGCTGAGGATGCTCTTGGCGATATGGATTTTAAAGTTGCTGGAACAAGAAATGTCATTACTGCTTTACAACTAGATATGAAAATAGAAGGTCTCCCTTCAGATGTATTAAGAAAAGCATTGAATCAAGCAATGGACGCAAGACATCACATACTCGATATTATGGAAGACACTATTTCTGAACCAGCAGAAAGTCTTTCCGGTAATGCACCAAGACTCGAAACTATTGAACTACCTAAAGATAAAATTGGTGAAGTGATTGGACCAAAAGGTAAGAATATCAAGAAAATTGAGGAGGAAACGGGATGTTCTGTAGAGATTGATGATGATGGTATTTTGACTTTAGGATCAACTGAAGAAGAAGCAATAGCAGCAGGTAAAGAAATGGTTATGATGATTATTGACCCACCAGAGGCTGAAGTCGGGGCATCATATGATGGAGAAGTTGTAAGTGTTGCAACTTATGGTGCTTTCATAAATATTCTTCCAGGTAGAGATGGGTTATTGCATGTATCAAGATTTCACTCTTCTAAAAGAGTAAATAACACTGAAGCAGTTGTATCAGTTGGGGATAAAATTAAGGTTACTGTTGATTCAATTGAAAATGGAAAAGTCAGCTTATCTCCAGTTGAAGACTTAGACATCCCAGAAGAAGCAGAAGGCGGGGATTCAAAAAATTCCCGTGATAGAAAACCTTCTAAATCTAGAAATGGTAATAGAAACGGTAGAGATAAAAAATCAGAGAATAGAGGAAAGTCTTCAAACAGAAAGAGAGTTTCTTTTGAGGATGAATTTGAGAAGGGTCTCTAGGTTACTTTCTGTTTCCAGTTAGTTTAGTTGGATTTGTAGGCTCAGTAGTTACGTAAGCATCAGGAGTAATTTCTGATACAATCTTCATTACTTCCTTAAGTCTTTTTCTTGGTGTTACACACCATGCAATGGTAACTTCTCCTTGCATACCTTCTCCATTAATAATTGTTACACCAAGTCCATTTGTTCGTAGTTGTTCAGCTACTTTTTCACTGTCACTATCTTTAGGTACAAAAATTCTCACAACAATATCACCAATTGCTATTGTGTTTTCAATGTAAGATCCCATAATTGTTCCTGCAGCAAACCCAAGTGCATAACCAAATATTAAAAATGGATCATTTAAATCTTGAATGACTTGAGAAATAGCAACTATCCAAATCGCTGATTCAATAAATCCTAAAATTGCACCAAATAATGGTTTTCCTTTGTTCACATATAGTATTCTTAAGGTCCCAAGTGTTTGGTCAAGCAATCTCAAAAGAAAAATAGAAAGCGCTGCAATTAAGATATTCATATTCGTATTGTATGATTTATTTTATTTTATGGAAGCAGTTAATTCTTTGTACACTTCATACATTTTTTGATATGTATCCTCAACAAGTTGATCAATAGTTTCTTTTGTATGTTTGGACATATCAATTGGTTCTAATGTATTTATTATTGCTTTACCACTAGTCATAAATTTTTTATCTCTTGGCCATATGTCTCCAGTACCTGCAATTACAACAGGAAGTATTGGAATATTATTTTCTAAAGCAATATGGAATGCACCACTTTTAAAAGGTAGAAAATTATCTTTTTTTGCTCTTGTTCCCTGAGGGTACACCATTAGTGACCATCCGTTTTTGAAAAGTGTTTTTGCCTGTTCATTAATACTTTTTCGATCGTTTTTGTCTGATCTATCAACTTTTATAAAATTAAATGACCTTGCTGCTGTTCTAAAGACAGGAAGTTTATACACTTCTTTTTTAGCCATAAATACCCATTTAATTTTAAGATATCTAAATTGCATCATGGGATCTAAATTAGATAAGTGATTTGAAATAACAACATAAGGCTGATTTTTTTTATAATCAAAGTTTTTAATTAAAGTCACTTTTGATCTAGCAGCCCACATCCAGGGAATAGTCCAGCTTTGAGCAATGTGGTACTTTAATTTTGTGAATCTATTAAACAAACCTACAAACCAAATAGAGTATGTAACTGGGATTGTGTATATACCCATGATCAATAGGTTGAACCATGTAAGTAATTTGTTCTTCAGCATGTTGTAAGTGTAATGTAGAACTATCTAGATAATAAATTATGTTAGAAAAAATAGAATTAAGGAAGAAACTTAAAAATATTTCATTGGTCGATGCTGAACACACTCAGGCTGTCATCGAAAAATTACACAATACTATTAGAGGTAAAATTGTGTGTACATATGTACCACTAGAAAGTGAAATAAACATCAATATGTATTTAAAAGAATATGCATTATTGTCTACTACTTGTCTTAAAGATGAAGAAATAAGAATATGCATTTATGAAGAACCATTTGAAAAAAATAGTTTTAATGTTTTTCAACCAGTTAATTTAAAAATTATTGATCAAGTTGATGTATTTTTAGTACCTGGTGTTGGATTTGATAAAAAAGGTACTAGGCTTGGCAAGGGTAGTGGTATTTACGATAAACTACTTTCTAACCATTTAAACTCAACATTTATTGGTGTAACAGATAAAAATCATCTAGTAGATTATATTCCTTTTGAAAATCATGATATTCCAATGCATGGTTTGTTAATGCATGATGATTTTATTGATATAAATTTATAGTATCCTTTAAATATGGATGTAAGTGTAAATGTCGGTTATTTTGGTCCACATATTTCAAGTGAAAAAAACTTAATTAAAGAATTAGACGAAATAGGGATATCTTGCATTTGGACAGCGGAAGCATATGGATACGATGCGGTTACTCCACTTTCATATTTCGCTGCATTGACAGATAATATAAATTTAGGCTCTGGCATCATGCAAATTCCTGGGAGATCTCCTGCTATGACTGCTATGACAGCTGTTACTATTGATAAACTTTCAGGTGGTAGGTTTAGATTGGGGATTGGTGTTTCTGGACCCCAAGTTGTTGAGGGTTGGCATGGGGTTGCTTATGGAAAGCCATTAAAAAAGACGAGAGAGTATGTTCAGATAGTTAAAGATATATTACAAAGAGAAGGAAAAACTTCTTTTGAAGGGGAGTATTACAACTTACCATACAATGGTGATGATGCATCTGGTCTAGGAAAGCCATTAAAACTAATTGAACAACCTCTAAGAAGTGATGTACCAATATATCTTGCAGCTATTGGACCAAAAAATATTGAATTAACTGCTGAGATTGCAGATGGGTGGCTTCCTTTTATGTATTCACCAACTCTTGGAGACAAATTTTTCAATCAATTTTTAGAAAAAGGTTTTGAAAAATCTGGTGACCTAAACAAAAAAGAAAAATTTAATATATCCGCCCCTGTTTTTGCGAAGGTGTGCGACGAATCTGAAAGAGATGCATATCTAGCTCCTGCGAGAAATAATTACACTCTATATGTGGGTGGTATGGGAGCTAAAGATAAAAACTTTTATTTTAACTTGATGTGTGAATACGGTTATGAAGAAATTGCTACTCAGATTCAGGAATTATATCTAAAAGGAGAAAAAACTGAAGCAGAATCAATCTTTCCTGATGAATTGATAGATGATCTAACACTTGTTGGCTCCAAAGAACGGATAAAAGAAAAGCTTGAAGACTGGAAAAAATGTAATGTTACTGAACTTTCTGTAGCAATACCACTAGATATTGAAACTATAAAATTTATAAAAAGTTGTTTGTAAATGAGTGATTTAAACCCTGAAGATATAAATGTTTCTACATGGAAAATACCAAGTCCTCTTGGAATAATTGGAAGTCATGCTGATGGTGAATTTAATGGTATGACAGCAAGTTGGATAACTCAAGTTAGTATGGAGCCAGCTTTAATCGGAGTAGGTATTGATAACAAGAGCGTAACTTTCAAGCTTATGAATCAAAGCGAATATTTTACTTTAAATATGTTTTCGCCTGATTACACAAAAGTATTTGTAAAATTTTCTAAACCTGCTGAATACACGGAAGGCTTTCTTAATAAAGAACCTATTGTTTTAACTAAAAATAATGTACCTATCTTTCAAAATGCAACAGTATGGTTTGAGTTAAAAACAACACAAAAAATTGACTTTGGCACTCATACATTTTTTCTGGGAGAAATAATTGATTGCAAAACATTGAATCCTGAAGATAGAGTTGCCTATATTGGTGATACTCGTATGAAATATGGTGGTGTTCCAAGAGGTGGGCATTAGTTTACAATAAATTAACATACTAAATTAGTGTTACTGAATTTTACTCCTTATAATTCCCTCATTAAGGAGATGCATTGAAAATTAAAATAGGTGATGTCATTAGTGAACTTTCTTTACCTGCTATTGATGGTTCTGTATTCGATTTAGAAAATATTAAGGGTAAAAAGGCATTGGTATCTTTCTATAGGTACTCTTCATGTCCCTTTTGTCACTTAAGAATTAATGAAACTATAAATAATAAAGAAAATTTTGGAGATAATTTTGAAATGATTGCAATATTTAACTGCACATTAGAAAGCCTACAAAAATCATCAACAAAACATGATTCTTCAATATATATCCTTGCTGATGAAAAAAGGTTTTATTTTGATAAATACAGCGTTGAAAAGAGTGGATTTGGAGTATTTTTAGGCTCAATTGTAGGTTTTTTTAGATTTATGAAAGCAATATTTATAAAAGGATTTAATCCATTTACAAGTCTAAGTGGTGCTTTTACAGGTTTACCTGTTGATGTTTTAATTGATGAAAATGGAGTAGTGCAAGATGTAAAGTATGGAAAAACTACCATTGACCATATTTCGATGTCTCAAGTTATTTCATTCTCAAAAGCTTAAAAATATTTTATGAATCTCATGTATAGTTATAAAAAAATTCTATGACATGAAAAAATTATTATTTAAATTTA
>LULK01000166.1_pt1 | contig 45625 bp, 61 predicted proteins | sample 728181 | NCBI WGS metagenome assembly LULK01 (sample SAMN03860291, study PRJNA289734) | marine metagenome | biome: seawater column; feature: ocean; material: water; isolation source: Red Sea water column Station 169 - depth 10m | place: Saudi Arabia: Red Sea | collected 2011-10-15 | depth 10 m | reverse complement strand
AGATCATATAGGCCGATATGTATTCAAAATTTCTTGTCAGATTTAAAAGATGAGATGACGGAAAATAGACTTTTTAGTTCTATTAAAAAAACCAAGAATGAAGAGGGGTTATGTATATTAATCCAAATTCTTGACGAAATTTATTACTTCCGAAATGGACATTGGCAATTTGTTCAAAAGTACATTATGGCTAATACAAAATATGCAAAAGCAACTGGAGGCACACCAATAATTTCATGGATTCCAAATCAAATAACTGCTGTACTTAACTATATGTCAGATGTATTGGAATTAATTCCAGATAATTCAAGTTTCATTGATAAAGCTTTATTTTCTGAACAACTATCAAAAAAAATATCTCTTCTAGATAAACAGCTTCAGCTCCTTCATGGTGATAATTATAATGCTGAAGATGTCTTTGCCTTGAATAAAAAACACAAATTAAACGACGATTAAAAGAATATATTATTTTGTAGATTAAAAAATAATGAAAAAGATAATTTTAATCCTGGCCATGATGTTTTCAATTGGTTTGAAGTGTCAAGACAATATTCAAAATTACATTATTGGCCAGTGGGAATTTAAAATAAATGTAAAGGAAGTAATAAAAAACTCTAATGAGTTAAGCGGTTTAGAAAAAATAGCAGCAAGAGCTTTTAGTGGAGTTATTGAGAAAACATTGGATGAGACAAAAATATTATTTGATTTTAAAGAAAACAAAACTGTCGCAATAATTGTAACTACAAAAAAAGAAGAGACACAGAATAGAGTTGTTTTCAATTGGAGAATTGATAAAGATGACAAATTAAGATTAGACGAAATCTATGATCAAAACCAAGTTCGATTAGGTGACACTGCATATTGGGTTTTAGAACAAGGTAAATTGATTCCATTTACTAAAGAGGCAAACATCAACGAGGGAATATTATTAATTAAAGTAAAATGAAAAAAATTAAAATACATAGCTAATTAATTTTTTTGATTTACTAAATTTAATGATGAAAAATAAAATTTTATTATTAGCACTTATTTTCACTTTCTCATCTTGTAGTATCTTTAAAACTTCTCAAACTATATCTGAAAAAAACACTAGTGAAACAAATGATGAATTTGTATCAGACAATATATACCAGAAATTTTTAGGAGACTACAGTTTAGAGATTATTGGTATTCCTACTGGAGATGATCTGAATATACAGGAGACTCAATGGAAGCTGCAAGTTGGGCGATCATAAAAAGTACTGAAGTTGAAGATGACATACTCTTCGTGGAGATAAATGTTCCTGAATATGGTGTGACAGGTTATTGGGAACTTTATGTTAAAGGAAATGAGGTAACAGGATATGCTTTTGATATGTTTGAAATTGTTGGAACAATTTCTAGATAATTATGAAAAAAATAATAGTATTATTTACTTTATTTAGTTTCACTTTCTCCTCATGTATATCTTTAAAGATAAATAAATCAGTTGAAGGTTTTGTTTCATCAATTGAAGCTAAACCTACTCAAAATATATTTGAAGGCAACTATAACTTATCTATCTCATTTGGTGAGCCTTATGGTGATATAGATGTATCATTACAAATATTTTATAACGACTTAAAACTTTCATCAAAAATATCATATTTCAATGGAGTGGAGTATATTCCAGTAATAGTAAATTCCACTGAATTATTCGAAGGTGCAATTTTTATAAACTTAGTTGATCCTGAAGCGAGTAATGTTGAAATGGAGGTTTATTTTGATGATGAGAATTCTATTTCAGGTTTTTATGCAGGGCAATTTAAATTTAAAGGTGAACGTATTAAATAAAATAAAAGGAATTTCTATTATAGTTTTTAGCATGCTAATTTTATCTTGCTCTTCTACTAAACCTATCACCTATTCTATTGAGAATGATACAAACGCTTTATATTATGGAGTATACGAATTTGAAGTTGAAATTCCAAGGGTTCAATTTCCTTTTGAAGCTTCTCTAACAATTGGAACGTCAAAAAGAGGGAACATTACCGCAAGAATTGTTTGGACTTTTCAAGGACAAAGTTTTTATGACTCAGTGGTAAGAGACTTAATTATTTCTAATGGACGAATTAGTTTTAATACTTTAAATTCAAATAATGTTAGTTCAGATATTCAGTTTTATTTTACTGGAGAAAATAAAATAGAAGGATATGCTATCACTGTACTAGATCCAGTTCGTGGCGTACCTAGCGGAACGGTTTTTAAGTTAGAAGGATTAAAAGTTGAATAACTATTGGGATATCTCGTACTCAAATTCCCATAAAGGATTATCTAGTTTATTTATAATAATCAACTTTGCTTCTACAATAGCGTTCATTAAGTCAAACATTAGTGTTAGATTCTTTTTATTGGAAGGTGAAAAGAATTTAAGAAGGTCTTTCTTTTTAGCATCGATAGCAGCTTTACCTTTATCACTTGACCTCTTGCCTTTTTCTTTTTCAAACTTATCATCAAAATATTTCAACATATTAGAAACATGCTTGGTAGTATTAGTTATCTTTTCACCTCTCCTCACAAGAGTATTATTAAATGTTTCTATTCTAGCCGATAGTTCTGTATTTTTTTCTAATTCTCTTAAAGTTGTACCAGCTATCTTTTGAAAAATCTTTCCGGCTCTTGATAAAGCAGCCGTTACTTCTTTCGTATCTTTATCAGAAAACGTAGCTGTGCCAGACATATCACGATATTCTGCATCTTGATACCATACTGATGGTTTCTTTTTAAGACCACCGAGCTTAACACCAAAGCTGGCTTTCATAGATTCAAAGTCTTTTCCTGTATATGTTGTATGCCATACTACTCCAAGATTTGCTTTTGATATTGTTTTACCTAATTCTGATTTAACCGGCACTGCATACACAATTGTATTTGGCTGAAATGTAAAATAAGATTCACCATCAATAGATTCTTTCTCAACATCTCCTTTAGTAAACATTATATCACCTTGAATTACACCTTTGATTCCAAGGTCTTTTAATTCATTAAAAGCTATAGTTAATTTATCTGCAAGCTCACCTGAAGTATCAGCTCGAACATCTGCTTCTGATTTATAAACTTTAGGGTTCTTATTAAAGATTCCTTTCTTGGCTACAAAAAAGTTACCATCACTTGGGTCAATTCCAGCAAAGACTGCAGGAGCTCCGTCCCATTTGACAGTTACATTAGTAGATGTTTTAGAATTACCAGCTAACATATCTCTCAAAGAACGTAATGCAAAGATTGCTTCTCTAGCTCCTTTGACACCACCATATATTACACGGTCCTCAATATGAGTCATGTGTACATTCTTACCAGACTTTGTGGCTTCTAAAATTTCTACATATTTTTCAAATGAATTCACGGTTGTAATACCACCTTTGCTTGTTTTAAATTACCTTTTGGACCAGCTGACCTTTTTAAATACTTCACTAATCCTTGAACTGCTTTTTTAAACATTCCTTTAAATGTATATTCTCCATCATCAAGATAACTCGCCATAGGTGAACGAACAGGAACTTTAAAATCAAACTTCCAGTTACCCTGTCCTTTTGGTTGTTTACCTTTATTCTTTTGTGACCATTTTATAGTATCAATCTTAAATGGTATAGCCCCGAAGAGTTCTTCTAACTCTTGCTCTTCAGATAATATATGTTCTTTAAAACTTTTCATAGGTTCCCTTTTATTGAGTTGACCAAATTTTATAATCTTACCTTTTTTTATTAAGTATTTGCTAAATTTTATTTCAGAATGTTTTTTGGCTAATTGGTCTAATATTCTAACATTCTCTTTGTGGTCATCATATATTTTAATCTCATCAATTTTACTTCCATACCTTTTAATGTATTTTCCAATAATGTACATTTTTCTTTGTGGTATAGGACCATACTTTAGATTACCTGCTAATTCAAATCTGATTCTTTTATTATTTACTTGAATTCCTTGCTGACGAAAAGTGTCTTTGAATGTGGCATTATTATCCATATCAGCTCGGGCCGTAAGGAAAATAATCATATTGCCATCTTTAAATTGTTTTTTGATTTCTCGTAAAGTTTCTTTAATTACTTTAGAAGAAGTTTTGAAATACTTGGCATCTTGAAACTCAGAAAAGTCATATTCTTCATCATCTCCAAGTACGTGTGAATTGAACTCTTCATTATCGAGCTTTTTGACTATGTCACCAGTATTTTTATTGCGCACTATTACGTGTGCAAACGAATGAAACACAGTTTCATCAATATCAAAGAATGATAGTGTTAAGCCCATATATTCAGAGTTCCCATTAAAATCGTTTTCTCTATTTATATGGTTTTTGTTTTTAAACTTAAATATTCTAGCCATTCATCATATAACCTCTTTTCTATCCTCAATGCTTCTTTCTCCCACGGCCAGTTTTCGTATGGTACATTCTTTATATTAATAAATTTAGATTTCCAACGAGTCTTTCTAGGACTTCCATCGTCATCACTATAGATATCTTGCATCTCTCCTCGAGCCCATTGTTTGACATGAACCATCTCATGAGCCAGAGTTTGAATCATCCACTCATCATTTCTAGAATCAAGATTAATGGTAAATTCTCGTGAACACCGATTGGTATCTTCCCAAATACAATCACCACTACTGGTGGTATTCTTCTCATAATGTGGATTGAGATTGATATCAATCTGCAGAGTTTTCATTCGTGGCATTAGTCTATCTTTGAAAAAATAAGCAGCTTCGGCGACCAATTGTCGCTTACGATGAGTTGAGCCTTTGATATCTAAAACCACTATTTACTAACCTTTTTTATCCATTTACGATGAACTTCAAGCGCATCAAAATTAAACACAGGAAGCATTCGTTTAAACGTCTCCCAATCTGGTTTAGGAAAGGGTAACTTCTCCCATGCTTTTTTTCTGTCTTCAATCTTCATTATTTAACCTTTCGTAACTCGGTTTCTTTTACGATTTCAAAATGTTCGTCATCGTCCATCAATAGCCTTCCCCAATTTTCTTTTAATGAAATAATGATTTTTCCCATAAGACATGGTTCGACATGGAATGTATCTCCATGGTGTCGGATTTTTTGTTGACCTAACTTTGTTTTTGCCTTTAGCTTTATTATCTTTACCATATACATATATATTACACCACAAAGCGATCAATGTAAAGAAAAAAATAAACTAAAATGCATAAAAAACTGTGACATTATGTCACAGTTCTAATTTACACCGTAAAGCCCGAGAAGTTCGAGCCTTCTGAAGATTGATTTGTAGTCGGTTCATTTGTCAGTGTCTGAGCGGAATCGTCGACGTCATATAATCTCATTTTTGGTCGGTCGATTCCAAGTACAAATCTCTTATTCTGAGTCAAATCATTATATCGATTTTTTAGTTGTTTGACCATTATCTGATTCATACCTTCGAGTTGCTCAGTTGATATTAGAGCTAACATAAGGTCAGCTGTGGCCGGCAATCCAAACGATTCTGCGGTGTCTGTTAATTCCACGTCAGTATTTGCGAATCCAGTTCGAGTAACCTGAGTTGCCGACCACACTGGTACCTTAAATTCTCCAGCCAATCCTCTAAGTTCTTCAGCTATTGCTTTAATTAATGAATATGTATTCACGGAGCCACCTAAGCCTCTAATTCTAGATGAAGCACAGATGTTGATATAGTCAATAAAAATCATATCAGGCTCAAAGTTCTTTTTTAATTTAAGTTCATTCAATAGAGACCTAAAGTGACCAACATGAGCAGTTGATGTTGGGTATTCTTTAATAATTAACGTTCCATTTGTCTTGGCTTTAATTTTACCAACCTTTGTATCGAACAATTGCTTTGGCAAAGTTTCAATCTGGTCAATAGGAACATCCATAAGATTAGCATCAATTCTTTCAGCAATTCTTTCTTCAGCCATTTCTAAAGTAATGTATAATACGTTTCTTCCTTGAGATAGTGCAGCTGATGCTAAATGACACATTGCTAATGATTTACCAACTCCAGTTCCAGCAAGAATAATATTAAGTGTTTTATTTGTAACACCACCTTTAGTAATCGTATTCATTAGTTCAAGGTCAAATGGTATACGTTCTTCTTTTTCGTGATAAAAGTTAAATCTACCTTCAGCGTTTTCAATATAATCGTGACCTACATTTTTATCAAATGATATCGATAAAGCTTTAGTTAATATATCAGGTATTGCACCTTCTCCAAGATGTTTATCTTTTCCGTCTATAATACCAATCGATTGCATGATTGCTAAATACACGGCTCTGTCTTTACACCACTTTTCAGTGGTCTGTAATAACCATGCCATGTCAACCTCAACGGGATTATCAAGTTCTTTGATTAATTTTATAACATCATTTATTTCTGGTCGATTTGCGTATTGAGATGATTGAAGCTCAATATTTAAAACTGAAGGTGTTGGAAGTTTATTAAACTTTCCAATAAATTGTAAAAATAAATCATAAACTGGTTTATGTTCTTTTTCAAAATATTCTTGCTTTAAGTGAGGAAGTGCTTTTCGGCAATAGTCCTCATTCTGTATCAAGGTCTTCAGTATTATTGTCTGTATGTTTTCCTGCATTTTTTACTTTTGCGCTTTCTTGAATTAAATCTGCTAATATATCTCCAATATAATTTTGAAACTCTGCCGACTCTTCTAAAATTTCTTCTAATGTATCTGGCTTTTCTTCTAGTTTCCAATTAAAACTTAGAGGCAAAGAACCATCTTCAGTTGGTTCTTTGATTTGAACTTTACCATAAGTAAAGATTACATCTGAGTATTTACCTTTAAGAAGTTTGACTGAATAAAATTCCGAACCTTCTCTAAATACTAGCTTATAATCTTCATCTTCTTTATTAAGAATTGTTGTCATCAGTACCTAAGATAGAGCCCGTTGCAATCTTATATCGATTCACTAACCATTCTTTGAAATCTGTTTTTTCAATAATCGATTCAAAGAATGCATCATCACATTGCTTCTGCCTTACATTACCACTAAGCTCTTCACCTGTCTTAGGATTATTAGCTACATACCAACCAACCTTTGGCTTCAATACATATCCGCCTTCAAGAGCTGCATCAAGTAAACCAGATGATTTATTAATACCACCTTCCCAAGTTACTGAGATAGGAATCTTTGACTTTTCTTTTACAAATCGAGACTTTTCTACATTAATTACAAAATCATATCCAGTGACTTCTGTACCAGTCTTTTCTTGTCTACGACCAATAATCCAAATATTATCAGCTGAATAATAAATTCCTGTACCACCAGATACGATCTGCTTTGGAAATAATCCAATTTCTTGATATGTATGATTTACAGCCAATAGAGGAATATCTCTTAATGTTAACATTGGAGTTACCATTCTGAATAATCCTTTAAGAGCTTTAGCTCTAGACATATCTGCTACACTCTTTTCATTTAATGCATCTTCTAATTCTTTCTTTGATGCAATGTTACCAACCGAATCGATAATCACAATGACTTTATCTTTTCTTTCTATAGTTTCTAACTGATTAACCAAATCAAACTTTAGCTCTTCAATATTAGTAACTGGAGTATGTAAAACTCTAGATGTATCAATATCAAAACTTTCAAAGTAAGATTGTGGTGAACCAAACTCTGAATCATAAAATAATAGAACCGCATCTTTATATTTCTTGAGATAAGAAGATGCCATCAATAATGCAAAGGATGTTTTAAAATGTTTACTTGGACCAGCCAAGACTGTAAGACCTGATGATAATCCACCATCAAGCGAACCAGATAGTGCGACATTAATCATACCAACTGGAGTGGAAACAAACTCTTTTTCATCAAAGAGCTTCGATTCAGAAAGAATCGATACGCCTTTTACCTTCGACGTTTTTTGTAATTTTTCTAATAGACTCATAGTTACTCTTTCTCTTTTATATGCTACTTATTATATAATATACTGACGTGGATGTCAATCAATAAACTCATCTAAACTTGCGGTAGCTTCGGCAAATTCACGACTTCGGTTTAAATTATTTTGTCGAACAAACTCTGAATGAATTACATCAAGTTTACCATCAAGGTAATCCTTAACACTTTGTGCCATATCCGTTGCGGTCGTTACCGGAACATTTTGACATATCATATTTAAATTCTTTAATCCACCTTGTAACTCAAAGTCACTTGGCATTTTCATAATAGATAAAGCTTCACGGATTGTGATATATCTATCTTCATCTGGGTGAGCAAGCTGTTTAGCAAAGTGACCAACAAATGCAGATGTATGGCCTTTTCCTAATTCAACACACCGTCTCATTATATTACCACCACCTTTTAACTTATGATACATTCTCATTGCAGAAGCTGCTGGTTTTTCTAATCCTTTTTCAGCAAACCATTCTGATGCTTGTTTAAATCCATTTACACCACGATTATCTTCTACCCAATTAATAGGATTTGTTGACTTCTTAAGTTTCTTATAAAATTCTTGGTGTGTGATTCCGCCTTCCATTTCTTCAAGTACATATCGATACCAAGGGTCTTCACTTGGTTTAGATTTATTTACTACTTCATTCATAGGGTCATCATCTGAAACAAATGCATTACGTATACATTCTTCAATAGGTTCTTTTTCTCTGCTAAAGTAAGGAAGTTGTGGACAATGTTGATCGTTCCAAAAGAAATAGAAAGAACGATTTCGTACTTGACCTAATCCGTGAAGAGTTGATTTTGTTTTATAAACTGTAAACGTATATCCAAACTCTTCTCCAATACGACGTAACTTTTCTACTACAGGTTTACCCATATTGCCATAAAGACCTGGAGCATTCTCTCCCCACAATACTTTTGGTCGTAACTCTTTAAGGACATGTCGTGATGATTCTAACATCCAATCGTTTGCTGCATTGTCTGCAGAAGCTGAAGTATTCAACATTGAAAGACCTGCACAGGGGCAAACTGAATTGACAACATCTACATGCTTAACATATTTCATATTCTGATTATCTTCATCTAGTAGATAATAAGGAACAGTGTTATCATAATAATTTAATAGTTGAGAATCATTTGCTTTAAATCCGCTATAAGATAAAATGTATTCTGGCTTTTTACCAAATGCATTTTGCATTGCGATTGTTTCACCACCAATAAGTGGTATGATAGAAGCATAAGTATAATTATTTTGCATTGGTCACTCTTTCTCTTAATTCACTAGATGAAAAGGAATGTCTACGTTTATTGTAGTGGATATGACATAGTCCTTTTCCAGTATGTTCTTTATCTTTATATTCTTCACCGACTATTCTTATATCGGGGTTTATTGTTAAAATCATATCTATCAAATCTTGCTCCGTCTCAAATGGTATTACTTCATCGACATATTTACAAGATGAAACCTGAATGTATCTTTCAAATACAGATTGTACCGGTTTATTTTTTGAATCTGGTCTATCTTTTGTTGGGTCTACTAATAATCCAACAACTAGATAATCACAAAGAGTCTTAGCCTCTTTTAACATTACTATATGGCCTGCATGAAATAAATCAAATGTAGATGCAGTTAATCCTACTTTTTGTTTTTCACTTTCTCGCATAATTCATTAATCTTCACTAAAATTTCATGTTGCCAAAATTTATCTGCATAAGGATACATTCTGCAAAGATTGGCAACTGCATGTATTTGTATTGTCTTTATATTTATGTTTTTATAAAGATGGTTTTTTACAAGATTTCGTTCAATTATTCTATCAGATAACGGAGTTGTTTTAAGAAAGTATGAAGCATAGAGTTTTCCTAAATCAATTACCCACGAAGAATATAAGTTTTCTTCTTGTATTGGGTCGATAAAGTAAACCTCTTTTCCATACTTATCGCTCATAATATTTTCGAATGAAGCATCACCATGTCCAAATGTATATGGTGTGTTTTCATATTCTTTTAACATATACTTAGATAAAAATTTATCAACTTCTTTATCATCAATTCTGTTTTTACATCTTTCAATATAAGCTCGATAAAGCTCAACTTGACGGACTGGGTCTTGATAACCTTCTAATGGTACTCGGCCATCAAACTTCATAATCTTTTGAATAATTGTATCTATACCTCCAAGATAACTATAAAGTCTTTCCATTTTAATTGTATTACCAATTAGTGAACGAATCTTTGGAACTTTAAATCCTCTATCTTCTGCTGCTTCATACCATTCAACCACTTTACCTGGATAATCTTCGTGAATCTTTACAACATCACCTGATGATTTATCAATATAAATTGTTGCACCACTCCAACCTTCAAGTTCTTCAATTTCAAATTTTTCTACAAAGTCGTCTGGTGTTATACCTTTATCATCAATATAATAAAGACCTAACTTTTTTTGAAAACATAATGAAGTATAATTAACATTATGGTTGGCTAACCAATCTTCAATTTGCGGGCGATATGTTTTTTCTGCTTCTTCTCTGTTCTTGCATGAAAGTGTACCTCGAGCAGTTACTATATGAATATCCCAGCCTCTTTTAAAAAGGTTATTTAATTTATCAATTAAAGGTTTATTTGGTAATGCATTATACCAATCTCTTTTTGTAGTAAACGCAATTGTATCATCAAAGTCTACTACTAATGTTTGTTCCCATTTAGCCATATTTTTTTACTATCTCCTTAACTACAGTCATTGCTGTTTCATTTAATCTGCTACCATCATAGTACGACATTTTAAGCATATTGTCAAGAAGATTTTTCTTGTGCATATATTCTGCATGGTCATTTTCTAATAGTTCTATTTTATCGTGTAAGTCTTTTGAATCTTTAATTCTAAAAAAGTCAGGTACATTTAAGTTATCTTGTGAATCATAGTCGGGGTGAAGAAAAGGAATAATACCATAATGTGCCATCTCCCAAAACTTAGCGGTTACCCAACCCTTTTTAATAGGAATACAAAAAGTATACTTAACTCTATCTAACATACTTTGTAATTCATTAAACTTCTTTGGCCCTTTAAATCTTTTGTCTCCACTTATTCTTTTTGATTTGAAATTCCACTTACCATAAATATCGACATCTTCAACGTGGTCAAGTACATAGTGTTTTAAATCTTTATATCGTGACGGATTGCCTTCATTACAAACAATCATCATCTTAATATTTTTTTCTGGTTTATCAAGAAAATTAGTAAGTTCACTAACACTAGAATCTTTTCTGCCGATCAAAAAAGTTGTTTCTACTTCAGAATATAATGCTGGAATCTCATCTATAACTTTAGTTGTATCTGTGTAAGATGTTTGATGTTTAAATTCTATAGTTTCATCATATTGACTTAATACAATCTTTGGTGGGTTAAATAAATCGTACATTGAGCCGGGCCATAGTCTTGGGTCATTTAAAATAAACGCATGAGGTATATTAGTTTTATTTAAAAATTCCATATATGGACCAGTGTATGTATTATGACAACATAATGGTTTTGCTAATACACCTTCTGATTTGCAAGTTTTTCCAACTACATTATGCTGACCCGCAAAACCAACCATAAATAATCCGCAATCAATCTTTGGAAGGTTTGGCAAAATCTTTTCATTCATAAAAGTAATGCGATGAGAGCAATTTTCTTTATACTTTGGATTGGCTGAATTCCACTCAGGAAATCCGTCCATTAAATCAAACACATTATTATGTTTATTGATATGGCTTTTTTGTCGTGGCTTAAGTCTACAATAATCAGATGCACCAACTATATAAAAATTTATTTTAGGATTTTTATGAAATAGATTTTCATAAAACACAGGAGCATCAATATCTCCTCCATGTGCACCCCATTTTGTTGAGTCAAATAAAATTGACTTACCTATTTTTCCAATTGCTATATTCATTGTATTAAACTTGCTATCTTTCCCAATACAAATAATAAACTAATAAGTATTACATATAAACCCATAGATTGCCAAAAGTCCATATTCTTCCAAAATGTTAATGAACCACACCTCCACCAAACACATTATGTTTTTTACATAAATGGTCGTAATTATAATCACTAATAATTGGAGTACCTTTGACATAATAAAGATATTGATGGGCCTTAATGGCATTTAATTCTTGTTGTTTTAGACTTTGTTGCATATTTTTATTTATGTTGTATATTGCCAGCGTAGAGTTTTTCATAATCAAGTCCTGGCCAACTCATTAAGTATTCAGTTATATTTATGCTTGACATTTCCATAAACTTTTTAGCATGGTCACAACCATCTTTCCATTTACCACCTTCAAGCTCAATGTTAGGCATTACAACTCTGGACACGCCGGTTTGAACTAACCCTTTCCAGCAATCTTCGCATGTAGGTAATCCCCAAATATAAACGGTAGAACCTTCTAACTTAACTCCATGTTCAACCGCATTATAAATCATATTCATTTCACCATGAACCATGAGTTTAAGTTTTCTTTCTCTATCTTTTAATCTACCTGAGTTATCATTGATAGTTTTAGGAAAGCCATTATATCCTGTTGCAATAATTTTTTTATTCTTAACTGCAATAGACCCAACCTGTGTCGATGGGTCTTTAGACCAACGAGAAACTTCTCTTGCTATTCTAATAAATCTGATATCCCACTTATCCATTCTTTTTAGCCAAATCTTTTCTTCGTTCTTCTTGTATATCTTGTTGAATTTGTCTAATAGTCAATTCCATTTGTTCATACTCGGCATCATCCCATTCTTTTACTAAATCAAAATGGCGTTCATAAACATGAAGTGAGCCAACATTCCAATAGATAGGTCCAGCTTCATATCGAATATAAGTATCGGTTTCTAAATCATCAATAAGTTTGTTTCTTACATATTCTTGCCATGCAAAGTCATTGTTAAATCCAAATATAACATCATTAGACCTCATGTAAACTGAAGTAACTAATTGATTATCTCTAATAAAATATTGTACATTATTAGTACAAACAAAATCATTCATACCAGACTGAAATGCATCTATGTGCATGCTTGGTCTTGTGTAAATCATATTTGCTCTACGGGAGTCGGGGTTTTCTCCAAGCTCAGTTCGAACACTTTCATATTGAGAATAATTATTTTCACCAAAGATAAGATAACCATAATTAGAATTAATTTGACCATTGTCACTTGACACTGATTCCCATATAGCAGGTGTTTTACCTGGTATATCTTTTACATATAATGATTCACTATTATACCATTCAAGTTCTCGGGCAACATATTCATCATTACGTTTACCAAATATTGTAGGTTCTGTTACTTCAAAAGAAGCATTAATTAATTCAAGAGTTTTTACACCAGTCTTGTCTGTAACAAACTCTTCGTTTTTAAGTTTATAAGCAAACTCATTTCTAATATCTTCAGTCGTATTATACATCTTTTATATCTCTGTTTAAAAAGTCTTTTGTTCCATCTTGGCCTTCAATACCATTACGACAATATGCAGCAATAAAAGAACTATAATTGATTAAGTCTTTAGCTGAGTCTTCAATCGATTCAAAATTTTGTTTATAATTAGGGTCTATATCCAATATAGTAAGAACACCACGTGGATAGTAGTCTGCTTGTTTGATTCTCGAATTTTCATTTTGATAATCGTTTGATTTTTTAATTTGTAATTCGGCACATTCTTTTAGTACCTTTAATGATTCTTTATCCATACCTGCCATTATACACTATCTTTCTCTTTTTGTAAATAATAATTTTCTAATAAAAACATCATACATGCAATTGCATGTCCAGCATGGTGAATTCCTGTTTCAGGGTCAAGCTCTTCATTTTTTAGAAGAGCCCACATGTGACGTTGTGCTGCAGCAAAGTATCTATCATTAATATTATCTAACTTTTTCCAATTGTGTCTATCATACTTCTTAGCACCAATTGTTAATACTTTTACTACATCTTCTAATGCATTAGGTGGAACCAAAGAATAATCTGGTTTATCATCATCAAACTTGATACCACCATTTGTTGATTTTTTTCTAGCCACCTTAGCCTTTTCTTTCCAAACTTTTTCTAAATCTCGTGTCACCACTTACGACCTCCACATCGTTGGATTTGCATTGCAAGGTTTGCTTTCTTTTGCCTTTCATATTCGGCTTCTCTACGATAGATATCTGTATATCCACCCCGTTGTATATTGCGCATCCTATTGGATACGACTTGACATTTGTTTGCTCTACTCATAATATATAATACTATACGATATTCATGTAAGAATGTCAATAAAAAAATTGGTACATCCGGCAGGATTCGAACCTGCGACCTACGGATTAGAAGTCCGTTGCTCTATCCAGCTGAGCTACGAATGCAATTCAATACCTGCTTCACGATAAGCTTTATCTGAATCTGGTCTCTTTGTTCTATATCCAAGTTTAGTAAGTTCACGATCTTCTTCGCGAGTAACCCAAACTATATGAATTTCTTTTTTTAAAATGTGTTCTGCATTCCATGGTTCTTCGCATAATTTAATCCAAATTTCTTCAACAGGATTTTTGTGTTCCATTAATAATTCTTTTCTTCCTTTATCATATCTTGGTTGTTCGTACCAACCCATATCTAAAGGCCAATCATTTTCTAATGCTACCTGACGTGCTTTTTTTGACCAACATTTATTTATGACTATTTGTCGTATCAACATTTTAACGCCATATTTGATTCCAGCTTTTTCTTGCTTATCATTACACTCTTTATATGATTCTACTCCACGAGCTATGACATTACTTATATGATACATCAACCAAATCTCACTATTTCTGATACAACAAACCACAACCAACCACGATATACATATGCAACTCCCTTTTCTTCTCGTTCATCTTCAAACTCAAAATCTGCTCTATACCATGGTTTAAGTTCAAACTCGGTTATATCAAAACAATATTTTCCTATTTTCATTGCTTATATGTTTTTCATTGCGTACTCAATCGCACGACTTGCTTCTAATTCTAATGGTCGATTCTTATACCAACCACCTGTTTCTGAATCAATCTCTTTACAAAGGGTTGATACTTCTTTTGGTGTAATAGGATAATTCCTTTTTAGCGCTTTAGCAGCAACCGAAACCATTATCTGATACATTTTATGATACCAACCCGTTTCTGTAATAACTTGATATTCTGTTACCAATTGTTTATTAACAAAAGGACAATCTCTATAACTACTCCACTTAATATCATAATTACATAGTTTGTCTTTCTTAAATTCTTCTAACATTTTATCAACATCTGCACCCCACCTACTTTCTTTATAAGCTTCAAAGAAAGAATGTTTATTCATAAGAACTTCAGCATCAATTTCCTTACCTTGATTACTTCTAAAGAAAACATAAGAATTTGGATAATTAGCAGGAACATAATACATTCTACTTAAGTCTTTTGTTTGTGGGTCGTTTATCTCTCCAAATTCTTTGTTAATGGCAAACCACAAATGTTTAATTTTTTCATTCTTAATAAAGTTGGTAAGGGGTAAGACGATTCTACATTTAGGTTTTTCTTTTGTAGAACTGGCCGATGAATATGAAAAATACCTAAAGGCTTTAAATCTTTCAAATACATCTTCAATGCTTCCCTCGTAATCGTCGATGTCAAGCGCGACCCACCTAGACCAGCCCAATACATTTGCATTTGCTCTGGTGTTATTACTTGAGTAAATTGCCGGCGAAATAAGTTCAGCAGTTTTTTCATTTGGTCTTTCTCCTTTTTGTGGTTTTCTTTTTTCCACATTTTGTAAATCTTTCATAAGCAACTCAAACTCATCAAATGTTTTAAATGTCATTCGACGATGAGTCTTATTATCAAAGATTGATTTAAATATTGTTAAATTATATTCCACGTAATTTTCCGTGATTACCTCTATGGTCTGGTGCTTTCCAATCTTTAGGTTTTATTAAGTCTGGTAATCCTAAAGGATTTGGTCTTGTTTCTTTTATGCCAACCTTTTTATTCATATTTGCTTCAAGTACTTCATCCCATGCTTCATAAGCATTAACATCAAATAAATCTAATGTTCCAATTGCTACAACACATAAGTCAATTAATGCATCAACTGTTTCTTCTGAATCAATAGGAATTCCACGATGTGTAGCTTTTTTAAGTTCATCTAATTCTTCTTGTAAAAAATTAACACGAAAATATAAAAAAGAACGAAGCTCGTTTCTGTCAAGATTGTTTACCGCCTCTTGAATATTATATTTTGAGGCCATGTCCCTCATATCTTTTACCCAGTCTTTACTCATTTCTTTTTATTACTCCTAATTGCTTTATCTTTCTTAGGAGTTACCATCACTCCAACTATTTCATTAAATACTAATTTTCCACTTGAACGTCCCATTGTTTTTCGTTTGGACGGATTTGGTGCTCGAATGTCTACCCCTTCTTTTATCTTTTTACTCATTGTGTATACTATATCTTATTTTATGTTTTATGTCAATTTAAAATTCAAAAAATTCTTGAAGGTCTGCAACAGGTTCTGATGTCCAGCCAATCGAATCAAGTATAATCTCGAGTGGTTCAAGAAAAGCCTTTTCAAATTGTTTATCGTAATCAATATATTTATGTAACTCAAATTCTTTAGGTAATACATCACTAAATGAGATAACATTCTCTTGTATCGGATTAGGTTTCATTAAATACATAAACTTAATCTTGTTACCATCTTCGACTCTTTCATACTCATCTTCTAATCCTAGAACTTTGAGTCTGTGATTATATAAAAGAGAACCACGAACATGTATTGGAGTTCCTTTTGCATAGATTGCAGACTTAGAATGAAACTTTTCAATTCCATTACAACTTCTAGGAAAGGCAATATCTTCTGGTGCAAGTTTCTTAAACTTTATCTTAAAATCTCTAATTGCTTTTTGTGTTGCATCTTCTCCACCCTCAAGCATAATCTTAAACATACCTTTCATTGCATCTCGGCAACTCATTGGAGTAGAAGACTTGACTGCTTCGATACCCATCATCTTAATCTTTGGCTTAGCAAAACGAACACCTTCTGAATCAAGTACATTAAGTATGTATCTTTTCTTAGCAGTCCATATACCTTTATCAGCAATGACTTCTCGTTTCATAACCATTCTTGGCTTAAATGCGTTGGTCTTTATTCCATATTCATTAAATGCTTTTTCTAATTCTGGTTCAATAATACCTTTAGCAAACTTATCAAGTAAATCTAGAGGGTCTTCATTTGGTTGTGCATTAACTACATCATCAACATTTACATAAAGTGAGTCGGTATCGATTGCAATCACTCGGTCAATCTTGTCTTTGAAAATTCTTTGAAGTAAATTATTAACTGCTTTTTCTGAAGTTCGAATAACAGACTGACCGGTAAGAGTTACACCTTCGGCCATCATCGGTTCATAATACTTGAACCATTTATTCGCCATAGCTCCGTAAAGAGAGTTAAGTAAAATCTTAACAGCATGTTGAGTTGTCTCAAGCCGAGTAATCTCAATATCAATTGCTTTAGAACCTTTGATTTCTCGTTCACGTTTTTTCTCGAGCATCTTCTCTTTTACATCAACGCGATGAGCATAAAGTTTTTCAATAATCTCTGGTATGATTCCTTGCTTACCATTTGTAAACACTGCTCCATTACCACACATTGAATAATGTTCTTCTAGTGTAGGGGCAGAGCCATCAAGTAATGTATCGGGGTTGACCCCAAACTTTTGGTCTTCAGCTCTCATTGTTTCTGGTGAGATATTGTTCTGTACAATAATATTAGGATAAAGAGAGTTTAAGTCAAAGGACATTACCCAGTTATGCATACCTTCTTGAACTTCTTTAACATATCCACCAGCAATCTTTTCACCACCAGCAAGAATCTGATAGTCACTCTGTTCGATTTGTTCAATGTTAGGTACTTGTTTCTTTCGGCAAAGATTACGATAAATGATTGCATCCCATATTGCAGTTGTGCCAAGAGTGGCTCCATAATTGACACCACCCATATAAGCAACTGTTGCAACTAGAGTAATCAACCCGAGTTTTTCTTCGAGCCTTTCAATCAACTCTACGTCTTTGATATTGTAATCAATAAACTTTTGGTAATTTTCATTATGTAAATTCTTAAGGTTACCAAACTCTGAGTAATCAATCTTTTGCTCACCAAGTACTACATGTGAAATGTGATTCAATGAATAAGATTCTTGGTTACCATAAGTATAGGCAAACTTTTTAAATAAGTCCATGTAATCTAAATCTGCCACACCTTGAATACGATAAGCAACATTCATTCGACCTCGAATAAAAATCTCTTGTCTTTCTACAAGATTCCAAGGTGAAAACTTTTTGACCAATTGTGTATCAAGCAAGTGGGCTGTTCTAGAAACCAAATAAGGAATATCAAAAAGTCGTGAGTTCCAACCTGTAACAATATCGGGGTGATTCTGTGACCAATGCATCAAGAAATCGTGAAGCATCTCTTGTTCATTCTTAAATTTGTAATACTTAATATCTAAGTCAAGTTCTGATTTGTCTGGGTCATAATCTCCCATACCCCAAACACGATAGAAAGTTTCACGAGAGCTCTTTAGTGCAATAGATAATATCGGAACTATAGGATTGTCTGGGTTAGGAAATCCATAACCATATTCGGTCTCAATATCAAAAGACCAAACATCAATCAATTCACGATTAAATTTAATTTCATTAGGAAACACATGCTGAATAAAAGCAGGAATATGTTTTTTGTTTCCATATATTTTGGCAACACCACCATGTGTCTTAACAAAGTCTTTGTATTCTGACATAGAACTCAGTTGAAGTGGCTCAACATTTTGTCCGTCAATAGAATGCCAATCTGTAACTGGCTTTTTAGATTCTAGATATAATGTTGGTTTATACGGGACTCGTTTCTGAACCCTCTTACATTCTTGGTCATATCCACGATATAGTAATCGGTTTCCGTATCTTTCGACTGATGTATAAAACTCATTGCTCATAATATAATATAGTACACCAAGTGGGTGCTAATGTCAATAAAAATAGTTGGTCAGTTTAATCTCGTGACCAGGAGTATTCCTTGTTGGTAGTTCCTCCTGCAACCCACGTTTCCGAATGGACGAACGGGCCGGAAGAAATTAATTCAGAAGTTTTGAGAGGAGCGACCTCTCGAAGCTTCCTAGATATATAGCGGGATTTACTCTTTACCCACATCGCCTGAGCTGCAACGCCTTGCAGCTAACCTTATAGTAGTTTTATCCTGCGAACTCGGTTTACTCTGTATGGTTATCTCCACTTGGTCGTCACCATCAAGCTCCGATACTTTACCCACCTATAAGCAGGGGTTGTTCAGTCACATATATCTTAAATTATTTCTTAATTATTTCATAGTAAATACTATATCAAATTTTATTCATTTAGTAAAGACTTTTTTTCATCTTTTTTTAGCGGATTAATTTGAATAGTGCGTGGTTTCTTATCTTCTGGTATTACCTTATCAATGTGAACACTAAGTAATCCATTTTCAAACTCAGCTTTACGTACTACCAAATATTCACCGAGTGTGAATGATTTACGAAACTTACGTTGGGCAATTCCTTTTGCATGATAGTTTCGTTCATCTTTACCACCACTACCTTCAATATATAATTGATCGTCTTCAACTTTTACTTTGATATCTTCTTCTTTATAACCTGCTAAAGCAAGCTCAACGATATAAGATTCTTCGTCATCTTCGTTTTTATCGTATACAACATTATGTGGTGGATAACTATCCTGTGAATGTTGTAAGTTAGTTGTTACTCTTTCGAGGAACGGGTCAAACCCTAGAAAACCAGGGTGATTATGAATGGCGTCAAATTGCGCCAGTATAGAATTAAGTGTCATACTTTTCTCCAATCTTTATGCGAGTTATTGTTATATTGATGGCCTCACCATGAGCACCATCATAATTTATTTATAAGACAAAGCAACCCATTTTCCGAAAAAAATGGGCTGCAGTTTATTTTCCAATTAAGCAGCTTTTCTCTTACTTGCGCGCCAATCTTTGGCATGATATTTTTCCCAAGATTGTTGAGCCAATTCTATTCCAATATCATGGCCAGCTTTTTCAGATTCAAGCCATTTATGTTTTGATATTTCAATCTGTTCAGCTTTTTGTAAAGCAACCTCGTATGCTACATTTAATCCATTCATAGCTTTACTTATTTTGTTTTTATAATAAGGATTACTATAAAGAAGAAGCGAGGAGAATATTCCGCCTAAAGCGAACAGGGTACTTATGTATGCTAATATTTCCATAATATTTTATTTTGAATTAGTAATTCTGTTACAGTTGTAACAACTGCTATTTATACTCTAACCATTACTCACAAACTCATTAAGTTGGCGAGCTTTAGAAATTATATCTTCTTCAGTAGGAAAAGGCAATGGTACGTAAGGAGCTGGAAGCTCGGATTCAGTTTCCATTGCACGTTGTGTTTTTGCATTATAGCTTTCTTGTAATGCATAGTTCTTTGTATTCCAGTCCTCGACTAATAGGTCTTTTGCCATGTTTAAAATATCAAGGCGGATTTCATACGGGTTTTTTGTTTCACTCATTGTGTGTGTCTTTCTGTGTTTATGTTTATGTTCTATTGGTAACCACGATTAAGTGATATCCAAAGTCAGTTTTAATTGGTCCTTGAACTTCATTTATAGGAGCTGACCAAATAACTTTATCAAATTCTGGTACCATCTGGCCGGGGCCAAAGGTTCCTAAATCTCCACCTCTAGCGCCACTTGCGCATTGAGAATATTCTGGTGCTAATACTTGAAGAGGTGTTCCAGTCTTAATCTTTTCGATTAATTGATTACACATTTCTTTAGTCGACACCAAGATGTGTTGAGCTGATGCTTGAGCCATTACTTAACTACCACAAACTTTGGGTTTTTAGGAACAACTTTACCACCATATTGAAAAGTTGCTTCCTTTGCTGCGCCTTCAGTTTCGAATTCAGTATTCAAAATGTATTGATAATTATAAGCGTTTGAATGACCATCAGTTGCCGGAACATACTTATATATCACTTCAGTTTCTTCTTGAACTTTTGACTTGGCGTGTGAACCATCACAGAATCCATTTTCATCTTCTGTTTTTCCACACTTACATAGATAATCTTCTAGTTCTTCAACTAAAGCTACTTTTGATTTACGTCGGTCTAATTCTATGCCTTTTTCACGACCTAGCTCTTCTAATTTCTTTTTTGTTAGTTTTAATAGGTTTTCCATATTATGCTTTCTTTATATTTCCAATAGAGTATTTAGACTCTAAATTCCAATTTCTTTTTTCTTTGTGAGAAATAATTTTAATTTGTTTAAGTGGTGCAAACTTTCCTTTGATTTTATTTTCATCAATAATATCAAGTAATCCCCAATCACTTAAAAGGTCTGTAATAGTATTTCTTCTTTCAATATCGTTTTCTGTTAAGTTTGATGGTTTACCATCTAGAAGAAAAAGTTCTTTAAAATGCACTATAAAATATCGACCTTGTTTGTGAAGAATGTGACATGATTGAAAAAGAGTATTTTCATCTCTTTTAGAAGATACTCCTATTCTAGTAAGAGTTTCTTTTATTTTTAAAAAGTCGTCAGGTTCTCTTAAAGAAACCTCTAGCATATCGCCAGGTTCCCATTTTATGATGTCATCATTTGTATTCATTATTCAACTCAAAATATTATTTATAAATATCTCGGTCTTCACTGTTTAACCAATCAAGGCTACGACCAGCATTAACATCATCTGCTACTTTTCCTAATATTTCATCCATAGCTTCAATTGCTTGTCTACGTCCTGCATCTCTCCCAAGATACCACCCAGCAGCAACAAAAAATATATTAGATAATACAACTAAGATTTTATATTCCATATTGTATGTAACTCCTTTAATTGCTCTTTTGTTAAAATGTCTTTTACTTGCTCAGCCTTTTCGCGAGAATAATTGTATGACTTTTGTATTACTTCAATGTCTTGTGTTGCTTTAGCCGCTTTATGCCACTTACTAAATCTTTTACCTTTTTTTATAGCATGTCTAAAAAAATCAAACTGAAGTTGATGGTCTGTAGCTGGATACATATTTATCTCATTAGCAAGAAGTGTTGTATCTTTATAATAAGACAGACCACGATTAACCATAAAAGGTACATAATCAGATGTATCAAGATTTTCTTTTGTGGTATTAATAGAATTTAAATAATCAAATGGAGTCATCTATTTCCTGTTTATTTATTTTGGCTTTTATTTTTGCTCGACGATCTGGATGCACACGAGTTTTAGAACCCATTAGGCCTTCTCTGTTTTTTCGAACTTTCTCGACATAAGTAGACCATTTATTCAGTGTCTTTTTTTTACCCATATTTTTTTGCATTATATTTTTTAAATTCTTGTGGTGGGTTTTCTAATTCTAAAAAATCAAATAATAGTTTTGGTTTATCTCCTGCAATGATATTTAGAAATAATATATTGTCAAACTTTTTTAATTTTTCGTGATGTTTATCAAAACTATCACCCCATATTTTATAATCAAATCTTTCTGAACCATAAACACTTTTTCTAATTTTTAAAGTAGTTTCTCCTACATCAAATTGTTTATCTTTTCCTGTGATATATGTTCCAATTCTATTTAGCCATTCTTCTTTTTCTCTATAAGTACAAATCCATTTTGCATCTGGCCAGATTTTTTTAAACCTATCTATATGTGGTATAATCGATATATCAGTTAATCCGTTCCATTGTTCTTCAAAAACTTGAGTTCTAGTTGGCCAATGAAATACCTTTAGGCCTGCTTCACTTAACGTTTTTGTTAAAGTTACAGTTCCTGTTCTTGATAATCCTACACCAAAAAATTTTAACATTGGTGTTATTTCCTTTCCCATAGCTCCTCAAATATATAGTGTATTATTGTCATTAATATAGATATAAAAAGTCCGAACCATGTCGCATGCCAATCACCAAACCAGAGTCTGGCCATAAGTATACAAATAATAATTGAAAGAACTCTCCATACTATAACCTTTAATATCATTTATTTACTGTATACCAAATAAGATGACATATTGCCCATACACAAACGGCGCCAATTACTACTTGACCCATTTGTCCTAATTTAACTATTAAATATTGTGCTACTTCCATGTTGTGCTCCCCATAAGTTCTGTTAGACATGCTACCATGTTTAATTCTTTATCAGCCACAAAGGCTGCTTTATATTGATATTCTGCAAGAATAATCACCGCCTGCGGAATCGATGCTGGCTCTATATGTTCATACATAGAGTCATATATTCCACGAATAATAACAGAAGAATCGATATCACTATTTACACCAATCCACTTTCTCATTTCACGAAAGTTTTTATCTTTAATATAAGATGCAAGTTCTGTGATTTTTTTATTATTAAGAGAGACTAAAACATTACTCTCCAATTCACCTGTTGTTGAAAACTTTTGACATTCATTTAAAACTCTTCGCCAATCAGGCGCATACTTCATAATAAGTTCAGCTATAACTTTTTTATTATAGCTTATCTTTTCATCTTGAAGTATAGTTTCCAATCGAGAAAGAAATTCTAAACAGAGTTTTGCTAATTCTGTTTTATCAGTATTAAATTCAATAACAGAACACCTTGAATGTAAGGGTTCAATAATTCGATTCTTAAAATTACATGTAAGAATAAATCTACAACTAGAACTAAATTCTTCAATAAAAGCTCTTAATGCTGGTTGAGTTGATTGTGCATTCAAGTAGTCTGCTTCATCTAATAATACTACTTTATGTTTTCCACTATGCAATGATACAGAAGACGCAAACTGTTTTATCTTTGAACGTAAGGTATCAATACCACTTTCTTCTGATGCATTGATATGTAGAACATCAAGGTCGAGCTCATTACATAAGGCTCGAGCAATAGTGGTCTTTCCTAAACCAGAAGTACCACTTAAAATCATGTTTGGTATTTCACCTTGCTCGACAATCTTTGAAAAGATTTTTTTCAAACCTGGTGGTAATACACATGTTTCAATTGTCTTTGGTCGATACTTTTCGACCCATAAAAAATTATTCATAATATACAAGTTCTTCCGCTTCGTCAATATTCAGAGTTTCTGGTTCTGATTCAGAAGCAGAAACTTCTGGTCCGTCGATTGGATTACCAGCATCATCTTGTGGTTGATGATAGTTGATAAAATTAACCAATCGAGTTCGAAGAGTTCCAACATCTTGGAGCTCTTGACCTTCAAAGCCACCTCTCTTACTAACGGTATCAATAATAGCTACCATTACTGAGAAGTCACCTAGGTTTATTTCTGGTGCTGGGCCTTTACCATTTTCGGCGGCGGCATCAGCGTTATATGTTGTTTCTTGTTCTGCCATAATAAGGTTATCCTATGGTTGATGTTTTTTCTAGCGCTATCCAATATTCAACTATTGGATTCTTCCAACTTGAAATTAATTTGTTAGAGATGTTTACTTCGTAATCACCTGGCAATAACTTCAAGTTAGAAATTAAAAATTGATAATCAAATACTGCCCAATCATCAATTCGGTCTGTTGGGATAATTTTACTCCAAGTATTAGCTGTTGGATTGTTTGGGTCACATACTTTTGCGACTACACTATTATCTACAACCGAAAGAGAAAGTACTGGATGTCCTAATGCTCCAGCTGCTCGTTTGATTTGTGAAATATCATCTGCTGATATTTTTAAAGATACATCTACATCTGGCATTGTTACTGATTTGGCTGGTTGAGTTAATATCTCAATATTAGCAAATCGATATTCAACGGAAGATGAATCATTCTTAATTTTTACCGCATTATCGGTAAACTCTAGAGTTGGTGAGTCAATCAGATTCAATGCTGATAGAAACTCATTTAAGTCATATATACCAAACCCATTATCAAATGTTTCAGCTACATCAGCAGAAGCCATGATATTCTTTGCTTCACTAATTGTCTTTAGATTAGACCCGGCCGAAACGACTAAGTTCGGATTGACGTTTGCGAAGTTCTTCAAAACTTCAATTGTTTGTTCACTTAATTGCATACTATAATTTTCCTTTATTTATTTATATAAAAAGTACCCCGTTCCCGTATGGGAACGAGGATTTTTATTGAGGTTAGGTTAGGTTATTGCTTTCGCAAAATTCATTAGGAGTTTCCCATTTCTTTTTCGTAGAGAGAAGCTGCTTCTGCGATTCTCTCATCTTCATCTGTTGTGGACTCATCTCCGTAGTTAACATTCTCGTCAACTTTGGAGTAGAGGTCAAGGAACGCTTCCTTGGTTTCTTCGTCGAATCGACTGATGCAAAGAGCAATGCTCTTCATACGATCGCCGAAGATTTTAAAAGTCTTCGTAATGTGGCAGAGTCGTCTTGTTGAGATTACCTCGTCAACTCCGTCCGCTTCGAAAGTCTTACGAATAACGTTTGACCATGCGACCAATTTCTTTAGGAAATCTTCGTCGACTGAATCAAATTTCATCATGTGAGCCAATACAATCTTTTCCTCAATGTTTGGAGCAGGGAAAGGTTGGTCAATCGCCGCCACGAATCTTTCAAGAAACGCATCGTCAATTATTGAAGCCGCAGAATAACGTCCGTCATCTGAACCTCGACCCTTGGTATTCGCAGTGGCAATCACATTGAAACCTTCGGCAGGAGTGATAACTTCGCCAGTCTTTTTAAGAAGAACTGGGTTGCCCTCAAGTACTCCTTGTAAACACATTATCTTGTTAGTGGCTCGGTCAATCTCGTCAATCAGAAGAATGGCACCTTTTTCCATGGCCTTGCTAACTGGGCCTTTTTGGAAAATGGTCTCTCCGTTGATTAATCGGAAACCACCAATCAAATCGTCTTCATCAGTTTCAGGTGATATCTGAGCTCGGACATATTGACGTCCTGTATCAGCGCAGACTTGTTCGACCATCATAGTCTTACCATTTCCACTAGGGCCGGAAATATAAATGGGGTAAAACATCTTGGACTTTACCCCCTTTTTGATGGTGTTATACTCGCCCCACTTGATGTACTCTGGTACTTTAGCTGGGACATAAATCTCATCGTCAGTTACCGACTTGACTGAGTGGTAGTTGACGGTTGTGGCATTTGCCATCGCAGTGGCAGGCATTTCTGAAACCGGAGCTTCAGTCGGTAGCGAATCAAAAGAGAAGTACCCTCGTTTCGAACCGGGAGTCATTGCCTTGTAGACTACGTTGTAGCCTTCTGAATCTTTCATGCCAAGTTCTTTAGCCTTAGCGATGATTGATTTACGAGAGTGTTCACCTGAACCCATCTCGGATGCCAACATTTTAGCGTTGGACTTGATTTTCATTGTTCGTTCAATATTATTCATAACTTAACCTTTTTTTAATTATTCCTCAATTGTTTATATGTATATATTAATGGATAGTTTGCCCGATGTAAAGAACAATCGCACCATAAAATGCATTTTTTTTCAGCCTCGAGAATGCCCTATATGCATCTCGTAATATTCCTCTAATCTTATCTATTTGGCTATTCATGTAAATTGTGTTCTCGTGCATTCTGGTGTTATCCGATTGTCTCAGCGAATTTTCTCATTAGGATTCGTACGTTTTTGGAACTCGAATTGTGTTTCGCAAATTCTCTGGCCAACTTGTTTTGAGAGTTCTTTGACTCGGCCATACTCTTACCTGACTTATCTTGAATATCGGCGAAGAACTCATCTTCTTCTTTTATGTCAACATCGGTGTGGAGTACGTAGTATGTGGAGTAACCAAGAGCATCTTTCATCTCTAAATGTTTTTCCTTGTTCCAAACTTTTTGGTCTTTCTTAGCATTTTCCCAGGCTTCGTAGTAACCTCCGTTCTCACGATAAACTTTAGCGAATTGATTCTTTGCCGCATGTTTTGACTCAGGAAGAAAGAAACCAATCATATTAACTCCATAGTGTTGACCGACAATCTTGTTGAGAGCTATTGTTGAATTATAATTTCCTTTTACTTTGTAAATCTTACCATCTAACTCGATGGCCATGCCAGACCCGCGATGGTCACCATATCTTCCGCCATATCCAATGCTATGTGAATCTCCGTCGGTCAAAGTAATCACATTGAGTTTTTGAACTCTGTGGTTTTTTCTGAAATCTTTAATGATGTGTCCCATATTTGCAAGAGTCGTATCAAGAGGTGTACCCCCTAAACCTTCTTCGTTAGGAATGAACCATGCGCCATAGGAATAACCACTTGAACTTTTTGCTTGAGCAAATAAGAACTCTCGGGCTTCAGCCTTTTCAATCTTTTTCATCTTACTTGAAAGAATCTCATTGAGTTGAACATCACTCATATCAACCTCACCATGAAATAACTCATAATCTTTTTCGTCACGATAACAATTTTTTGAAGTGAAAGAAATAACTTGATAAGGAACTCCGACCTTGTCACAGAACTCTGTAAGATTCAATATTTGAAGAAGAACCCCACTTAATACTGTAGCCATCGAACCAGAATAGTCAACGACGAAAATCATTCCGTGAGACTTGGCATCGGCAAGAGTTGTAATCGAAGCAAAGATTTGATCGTCATACTTGTACTTGTGAAGTTTAGTCACATCGATTGAACCAGTCCTTGATTCTTGAGCTCGAGCATATTGCCATGCAGCCTTTCTTTGTTCAAACTCTCTCACAAGAATACCAACTTTTTTCTTGGAAGTCTTTTTGAACTTGATGTAATCATCAGTAAAATTAGATTTGGTCTCACTCCAATTGTGGTAATCGTGATTTTTTTCTAAATTCGCAATATGTTCTTTTCTTCGAGCAAGAACTGTCTTGTAGTCGTGAAACTCTTTTTTGAAAATATCTTTCCTAGTCGGATATATCACATTGTGGCCATCGAATGACTCACTTGCGTCTTTCTCAAGAGAGCTATCAAATTTTTCTTGAGTCAAACTCTTGAAGACATCGGTTGATTGTCCACCCATTGAAGAGTCATCACCTGATGCATCAGAGTCGTCGCCATCTTCGTCGGAGTCGTCATTACCAGAATTTTTAGCCAACTCTTCGGCCATCTTTTCCATTGCCTCTTGAAGGTCTTCATCAGTAACTCCTGTTGATGTCTCACCCTCGTCGGACGAATCTGAATTTTCTGATTTGGCTGAATGTGATTCTGTTCCGTCATCTTTGAAATCGTCATTGTCGTCATCCATACTTGAGCCACCCATTGAAGGGTCAATCTCACCAGAGTCATCTGGCTTTGACATTTGTTCGTTACCGGACTCATCTTCTTCTAATTCTTTCTTTTCGTTTTTGGAACGTTCAAGAACTTCGTCATAAAGAGCCAAGATGTCTTCGAAAGATTCTGCATTGTATGCTTTGTTGTAAATCTCAGTTTCTTCATCATTTAAAGGAACATCGACAATCGAGCCAACTTTGGCATGAAGATTTAATCGGTCAAGGAACTGGAGTTCAGCGGGGTCTTTGTCAACTTCGAAAAATCCGTCGTTCCATAACTCAGTGTAACCTTCTTTGAAATAACGAGGAAGACCTGCGTATGTTTCTTGAATCTTGCGTTCAATACGAATGTCTTCTAAAATGTTGATGATATCGAAGTGTTTGTACTTCGCTCTAAAATCTTCGTCCCACTCAGGAGTATAAAGAGCATGCCCTACTTCGTGACCGAGGAGCATGTCATAAACTGACTTAGACTTATCTGACCAATCTGGTAAACCAAGTACCCGATTCTTAATGTCGAAATAAGCTGTCCTAAAATTTCCGTGATTGACGGTAATATTCTCTTTGGCCAATAATTTACCAAGAGCTGACCGACTCTCTTTTTTAATCAATAATTCATCTGTCATATTGTCTAACCTCATTTTCTACTACTATATTACAAGACTAATAACCCAATGTAAAGAACAATCGCACTGCAAATGCATTTTATTTTTTACCCTTAAAGCCATATACCGCAGGGGTTTACACTAAACTGTGACATATTGTCACTAATTTTTTTTAATTTTACTGAAATTATTTTGCTTTTCGAACTCGATTTTTGCCGGAAATTTGCCATCGAGTAGGTCTTGCTTATGGGATATAATAAATGTATTAGTTCCCTCGTCTAGTGTATATAATATCTTCAATAGATTATCCACACCATCTGCATCAAGTGAAGAATCAAATGTTTCGTCCAACATTAGAAGATTTGTATTAGCAGAGTTTTTCATCTTAGCAATTTGTCGCCAGCTGAATAGTAATGCCAAATCAATTCTTTGTTTCTCACCTTCTGAAAAAGACGGATATGTAAATTCATCGCGATATCTTGATTTGATAGTCTCAACAAAATTCTCGTCGAGATTGAATGAAACAAAAAAGTCTAAAGTTTGTAAATGTTTATTAATTAGATTATTCATTACTGGTAGATACTCTTTGATAATCTTTGTTTTAATTCCGGTATCTCTTAGTAATTCATATAATGCATCAAAGTATGCTTTTTCTTCAGTCTGATTTAATTTGGTTGTTTGCTCATCTTGTAAATTATTTTCTAGCTCACTTAATTCTGATTTTGTTTTTGTTGTATCAGCAGATGGAGTATCAAGTCTTTCTTGTAAAGTTGTAACTCTAGATTGTGTAGAAGTAATATTACCAGTAACTCTTGTTAAGTCACTTGCTTTTTGTTGAATCTCATATAAAAAGTCTGATACCTTTTTATGCTTTTCTTCTACCTTTTCGATTTCAGCATCAAGTTCACCAATACCTTCTTCAGTTTCTTTTATCTTTTCATCAAGTTCACTAATAGAAGAAGCTCTCATTTCTTGAGACATTTCCTGTTTGCATGTTGGACAAGATGTATGTATTTCAAAAAACTTTTTCTGACTTTTATTGTTTTGAATTTTTCCTTTTATCTGACCACCAAGAGAAACTAACTTTTTTCTTTTTTCACTAAGACGATCTAACTCTACTCTATCAGGGCCAGGTTTATTCATATCTTCTTGAAGTTGTCTCTGTTTTTCAACTAGAGTTTTTATTTCTTCTTGCAAAGATTCAATATCACTTTTAAGTTGATTCTTTTTATCGTCATCTAAAGATGTAAGCTCTGATAAATGTTTATTCGTTAAAGTAATTTTTTCTTCAAGTATTTCGATTTGGTGTTCAGTTTCTTTTATTTCACTTTTAAGAACATTAAACTTTTCTTTGAGAATAACATTCATTTTACTAAACACATTAATATCAAGTAATTCTTCAACCACCAATCGTCTTTGATAGGTTGGTAATTGCATAAAAGGAATAAAGTTAGATGAACCAAGAACAACCACTTGGTGAAATGATTTATGGTTTAACTTAAGAACGTTTGTTTCTAATAACTTTTGATAATCTCTCGCGTGCGACTCTTGATTTAAAAGTTTACCATTCTGATAGATTTCAAAGATATTTGGCTTTGCTCCACGAATAATTTTATATTCATTAGACCCAACAGAAAATTCAATAGTGGCTAATAACTTTTTATTATTAATAGAATTAACCAATTGTCCTTTACTGATTGCTCTATGTGCTTTACCAAACAACGCAAAAGATAATGCATCAAGCATTGTTGATTTACCAGAACCATTATGTCCAACTACCAATGTAGCTTTATCTTTATTTAAATAGATTGTTGTTTCTTGGTCACCTGTAGAAAGAAAATTCTTATAGGTTAATTTTTTAAATACTATCATGGGCCTGAGCTTCTACATATAATTCTTGTAGCATCTTTTTAAGTTTATCATTATCTAAATTTGTTTCAGTTGCATCTACATATTCATTTAATAATGTTTGTGTATTGGCAGTTGAAATTTTTTCATCATCTACAGAATCACCTGCATACTCTTCGAAGGTCTCTATTATCTTTACCTCGTGAGGATTAAAATTATATACTTTTTCTAAAAATTTGTCAAACTCAAAAAGATTCTTTTTTGAAATAACTATAATCTTAATATACTTGCCAGCAATTAGATTTTCTCTTAGCTGAATAGGGTTTTCTTCATCATAAGTAATTCTTTCAAATAAAGTATAAGGATTTCTCACTGGAGTCATTTCACGGGTATTAGTATCAAAGATATGAAAGTGTTTAGGGTCTCCTGCATCATTCCATGTCAACTCTAATTGTGTACCAAGATAAGTTACATTGTCTTGTGTTGACTTAGTGTGATAGTGACCAGAATAAACTGCTTCAAATCTTTTTAGTTTACTCTTATCCATACCATGTGACTTAATATTAGCATTAGCCATATATTGAAATCCACCTAGCTCGAAGTGACCCATAATAATATTTGACTTACTATGTTCTAAAAAGTCTAAACATTTGTCTTCATTTTCAGGGCATATCCATGGTACCATACCAATTGTCATATCACCAAAAGGTAAATCAACTGGGTCTTCATAAATAGAAACCGAAAAACTATTTTGAGAAAGAAGTTCTTGTAAAGAGTTTAGTTCATTTGTATTTTTATAATAAACATCGTGATTGCCAGGAATGATAGACATGTGTATCCCTCTTTCACGAAGTACATCCAAAAACATTTTTTTATTCTGATTAAGAGCTTTAAAGTTTACATACTTTCTATGTTCAAAGTAATCACCTAAGTGAATAATTGTTTTGATGTTATGTTTTTCCAAATATGGAAAGAAAACATTTGTATAAAACTGTTCTGCATTCTTTAAGAACACATCGCTACCGTTCTTGACACCACAATGGGTATCATTAATAATCGCTATCTGCATAATATATTAATTCTCTAAAAATTGGTCTAATTGACCAGTCACTTTTTTCTTTGCTTTATTCTTTATTTTTTTACCGAACTCTTTTATTTTATTATCTCTATCTCTAATAGCCGCAGACTTGTGTCTTATTCTTTCGACAATAGAGTCTGAGTCTGAATATTCTGCGGTATTCATAAAGGCTTCAGCTCCTGCATAATCAATGTATAACTCTTTAATGTCTTGTTGTCTTTTCTCTTTTGCTATACGACGTAAAAAGGCAAAGTATGATATTTGTGTAAAGTACGCAAAAGCATTAGGTAATCCTGTTCGTGTAGCTTTAGTAATATCATAATTCATAATTGCCTTAATACAATTTTCAACCGCATCCATTACCATTTCTTCTCTATAAGTATATGAAATGAAGTTTGGTTTATGAGAAAGACCTTCAGAGATTTTTAAGAAACATTCACCAATATAATTTGGTATAGTTGGTTCTGATTCTCCTTTATCTCTTGCATCATTTGCAGAGTTAACGTAATCTACGACAGCTTGAGAAAATTCTTTATTATTAACATAGTGTTCTTTAGCTCTCTTCACTCTTTTTTGTTTTTGTTTCATAGTGTATATAATATATCACATAATGTAAATTTAATCAATAAAAAAATATGCTTTTTTTTAATTTTTCTCTTTACATCATTTGACAATTCCTGTATAATAGTTTAGTACCAAACCAAAGAACGCGAGTTCTTTAGTATCTATCCCAAGGGTTCTTCTTTTCTTTCTTTATTTTATATGATTCGTTAAAATCAAACCCGTATCTTTTATTTAATTCAGAAGGTTCAGAAGGTTTAGCGGATTCTGAAGTATCTTTAGAATCAAACGCGGAAAATAATAAGTTAACGATTTCATTAAACTCAGTATTGGGCAATGTATTAGACATAATGTGTAGCATATTAAATTGAAAGTAATTATGCTTTAATGCAGTCGGTGCTATTGAACTTGAGATAATCATATCATCTTTTAATTGCACAGGTTGAGACGGGTCTGTAATACACCAATTGACCAATTGATATTTCCCTTGTGCTTGTTCAATTTTTACTGGGTTAATTACAAAAATTATATTATCTTCAAAATCGTAGTCTACCTCCTCTGCCATTATATAACTTCCGTCAACCAGATGATATGTAAACACGGTGGCTTCTGCTTTATTTGTGAATATGCTCATAGTGGTACCTCGTGTGTTTGGAAATGAAACTTTTCTTTAGCATATAACTTAACTCTATCAATCGCGTGATTAAGAGTATAATTTTTTCTCGTTTTCCACGAGATATCGTCAGCTATATCATAGATAGTTGTCATTTGGTTATTGTCTGCTTTTCTCAACCCTCTGCCTATCGATTGAAGAACTCTTATTTGAGACTTTGTCGGTGAGGCAAAGATTATATTATGTAGATTTCTTATATTTATACCTGTAGAAAAGGTTCCTACACTTGCTACAATAATTGCATTATTTTCTTTTTCAGTGAGCTCTCTTATTCTTTCACGCTCATCTGCATTCACTTCACCAGCAACGAAGAAAACTTTTCTCCCTTTAGCTTTATTTGCTATATCTTTATATAGGGGTTTTCCATGTTTGACCACATAATTATATAGCACTAATGTGTTTCCTTTTTGGTCAAGTGCAAGATTTTGAATAAACTTATTTCTTTTTTCGTGAGAAACTAAAAAGTCTATTTCTTCTTGATATTTCTTTTTACCAAATCCTTTTCTTACTTCATCACTATATTTAATAACCAAAGCTTCAATCTTCATTTTAGCTAAAGTGTCTGAATCCATTAGAGCTTTAGTTGTAGTTACTTTATAAACCGGCCCAAAGCATCCCTCTAAAACTAATTCGTGAACTTCTGACCCATCCAGAGTTCCAGTAGTTCCTATTCTTAACCAAGCCAACTTTAATTTATTCATTATAGTGGTTAAAGACTTAGCTTTAAAATTGTGGGCCTCATCTCCAACTATCATTTCAAAATCATCAAACCAAGATGGTGAAAGTTTATAAACAGATTGCCAAGTTGATATAATTACTCTTTGGTCTATATTAATTTTTTCTTTACCTGAATAAATCCTATGCATAGACTCTTCGTCAAACCATTTGTCATTTTTTGAATAATCGATAAAGTCTTTATACATCTGTTCAACCAAAGATGTAGTAGGTACAATAATAAGACACTTTTTTTCTGAGTTTTCAAGAAACCATCTCATAATAATGTAAATAATAAGAGACTTACCAGAACCCGTTGGGGATATCAATACTGACCTTTGATTATGTAGAGCGTGATTGACAGCATCTATCTGATAGTCTCTTGGTTCGATTTCCTCACCACCTACAGTAAGTGGTAAATCATCTATAAATTCATTGCAATCTGTTACTATTTTTTCAGATGCAATTTCAGAAGGTAATTCAACTTGATAATTTCTTTCTTCTGAAAATCTTATTAATTGTTCAAGTAAACCATAAGGAAGAGTTTGGTCTCTCATATTAAATAAGCGAATCTTTCCGTCCCAAACTTTATTACGATAAGCAGGCATAAATTTATAGCCTTCAGCAAAAAATGTGAAGTGTTCCGATAATTCTCTTAATGCTCCTGAATCATCAGATAGTACCTTTAAAGATACTTCATCTTTTTTATGTACCTGAAACAAACTTCTTCCAATCTATAATATTTTTAACGTGTGTATGTCTCCAGCGAAGATTGTTCATTATTTCTTCAAGTAAGTTACCGATAGTTTTTTGATATTCTATTTTTTGTTTTACTTTAACGATATCTTCATCCGAATCATAATAAAATGCTAGCTCAGACTTTAATGGTTTGATTCCACCATTAAAGGGGTCATATGCCCACCCTCTTGAATCCATATCTTGTTTGGTCATCTTACCTGTATAATATAACCATTTATCTTTTTTTAAGGTATCGAGGTCGCTATCTAACTTTGCTCTTTGAAGTCTATTGACATTCACCAGTTCTAAATACTTGGCATGAAGTTTTGATGTTTTTTTAGTTTCATCATCTAAAGCAAGATCGTCAATTTCACAATCAACTTCCCACATTTTCATAATATCATCTAATGTCATAATAATTATTTATATAGTTTTTAAAACGTAATTATTCCAATATTCTTGAGTTAGTTTTTTCCTATCAAATGTATCTTTATACTTATTAAGTATTTCCTTTGTAATGTCTTTCCAGCTTTCTACCCATATTACATCATCACCATATAATCTATATAAAGCAGGTTTAAATTTCATTATAGGAGTTCTACCAACCAAAAATATTTCCCAAGTTCTGTGACAATCTAATCCATTACCTTCAGGACTTAAACCGAAACTATGGTCTTGTAATCTACTTATATAATCTTCATAAGTTAAGTTTGGTTCATCACAATTAATAAAAGATATTTGAGACGCTTCATTATAACATCTCTTTCTTTCACCCTCATTTGTTCTTTTAGCACAATTTAAATAAGCAACCTTGGTAGGATTTGGAATAGCATTCTCTAATACTTTTTTATAAGTATGTTGCTTTATTTTATTCTTATCCCATTTTGTATTTTCAAATCCAATCGGTATAGAATGAATGTTTGGGATATCAGTAAAATTGTTTTGAGCAAACCATGCTTTAAAGCACCCTTCAAAATCTTTCCAATATACCCCGTCTTTTCTCCAAGGTGGATTACACTCAGTAATAAACCCGTCACTATTGTGTGTAATTATTATTAAATCTTTTTTCTGAATCAAAACGTCTTTCCATTTATTTAATTGATGTGTATCACAATAAACAATGTGACCATCTTTTATAGATTTACCATCAGAAAAATCTTTATTATAATAAGTTAAAACATGATCGGCTAACCGAGGAAAATGTTCTCCTTTAACTAACATAGTCTTTTGTCTTTTTTGAATGTATGTGAAGATTTATTATAGGAACTTCATTTACATAAGGTTTATTTTCTTTTATTACTGGTTTTAGATTTCTATTTGAAATTTGTTTTCCAATAAGATGGTGTTCACCAAACCAACCAGCTGGATGCCTATTTGTTCCACTAAAATATTGTCCATAAGAAGACGGGTCAAAAACATAATCAGAGTTTTTATTAGGAATAGTAATCAATCGATTAATAAAATTCCACTCGCGCGCGATACCACCAATTAACCTCATTTCATTAGGAAACCTTGGCTCAAGTTTATTACGATAGTCTTCTTCAACAAATGATTTAAAAAGATGATTACATAATAAATCATTAAGCTCAACATTTGGAAAATATGAATATCCAAAGACAGCTGAATGTTCTTCATCAAAAGTAATATTAATCTTTTCTTTATTAAATAGATGTTTTATTTTATCAAAAGGTTCATACAATATTACATCACTATCAAAGTGAACATAATCACTACCATGTATCTTTGCTACATCTCTTAAAAGAAAACAACGATAAAGAGAGGTCGACCATAATTGTCCATCAGCTCTATTAAAAAGCGGATTGGATAATTTCATTACCTTTCTAGTTTGGTCAGATACAATATCATTTAAGTTATCATCTGTAACCTGTATAATATTTGCAGTCGGGTCAACTTTTTTAACCGACTTTATACTGTCATTCATATACTCAGGAATCTTTCCTAAGTAAACATAAATATAATTCATTGTTTAAAGTATCGTAAATCTATCGTATCTAAAAGTAATATCTGTTTGTAAAAATTCAACATCAGTTGCCTGAGTAGAAAATTCTACTCCTGAAACCGAAACGGGAAAAACATTTGAAAACTGAATTTGTTTATTAGTATCAGAAGTGTTACTTAAAATTGATATAATCATATCATTTACTTCTAATTTTGTTTCGTTTCTAACCATCCAGTTTAATAGTTCTGAATATGATTCCATACCTTCATCAATTGCTAATCTCATAGAAAGACTATCAAAAGTTAATGTTTCGCCGGGAGCATATCCTAAAGCATTCTTATAATTAACCTGTGTTTCTCCTAAATTCAAACTAGGTAAAGAAAATGAAGTTACAAAGAATTCAGTATTAGCAAACTTTTCTCGATTGATTGTCAATCTAAAACCGGTAGGTGCTAATAGGTTTAAATTCGTAGTTAAGTTATTCGTTGCCATATCTCTTATTTATACAAAAAAAGAGGGCTCTCTTTCGAGAACCCTCAGTCTAAAGATTAGTTAATCTTCAATGATTAGGAACCAGTTCCGCCTACGTTAATATCTTCAACTCTAAACTTACGATAGTATTGGTTAGAGTCCAATGTTAACGATGCGAATGGATTCGCTACAAGACCATAACGAGTCTTGAATGCCATTTTTGGCTGGAATGTTGTTTCATCAATTGCACGAACCATAGTTAGTGGTACGTATGGGCAATAGAATAATCCTGCGTCGAATGGTGAAGTTCCCTTATAACCTACAACTGCATAATCTGTAGTTGCATATGGGTCAATGTAGACCTTCATACGTCCGTTAAGTGTTCCGGCGAATGTGTTACCAGAATCATCAACGTTTAGGTTAGCAGAAATTGCATTAGCATAATCTAGAGAACCAGATGCTGCTAGAGCAGAAGCTACATTAGAAGAACAGATAATGACATTACCTTTACCTCTACGAGTTTCCTTTGCAATTGTATTAGCCTCAACTTCTAATTGGAAGATAAGAGACTTGAACTTCTCAACTGCCCAACGACCATCAGCGTCTGCTGTCAAGCTAAAAGTTGATGCTTTAAGACCAGTTTTACCTAGGTTTTGTACACCAATTTTTGCAGCTGTTACAATCTTACGAATAACCTCACGGTTGATTTCAGCAAGAATTTCTGCAGATAGGATGTTAGCCAATTCAGATTCAGCATCAAGACCATGAATTGCTTTAAGGTCTTGAGCCATTTCCATTGAGTATTCTGCCTTAAGAGCACGTGTTACAGCAGTAACAGATGTCTTTTCGATAGAAATACCAGCTGCATTGAATGCATCACCTTCGCCAACTCCTAGTGTATTACCTGTAGCAGGAGCATAGTTTGTGTCACCTTGTGTACCCGCATCATTTCCACCTAGGTCAAATGGAGAGTCAGAAGCTGGAGCTGATTTACCCTTAGCAGAGAATGCAGTATCGATATCAGAACCAATAGCAGGGTGAAGTAACTCAGGTGAGTCAGTATCAACTGATGTATTTTGTAATGACTTGTGAGCCTTAAGTGCAAAGATAAGACCAGTTGGTCCGCTCATTGGCTGAACGCCCGCTACATCATATGCAATAAGGTTAGGCATTGCACGTCTAACCATTGATATAAGAATTGGGTCGAATCCATTAGCTGAACCCACTACACCCAAGTCTGTAGAACTCGAAGATGTACCTGAACCAAAGTTACTTTCAGAAAGTTGCTGTCTTTGAGCAACCTCTGTATTTTCAAGCAACTTAGCAGTTACACTTCGACGATAATTATCTTGAATAGGAGCTGCACTCTCGTGGTCGAGAACGGCACCCCACTTCTTGATATTTGCGTCTTCGTTTAACATTTTAAATTTCCTTTACTTTAATGTTATTGTTTAATAATTGAACTATTTTTTTCCATTGCAGTCATGGCTTTGATATAAGCACTCATATCAGGTGATAGAGCAGCTTTCTTTTCTTCGCCTTGACCCTCAACAATGACTTCTACTTTTTCAGTAGATGTCGATTCTGTAATTTCTTCTTCCTTTTCTTGAGAGAAGAATGTTTCTTTAACAGTTGCAACCTTTTCAGTGAAAGATTCTTCACTTACAAATTCTGCTCCGTCAAGTAACTGATTAAGTTTTTCAACTTGTGTAGAAGTTAAATCTTCTGAGCTTTCACGAATGATTTTTTCACGAAGTAAGTCTTCTAGCTTTTCTTCAAGGTCTTCTTTATCAGACTCTGCTTGTTCTAGAGAACCTTCAATTAACTTAACCTTTTCATCGAGTTCAGAGACAAGGTCTCTTTTCTCTTCTGGTACGTCAATGTAAGACTCTGTAAATAGAGTTTGTAATCCCTTGATGAAACCTTCAGTGATTTCTGAGCGAAGTTGAGAATCAACGACATCTTCATTTTCGTTCACCCAATTTTCTACCACATATGTTAGATAATTGTCGATTTTTTCAATCAGTGATGTACGAACATGTCCAAGCTCTTCTTGTAAATCAGATGCATATTGTTCTTCTAACTGGCTACGAATATCGTAAACTTTGTTAGCAATAGCAGCTTCGAATACTACTTGAGCTTTTGTCTTGAACTCTTCACTAAGATTAGCGTCAGCTTGTACCAATAAATCAACTTCTGATTCAAGGTCAAATGATTCATCCATAGATTTAGCAGATGCCATCTCTTTTTTCAATTTCCCGTATTGGGCTTGTAGAGATGCCTTCTTCTGTGACTTCATCATTTTATATGCTGCTTGAAGCAAGTCACCCTTATTCATGTTTTTGGCTGCATCAGCTGACTTCTTCACAGTTGTTGCGATTTCGTCACCTTCTTTTTCACCATCAACTTCTTCTTTCTTAGTCATATACATTGCATGAAGTTTGCCATAGGCTGCATGAAGTTGTGATTTCTTCATACCCTTCATTTCTTTATACATTTGATTTAAGATTTCAGCTTTTGTTTTAGGGGCTTCTTCTTCATCTTCGTCTTCGTCACCATCGTGAGAATCTTCGTCGATTTCTTCATCTTCGTCGTCATCTTCTTCTTTGGCTTCGTCAACGTCTTCTTTATCTTCGTCTTCGTCGTCTTCTTCTTTTGCTTCGTCGACTTCTTCTTCGTCATCTTTCTTAGCATGTTTTGCTTCTTCGATAACTTCTTCTTCTTCGCTTTCGCCAAGAAGAGTTTTTAAGACTGTTTCAGAAAGACTATCCTGCTTAATAGAATCTTCTGCAGATACTTCAGCTGTTTCTTCAACAACTTCAGCAGTGTCCTGCTCCGTTTCTTCAACAAGAGTATCTTCTTGAACGTCTTCGATTTGAGTTGTATCTTCTGACATAACTTTTATACCCTTATGTTTATAGTTTGGAGAGGAAATCTTGAAAAATTCTTTCCTGCGCTTCAGTGATGCGCGAGGAGGGCGTCTTCTCAATTTCAGTCTCATACTTTTCAATTTGTTGAGGTTTTAAGATACCATTCTCCCATATCCATTCTACACCTTCCATAATGCCATTTACAAAGGCCTTTGGTGCAGAGGGGTCTTGGACAATGTCAACGGTAGATAATATATAATCATCTTTAACGTATGTCTTTCCATCTCGCTCTTCAACAGTTCCCATACCACGACTAGAAACACCTAACTTTACACCACCGTCCATAAGTCCTTTCACTATTTGTCCCATTGGCGTGTCAAGTATCAGTGCTCTTCCAACAACATTATTACCCTCAAATTTGAGTTTAGTAATTTTGTGTGAAACTTTATCTAAGTTAATAGTAGGACCTTGAGGGTGGTCTAATTCACCAACTGCTCTTCCCTTACTAACTTGCTCCGTTGCGTACTTTTTGACTGCTTCAGCCAGTACTTCTTTCGGATAAATTCTTTTATTACGATTCTCGGCTTCGGATTGCATAAACACGCCTTCGATAAAGCGTTGTTTCTTTCCGTCTTTTTCTTCTGTTAAATAGTCTATACCTGAATCGTTATGTTCCGTTATTAGTAACATCTTCTTCTGTTCCGGTTGTTTGATTATTGAATATTTGTCCTGTAAGACCAACCTTACGAACTTCTAGTGCATCTTCCAATTTGCTAGTAATAGCTTGGTCAAATGCTTCTTTAGCGCCGTCTGTATTATCAGACACCAAAGCGTTAAACAATTTTGTTGCTTCTTCACTCATATCTTTATTCTCTATTTATAATTTTTACAATTTTGAGACCTATACTTCATCATCTGGTGATTGAAGAATACCCGCCTTCATTTCAGCATCAATCTCTTTAGTCATTCTATCAATATCTTCGTCAGATTGATGAAGAATACTACGTCTTAACCAACCAACAGAATAATATTTCCCTATTAAGTTTTCAAATTCACTTGCCATTGTTAAGCGTTCTTTCATTATTTCAAACTCTTTTAACTCAGAAAAGTAATTATCTTCAATATAATCTAATGAAATTGTTTCCGATATAGAAGGCCATTCATCAGCAGAAATAATACCTTTTAATATAAGTTGTGTTTTAAGAGCTTCAAAGAATATCTGTGAAAATTTCTTTCTAAGTCTATTAATAAATCTTTGAAACTTAACTTCATCTCTAGAAATTTCTGTAGCTCTACCAAATGTATATTGAGCATCATCTTCTAATCGACTAACTGGTACATTAAGTGCTCTAAATAGTTTCTTTTGAAAAAATGTAACATCTTCAATTTGGCCAAGATTATCTCCACCAGGTAGTGTAGTAATTTCAGTTCCTCTACCACCTTCTCTTCGTGGAAGATAAAAATCTTCTAACATAGACATATGACGTCTATCATCGGTAATCTCACCGGTCTTAGCATCATATACTAACTTATTACGATATTTTGCAACAACATTTTGTACGTATTCTTCAGCTTTATTCTTTGGAAGGTTACCTACATCAATATAAAAGATTCTTCGCTCAGGCGCTCTGGATACTCGATATACAACCAAAGAGTCTTCCATCATGCGCAATTGATTTACAAGCTTAATGGCTTTATGAAGATGTGATACGATTCGTGAACGGGTTGGGTCTGAGATACCCGAGTTAGCAGTGATGATAGCTTCTTTTGCAATTTTAACACCACCGATAGTTCCTGCATTTCCTTTACCCTTTGATTTCTTTTCTGAATATACATAATATTCTGCTTTAGTTTCATCAAATTCTACTTTTGTTTTAGGGTCAACTTTTTTTACAACCTCTTTAATTTTAGTTAAAGCTAGAGGCTCAATTAGTCGAAGTTCTCTTATACCCTTTTTAGGATTGGCTTCATCAACAATAGCATGAAAATAGATTCGTCCATCTATATACCAATCTCTAAACAATTCAGCTGCTCTATTGTTAAATTTGAATAATTGAAGAATGGTATTAAACTCTTCAATCATTTTCTTTTTGATTGAATCAGGTTGGTTTAGTTCATCTAATACCAATTCAATAGGAGCTGATTTATCTGCTGAAGCAATTGCTTGGTCGACAATATCTGCAATAGCTGTATCACATTCTGGCTGTCGAGCAGCTTCTCGATATTTTAAAATTAATTCATGTTCTGAATCGGAAGTTGTACCTTCCATATCCAGGTAGTTACCATAATATGCTCCGGTTGCATTTGTCGAAACAGTTAATGCACCTATATCATCTGTTACCGGAATAGGTGAGATAAGTTTCTTCTTATCTTTATCGTCTTCTGCGACTTTTTTCGTTATATTTAGTCCAAATATTTCCATAATATATATTTATAAGATTAGATAAGGGAGCTGAGCATTAAACTCAACTCCCTTTCTAATAAACTTTAACTTGTTACGCCGGCTGATTCCCAATATTGGTAAGCAATCTCGACGGTGAACTCTGCAATCGTGTCGGTTGTTTCGTAACTTAAATCAACTGCACCTAGATTTACCGGAAAGGCTCCTCTAATATTACATGCTTTAATTACGTTATCATTTCGGTCCAATTGCTCAACTAACATGTCAGCTTGATAATCGACTGGATTAACCAATCCTGTACCTGACGCATGTTCATTGATTCCATTCATCCAACGTTCGAATGAATTTCTAACTACCATACTAGACTCATTAATAACTGTAACATTCCAGTTTTCAAATGTTCTATCTCCAGCAATCTTTAATTGGCGACCTCTAAAAGGTACATCAATTTGGGAAACTACTGATGAAGGTAATTGAGCAGCTTTACACATAAATGAAGTAAGTTCGACATCTCCCCCGGCATAACCTGGGAAGTTGATTGTGGCACGAAATAGATTTGGTCTACTTCCGCCTCCTGTTAGTTTCGATTTAAAATCGTCTACTCTAAATGTTGCCATGTCTTATATCTCCTCTCTTATTTATACATTCCCAACAATCTCACTGAACTCAACGCCTGTTCTTGTGGCAATAAAGTTAAGAGTGATAAAGTTGATGGAACGAGCTGGTTTAATAAAGATATCCGCAACGAAACGATTTGAATCGATAACTTGTCCGGTATTATTAGTTTCATCACAAACTACTAAGAAGTCTGTAATTCCGCGTCTACCTTGAACATCTCTCAAGAATGGTTCAACCAAGTTTCTGAAAGAAGCTCTTGTGAACTCATCGTTTAGTTCGAATAATTGGAATTTAGCTGCAGTAGCAATTGCCTTCTCAAGAGTGATAAACAATCTACGTACATTGATTCTATCGAACGCTGAAGGTTTAGCTTGTAGAGTTTTATCTCCAAACAAGACTGTGCCTTGACCAGGGAATGTTACGATAGGATTGATTCCTGCCTTATACAACTCATCTCTTTGAATTTTAGATGGGTTGAAAGCCAACTTAGTTACGCCTCGTAATTGTCCTCGATTGAATCCACCTGGTGAGAACCAAGTTTCAGCAACCAAGTCTGTATTTGCACAAAGACCGGCTAAGTGACCTTGAGTTCCAATATAGAGGAACTTATCATTAAACTTATCGTAAATATAAACTGCGGTTGAGCCAAGAACTCCATAAGAATTTCTAGGTGTTATAACAGCTGATGTTGACTGTAAGAAGTCTTTTACGTTATCCAAAGGAGTAGTAGTGTTAACTGTGTCCGCGATAGGAGGTGTGATAAATCCTACACAATCCTTACGAGCAGTTGCAATACTTAATACTTTATTGGCTAATACTGTTTTTCCGTTTGTATCTTCTTCTGTGAAAAGTAAGTTTACATCTTCGGTTTCTGAATCAGCTAGCAAGTCTAATGCTTGACTAATTTCTCCGTCTTCTCTCACTCCAGCGTCAGCTCCACCTGATAGTGTATATGAACCACCTGTTGAAGCAGCCGAAGCATTTCCAACATAAACCCAATCAGAGCCTGTATTAATCACATCTTTGAAGAAATTATTAGTACCATCTTCTTTCTTAGCGCCATCAGTGGTAGATAGGAAAGGCCATCTTTCAACGACTGTTTCCGCTGTACCAGCATCAGTTAGAGCATCAGATGATGATGTTACTAGAACATGAACTTCACCAGAATCTGGTGCTGCATCAAATTGAGAATTGGCTAAAGTTGTACTAGTACCAATTGTTAATGAAGCTGCATTAGCAGAAGTAATAACATATGTTTTAGTACCATTTCCTAATGCTCCAGCATATCGTGAATAATAAGCTGCATCTAATCCAGTTGCATTATCGAAGTCATCATCATTCTTGATGAGTTTATCTCCGCCTGCTCCTACAACAGAAACACTAGGACTTAAAGACCTATTTCCAGCAGTATGATTAATCGGATATATTTCAACACCATCTTTTAAGATTTGAAGTTGTGGAGAATTTCCTGCATCAACCATAGAGTTGTCGCTTATACCTGCACCATTAAACTTAAAGTAACCACTTCCACCATTTACAATAGTGAAGTCTTCAAGTTTATATGTGACATCTAATAGGGCCCCTGAACCAGTTGCACTACCAGAAGTATAATTACTTGTTGATAGATTCTCGAATTTTGTTGGTTTTAATAACCCATTTTCTCCATTAGGACTTGCATTAGCTTGAAATACTTCATTTACGTTTGAAGAAAGACCAGTTATTACACCCGGGCCAGCTCCACCAGAATCGATTTCAGTAACTCGGACAACAACTTCTTTACTTTCTCCGATATCAGCTTTAATTAAGTCCCCAACAGTATATCCCGTTCCGCCTTGAGATGGAGCTGAAATTGCAATAACACCATATTTTGGAGTTATTTCAGCACCAGAGCCAGTCTGAGAAACAATTGTGAATTCATTATTTCCAATATCAGAACTAATAGAAGCTAAAGGCCCAGCTACAGTTCCACTTATTGTTATGTCAGTAATTCTTCCAGCAGCAGATGCACTAGATGAGTTTTTGAGTGAAGAGTTCGACGCTCTTACTGTTTTAAGAGCCGAACCATATTTTAAAAACGAAGATGCGGTGTAAAATGGACGAGCATGAGTGCTATCCGGTTTACCAAATTCGTTTGCGAGTTCAGATTCAGAACCTATGAGTTTTATTTCCTCAATTGGCCCCCATCTGAATGTACCGGCATACCCACCAATTGAGGTAGAGACAGCTGGCACTACATTTGTTAGGTCGATTTCTTTTACTTCGACCCCAGCAGATACTTGGAATGCCATAATTATTTTCCTTTGTCAGTTAGTTTAATGATAAGTTTATTCATAATAAGGTTTAATCTCACTTTCAATCTCCTCTATTTATAAGAAGCCTGATTTAGAGATTATTCCATTCCTTTAATCCATCAGCCAACTCTTTAGCCCAATGGTCTCCTATTGATCGTTTTTCTTGTATTTGACCTATTGGTGGTAAATCTTCTTCTATTTCTTGTGAAGAAAGGGTATTTGAATATAATAACTCTCGTAAGTCATGTTCTGATAAATTACCAAAAGCATCGGATGAAACAAACCACCCAAAAAGAACTAGATTCATAACCAAGTCATCATTATTACCATCAGATGCTGCATAACTTCCACCTTTAACTTCAAAGGTGGTTAATTCATTAATTGTCTGTTCATCTCTTATATCTAACTTTCCTAATTCAATAATATCTTTAAGATTCGAGCAACCAATTCGTTTAATCTTTTTATTCATAGTAACTCCTACCCCATCAGCCTTAACGGTCGATTCTACAAAAAGATTTTCATATTCATACTCATAATAGATAGCATTACAAACAACCTGTCCTATATCATTATTTTCTACTATAACTAATGCATCATTATATTTTTTTGCTTCTTTAATTATAACATCAGGAAACACT